>Ga0190303_1000173_pt1 | contig 27258 bp, 32 predicted proteins | sample 48700701_MG_FD_161672 | JGI IMG/M metagenome (GOLD analysis project Ga0190303, IMG submission 161672) | Hydrothermal vent sediment bacterial communities from Southern Trench, Guaymas Basin, Mexico - 4870-07-0-1_MG | ecosystem: Environmental > Aquatic > Marine > Hydrothermal vents > Sediment ... | reverse complement strand
GTCGTCAATCGACAGGGTCGTCTGGGTGATATAGGCCAACCTGCCGGGGTCACGCACATCCAGCGTGGCAACATCGCCAACGGTTTCGACCAACAGCACTTCGCCCACGGGCAATTGCCCCATAGTGCCCACAGTTTCGGGGTGGCCAGCGTGGCCGATCATCACCATTTGCAACCCGTTTTCCGAATGACGCTCGGCTTCGATATGCACTTTGCTGACCAGCGGGCATGTGGCATCGACATAGATCATATTGCGCTGCCGTGCTGCATCAGGCACTGATTTTGGCACGCCGTGGGCCGAGAAAATCACCGGCCGGTCGGTGGGGCAATCATCCAGTTCCTCGACAAACACAGCACCCTTGTCACGCAGACCATCAACCACATATTTGTTATGCACGATTTCGTGGCGCACATAGACGGGCGCACCCCATTTCGCAATCGCCATTTCGACGACTTTTATGGCGCGAACAACGCCGGCGCAAAAGCCACGCGGGGAGGCGAGGTAGAGTGTTAGCGGTGGTTTGGTCATATCGGCCCTGTTCAGTTGACTTAGAAATAAGGTCAACGCGGGGCGGCGTCCAGCCCCATTGCAAGTAAAAAGCCGAGGCGTTTGCCCCGGCTTTTTATATTACTCGTCGGCGTCATCTGCCCTTGCTGGCGCTGGCATAGGCTCGCGTGGGGGGCGCCCGATCACTTCGCGCAGATCGTCAAGCTCGATGAAATTATCGACTTGGCGGCGCAGATCGTCCGAAATCATCGGCGGTTGCGACCGAATGGTCGACACCACCGAAACACGCACACCCTGACGTTGCAGGCTTTCTACCAAGGGGCGGAAATCGCCATCCCCCGAGAAGATAACCATGTGGTCAACATGCGGCGCCAATTCCAGTGCATTGACGGCCAGTTCGATATCCATGTTGCCCTTAACCTTACGGCGGCCCATCGAATCAGTGTATTCCTTGGCGGGTTTTGTCACCATGGAATAGCCGTTGTAATGCAGCCAATCTACCAGCGGGCGGATCGGGGAATAGTCGTCATTTTCCAGCAAGGCGGTATAATAAAACGCCCGCAACAGTTTGCCGCGACGCATAAATTCGCTCCGAAGCAGTTTATAGTCGATGTCAAACCCAAGCGATTTCGCCGCCGCATACAGGTTCGAGCCATCGATGAACAGCGCAAGCCGTTCGTCTTTGTAGAACATCAAATTTTCCTTCCGGTAGGCGGTTTCGACTTCGTTTCCGTGAGTGAGTGTGGTTACTGATAAAATATGCGAAACCTAGAATGATTTTAAGGATTTGTTACAAATGTTGCAACCCACAACGACCCGACGTCACCCCATATCGGCAATAATTGGCCTTGGGGCGAATTTGCCGTCAGCTCATGGCACCTTAATCAAAACCTTGCAGGCTGCATTGGATATGTTGGCGGGCGATGGTGTTGAAATTCAAGCTGTTAGCCGATTTTATAGCACGCCTTGTTTTCCTGCCGGGGCGGGGCCGGATTATGTGAATGCGGCGGCGTTATTGCGGGTGGATATGTCAGCAGCGGACCTTTTGTCGCGGTTTCATAAGATTGAGGCGTCAATGGGCCGTGAGCGGATTGAGCGGTGGGGGCAGCGGGTTTTAGACCTTGATTTATTGGCATTCGGGGACGAAATAGCCCCTGATATTGAAGCATTTTTACAATGGCGGGATTTGCCAATAACGGAGCAATCAACGGTCGCACCAGAGCAGCTGATCGTGCCACATCCGCGCCTTCAGGACCGCGCGTTTGTTCTGGTGCCGATGGCTGATGTCGCGCCTCAGTGGGTGCATCCGGTGACGGGGCGCAGCACGCGCCAGATGCTCGGTGATCTGGACGCAGGTGATGTTGCGCAAATCGTGCCGCTTTAGCGCTTGTCATCATAGGCTAAAGCCCCTAAATAGACGTCTTCGTATTGCACACAAATCGAGATCAGGAGTCGCCCTATGGCCCGCGTTACCGTTGAAGATTGCGTTGATAAGGTTCCAAACCGTTTTGAGCTGGTTATGCTGGCGGCCCACCGTGCGCGTGAAATCGCGGCTGGTGATGCGATTACGGTTGAACGTGATAACGATAAAAACCCGGTTGTGGCTCTGCGTGAAATCGCGGACGAGACACAGTCAGCCGATGATCTGCGCGAACGGATGATCGAAAGCCAGCAAACCCAGATCGAGGTGGACGAGCCCGAAGAGGATGCAATGGCATTGTTGATGGGCGCCGAAGCAGACAAGCCAGCAGAAGACGATATGTCAGAAGAAAAACTGCTGCGGGCATTGATGGAAGCGCAAGGGCAGCCATAACGCCCCTGCCTGCACGCTGAAGGGCGCGAAACGCGAATGCCGGAAAAGATCACCGTTGATGACCTGATCGCGCTCGTCCGCAGCTATAATCCTAAAACAGATGAAACATTGATCCGCATGGCCTTTGCCTATGGTGCCAAAATGCACGATGGCCAGTTTCGCCATTCGGGCGAGCCGTATTTCACCCATCCGGTGGCTGTAGCCGCGATCCTGACCCAGCAGCGGCTGGGGGATGCGACAATCATCACAGCCTTGCTGCATGACACCATCGAAGATACAAAATCCACCTACACCGAAGTGGCCGAGATGTTCGGCGACGAGATCGCCGAGCTGGTCGACGGGGTGACCAAGCTGACCAATCTGCAACTGTCCTCGACCCAAACCAAACAGGCCGAGAATTTCCGCAAGCTGTTTATGGCGATGTCCAAGGATTTGCGCGTTATTCTGGTGAAACTGTCGGACCGTTTGCACAATATGCGCACGATCAAATCCATGCGGCCCGACAAGCAGGTGCAAAAAGCCCGCGAGACTATGGACATCTATGCGCCGCTGGCGGGTCGCATGGGAATGCAATGGATGCGCGAAGAGCTGGAGGATCTAGCCTTTTCGGTGCTGAATCTTGAGGCGCGCAATTCAATCATGCGCCGGTTTATCACCCTGCAAAAAGAAACCGGCGATGTGATCAAAAAGATCACCGACGATATCCGGCTGGAGTTGGACAAGGTCGAGATCAAGGCCGACGTGTTTGGCCGCGCCAAGAAACCCTATTCGATCTGGCGCAAGATGGAAGAAAAAGGGCAGGGGTTTTCGCGTCTGTCCGATATTTACGGCTTTCGGGTGATTACAGATAACGAATGCGATTGTTACCGCGTTTTGGGCGCGATCCATCAGCGGTGGCGGGCCGTGCCGGGCCGCTTCAAGGATTATATCAGCCAGCCAAAATCCAATGGTTACCGTTCTATCCACACCACCGTTTCGGGGCGTGATGGCAAACGGGTCGAGGTGCAAATTCGCACCCGCCAGATGCATGATGTGGCAGAATCCGGTGTGGCCGCACATTGGTCGTATCGGGACGGGGTGAGGGCCAATAACCCGTTTGCGGTTGACCCGGCCAGCTGGGTTTCGGGGCTAACAGAACGGCTGGATTCAGCCGGTGATCATGATGAATTTCTGGAGCATGTGAAGCTCGAGATGTATTCGGATCAGGTGTTTTGCTTTACCCCCAAGGGTGAAGTTGTGAAACTGCCGCGTGGGGCGACGCCACTGGATTTTGCCTATGCGATCCACACCCGGATTGGTGACGCATGTGTCGGGGCGCGGGTTGATGGCATTCGGGTGCCGCTGTGGACGCGGGTCAAGAACGGACAATCCGTTGAAATCATGACCGCCGAAGGCCAGCGCCCCCAAGCCACATGGATCGACATCGCCGTCACTGGCAAGGCAAAATCGGCGATCCGGCGGTCCCTGCGCAGTGAAGACCGCGAGCGGTTTATCAAGCTGGGCCGTGAATTGGCCCGCGTGGCGTTCGAGCATATCGGCAAGAAGGCGACCGACAAGGCGTTGACCACCGCCGCGAAACACATGGGCCTGCCCAGCATGAACGAGTTGCTGGCCCGAATGGGCAGTGCCGAAACCAACGCCCGTGATGTGGTCGAGGGGCTATACCCCGAACTGGCGGCAAGCACTGGCGACGAGGTTGAACTGACCCGCGCGATTGTCGGGCTGGAACAGGGCCAGACGTTTGAACGTGCCGCCTGTTGTCAGCCGGTCCCGGGCGAGCGGATCGTTGGCATCAGTTACCGCGGCAAAGGCGTGGTGGTGCATGCGATTGACTGTCCGGTGTTGTCGGATTTCGAGGACCAGAACCAGCGCTGGGTTGATCTGCATTGGCACAGCGGCAAGCATCCGGCCGCCCATGCGGTGACCCTGCGCATTACCATCAGCAATGATGCTGGCGTGCTGGGACGAATTTGCACATTGATCGGCGAGCAAAAGGCGAATATCGCGGATTTGTTATTTCTGGACCGGAAACCGGATTTTTACCGGATTCTGATTGATGTGGACTTGAGGGATGTCGAGCATATGCATACGGTGATGACGGCTCTGGAAGCAGACAGTGATGTGGCTGCGTTGGAACGATATCGGGATCCAGCCCGCAAGCCATAACTGGCTGTTTAGTAAAGGACGACTTGTTTGGTTTTCAAACGCCGCGATAAACGCTCATTCCTGCGCGTTCTTTGGGAATTGATCTATCCAAAGGGTGGGTGGACGCGTGCGTTTCATTACGTCAAGCATCGCGTGCGCCGTTTGCCCGATCCGCCGCATCGTATTGCGCGTGGCGTCTTTGCGGGTGTTCTAACCAGTTTCACGCCATTGTTTGGGTTCCATTTTGTCACCGCCGCGCTGATTTCAAAAGCCATTCAAGGCAATATAATTGCCTCCATCATGGCGACGTTCTTTGGCAATCCTATTTCTTTTCCGTTCATTGCGGTCAGCAGTTTGAAACTGGGCCACTGGATTTTGGGCACGACCTTTGACGAGGCAAGCCAGCATTCCCTGATGAGCACCTTTGGTGGTGCTTGGCGTGATCTAAAGCACAACTTTGCGGCGATGTTCACAGACGCGACCGCGAACTGGGGCCGTCTGCACAGTTTTTATGACGAGGTGTTTTTACCCTATCTGGTTGGCGGTTTAATTCTGGGGCCGATTGCGGGGATCATTTGTTATTATCTCAGTGTGCCGGTGATCACCGTCTATAAAAATCGCCGCAAAGGCCGTCTAAAGGCAAAGCTGGTCGAAATTCGTGAGAAGAAAGCCGCAAAGAAGGCTGACGAAGCTGACGAATAGGTCTAGGCTTTTGTGAATGACTCTAAAAAGGAATCTGTGATGGGCGACAAACCATTGGGAAAGCTGCGGCTTGGGATTAACATTGATCATGTGGCAACGGTGCGCAATGCGCGGGGCGGGTCCTATCCTGATCCGGTGCGTGCGGCAAAGCTGGCCGAGGAGGCTGGCGCCGACGGGATTACGGCGCATCTGCGCGAGGATCGGCGCCATATTTCGGACGCCGATATTGACGGGCTGATGGAGCATCTATCGGTGCCGCTGAATTTCGAGATGGCGGCAACGGCGGAAATGCAGGCGATTGCCTTGCGTCATAAACCCCATGCGGTGTGTATCGTGCCCGAAAAACGCGAGGAACTGACCACCGAGGGCGGTTTGGAAGTGGCCCGCGAGGAAAACCGGCTGGCGCATTTCATTGCGCCGATCCGCGAGGCAGGGTGCCGCGTGTCGCTGTTCGTAGCCACCGACATACGCCAGATCGAAGCCGCGTCACGGATTGGGGCCAACATCGTCGAGCTGCACGCCGGACCCTATTGCGATGCGTTTTCCGAGGGGCATTTCGATGTGGCCGACGCCGAACTGGTCAAGCTGCGCGAGATGTCGACCTATGGGCACTCGCTGGGTCTTGAGGTCCACGCGGGCCACGGCATCACCTATGATACGGTGAAACCGATTGCCGAGTTCCCCGAGGTGATGGAATTGAACATCGGCCATTTCCTGATCGGTGAGGCGATCTTTATGGGGTTGCAACCAGCGATCCATAAGATGCGTGAATTGATGGATGAGGCTAGAAAATGAAATTTATTATAGCGTTACTTGCGGCTTTGGTTATTGCGTCCTCAGTGCAGGCACAAAGGATTGGTGATTGTGATTGGCGGACCTCGGCGCGCAATCTGGGCGTGCCATGGGAAGAATACTCAAAAGTGTTTTCAAATGGTAAAGTCAGGATTGCGTTGCTCGACACGGTAGAGCCCGCGGCCGGGGCCCTTCACTTGCTTATCATTTCTCCCCCATACGGTGAACTTGGATCCCCCCAATGCAAGGTGGTATCCGCTGGCGATACGATCGGTTTTGCCGATATGGATTTTAAAGGGCTGAATGCCGACTATAATCCGGAAATTGGGCTGATTTTCAGAATTCCCGTAAAGGGGTATTCTGGGGGCGAGCGCGGACCTTGGCAGCCCTTGACCGTCACATTGAACCAGGCCACGGGGCTTATTAAAGCTTGGCTCGAATGATCCTCGGCATTGGCACGGACCTTGCGAATATTGACCGTATTGCGGGCACGCTGGAACGGTTTGGCGACAGGTTTCGCAACCGCGTGTTCACTGATATTGAGCAGCGCAAGGCTGAACGCCGTAAGGATGTGGCGGGCACCTATGCCAAACGCTGGGCCGCCAAAGAGGCGTGCTCCAAGGCGCTGGGCACTGGTTTGCGCATGGGGATCAGTTGGCGTGACATGGCCGTTAGCAATCTGGAAACCGGCCAACCCGTGATGGCGGTGACGGGTTGGGCCAAAGAACGGTTGGAGGCGATGACACCGGAAGGCCACGTAGCGATTATTCATGTCACCCTGACCGATGATCACCCATGGGCGCAGGCCTTTGTGGTGATAGAAGCGCACCCCAAAACTTGACTCTCGCCCTCCCGCACATCATGTAGCGCTAAAGCGTTTCGCGTATCAGGTGAATCACTTTACCCACCGAACGCATTTGTTCCACAAACGCTGCCTCGTTGGTCAAAGTGATGCCCTGATCCAAAGTAAACGCGAAACGCTGTAAACACATAACCGAGCAGGAATATTCAGTATCATGGCAAGCAAAGCAGAGAAGCCGGACGGCATCTGGGAACTTATCAAAACAGTGTTTTGGGCGCTGATCATCGCAGGTGTTTTCCGCACCCTGTTTTTTCAACCGTTCTGGATTCCATCAGGCTCGATGAAAGACACATTGCTGATCGGCGACTTCCTGTTTGTCAATAAAATGGCCTATGGCTATTCCAGACATTCCTGCCCGCTTTCCGCCTGTCCATTCTCTGGCCGTATCATGGGGTCGGAACCGGAACGCGGCGATGTGGTGGTGTTCCGCCATCCTGTGAATGGTCAGGATTTCATCAAGCGTTTGGTCGGTCTGCCCGGTGACAAGGTGCAGATGAAAGACGGTGTGCTGCATATCAATGGTGATGCCGTGAAGCTGGAGCCAGCTGGTATATTCGAGGAATTGTATGAGAAACAAGGCCCGCAGGGTGGTTTCCCGCGTTGTGAAACCACGACGGGTACGGGCGGGATGTGCCCTAAAACACGGATGACTGAAACGCTGCCAAATGGTGTGGCGCACAGTATTCTGAACATAACAGACCAGCCCAAGGACCATACGGGAATTTACACTGTGCCCGAAGGCAACTTTTTCTTTATGGGCGATAACCGCGATAATTCTACCGACAGCCGTTTTGACCCGAATGCGGGCGGGGTTGGCTATGTGCCGTTTGAAAACATCATTGGTCGTGCGGACCGGATTATGTTCTCGTCTGCTGGTCGGTCGCTGTTCTATTTCTGGACATGGCGCTCGGACCGCTTCTTTAAGGCGGTCGAGTGAAACTGTCTTCTGAACTAAAGGCCTTTGCGGGCCGGATTAATTACACGTTCAAACGGCCCGAGCTTTTGCACCGGGCCGTTACCCATTCGTCGATGTCGTCGCCTACCCGTGATGATAACCAGCGGCTGGAATTTCTAGGCGACCGCGTGCTGGGCCTTGTGATGGCCGAGGCGTTGTTTTTGGCGGATGCTGCGGCTACCGAGGGCCAGATGGCACCGCGGTTCAACGCCTTGGTGCGCAAAGAGGCCTGTGCCGATGTGGCGCGGGAATTCGATTTGGGCGCGGTGCTGAAACTGGGCCGATCCGAGATGTTATCAGGTGGGCGGCGCAAGGAAGCGTTGCTGGCCGACGCGATGGAAGCGGTGATCTCGGCGGTCTATCTGGATGGCGGGTTTGAGGCGGCCAAGGCGCTGGTGCTGCGCCTGTGGGGTAAGCGGGTGTCGGCGGTAGATGCGGACGCGCGGGATGCGAAAACCGCGTTGCAAGAATGGGCGCAAGCGCGCAAACTACCCCCGCCTGCCTATGTTGAGGTGGGCCGCAGCGGGCCGGATCATGCGCCGGTATTTACCATCGAGGTGCGGTTGGAAAACGGCGCGGTCGAGGCCGCCACAGCAAATTCAAAACGACAGGCCGAACAGGCCGCGGCCAAGGTTCTGTTGGCCCGATTGGAGAATGAAGAATGACTGATACACGCGCTGGATTTGTCGCCCTGATAGGTGAACCGAATGCAGGTAAATCGACCCTGCTAAATCGCATGGTCGGGGCCAAGGTTTCGATTGTGACGCACAAGGTGCAAACCACCCGCGCCCGCATTCGCGGCGTGGCAATGGAGGGTGACGCACAGCTGATTTTCGTCGACACGCCGGGCATATTTGCGCCGCGTCGTCGGCTGGACCGGGCGATGGTGGCCGCAGCGTGGAGCGGGGCGGCGGATGCTGATCTGGTGGTGCTGTTGATCGAGGCGCATCGCGGCGTGACCGAGGGTGTGAAGGTTATCATTGGTGCCCTGAGCGAGCGGGCCGGCGGGCGGCCTGTGGCGCTGGCGATCAACAAGATTGACAAGGTCAAGGCAGACAAATTGCTCGCTTTGAGCCAAGAATTGAACACTTTGTACAATTTTAACGAAACTTTTATGATCTCGGCTGAAAAAGGTCACGGGGTGGATGATCTGCGCAAGTGGTTGGCCGGTCAGGTTCCGGCGGGTCCGTGGTTATATCCCGAAGACCAGATCGCCGATTTGCCACTGCGGATGATTGCGGCTGAAATGACCCGCGAGAAGCTGACGCTACGTTTGCATCAGGAATTGCCCTATCAGTTGACGGTCGAGACCGAAAACTGGGAAGATCGCAAGGATGGGTCGGTCAAGATTGACCAGCTGATTTACGTGATGCGTGACGGGCACAAGGGCATTTTGCTGGGACACAAGGGCGAGACCATCAAGGCGGTTGGCAAGGCGTCGCGTGAGGAACTGGAAGAGTTTCTGGGCCGCAGGGTGCATCTGTTTTTGCAAGTCAAAGTGCGCCCCAATTGGTTGAACGAGGCCGAGCGGTATTCCGAGATGGGGCTGAATTTCAAGGATGGCAACACATGATACGGCTGACATCTGAATTCTGGGTTCAGGCCTATATGCACCGTCTGGATCTGGAAAACATTCCAGCCTTTGTGACCACCAAAGGCGATTTGACGGCGGGTTCGGTTTTGATCAAGGTGAACACGCTGGATGGCAATGCGCAGGCGTTCGAGAGATCGTTTGATTTGCAAACCGGACAGCGCGCATGGATCGGCATGGCCGTGGGCTGCGAGGCCGAGGTGGACATGGCGATCCGGCGGCAGAAATCGTTTGACCCCGATGTCTGGGTGATCGAGGTCGAGGACAAGCAGGGGCGGAATTTGCTGGATCAGCCGGGGCTGGAATAACGGGGTATCCCAATGGAATGGCGTGATGAAGGGGTGTTGTTGCAGGTGCGAAAGCACGGCGAAAACGCGGCCATCATCGAGGTTTTCACCTCTGAGCACGGGCGGCACGCGGGCGTTGTGCGCGGCGCGACATCGCGCAAGATGACGCCGGTTTTGCAGCCCGGTGCGCAGCTGGATGTGACTTGGCGCGCACGGCTTGAGGACCATCTGGGCAGCTATACGGTTGAACCTATTCGCAGTCGCGCGGCGGCGCTGATGAGTGATCGCCTGACGTTGGCGGGGTTGAATTCTGTCTGCGCATTGCTGGCGTTTGCCTTGCCCGAGCGCGAGGCGCATCCTGCGTTGTATCAACGATCCGTCACCCTGTTTGATTTGCTGGGCAATACCGGGGGTTGGCCATTGGCCTATTTGCGCTGGGAGTTGGCGCTGCTGGAGGATTTGGGGTTCGGGCTGGATTTACGGACCTGCGTGGTGAATGGCAGCCGCGATGATCTGGCCTATGTGTCACCAAAATCGGGCCGTGCAGTCAGTGCCGAGGGGGCAGGCGAGTGGGCGGACCGTTTACTGCCGTTGCCGCTGTGTCTGTTGGGGCAGGGGCCGGCACCGGATAATGAAATTAACGACGGGCTGCGGATGACCGGACATTTCCTGACCCATTGGTTGGCGCACTCATTGGGAAACAAGCCGTTGCCTGCGGCGCGGCAGCGGTTTGTCGACGCCTATTTGCGCCATTCCTAGGGGGCGGTGGTAAACACCATTTCGCGGCCATCGTCGCTGGTCAGGATCATTGTATCCGCCAGAGTTTCGGCAAGTGTCATTTCGCCAAGTGCCGCAAAGAATCGCTGTTCGGCGGCCAGATCGGCACAGGCCATTTTCGTTGACATAATCGGGCCGAGTTTGAACCACGGCAACGGCGCGGTCTGGGTGCTGGCGTAGGTGTTGCAGGGCGCTTGACCCGTGACTTTGCCTTTTGATGGGAAGGCGATAGTGGCGCGGGCGGCGAAGGGCTTGCCGTCGAGTTCAACCAGCGTCCATGTCGCGCCCGTATCGGTATAACCCGAGATCGATTCATCGTATTTGCACGCGGTCAGGACCAGAGGGATCAGGAGGGCAAATAATATACGCATGAGGCATCCTTACGAGGGAACTGGTGTTTGGTGATGATATACATATGATGCGAGATGTAAAATTACGATAGGTCTTGCGATGTCCAACACCCCACTTTTGATGATCCCCGGTCTGGCTTGCACAGCCGCGCTGTTTGCCGACCAGCTGGCTGTGTTGGGGCAGAGCCGCAATGTGATCATTGGCGACCATATGCGGCATGATAATATGGCTGATATTGCAGCGCATATATTGGCGGCAGCGCCGGAACGGTTTGCTTTGGCAGGGCTGTCGATGGGCGGCTACATCAGTCTGGAAATCATCCGCCAAGCGCCTGAGCGGGTGGAGCGGCTAGCGTTGCTGGACACATCGGCGAGGGCGGATACGGCGGATAAAACCGCGCTGCGCCGCGAAGCATTGGGGCTGGTGGCGGCGGGCAAGTATCTGGCGGTGTGCCATTCCACGCTGGATTTGAGCATTGCTGCGTCCCGCCATGGGGATGCCACGCTAAAGGCGGCGATTATTGATATGGCAGTTGATACCGGACCGGATGTTTGGGCAATGCAGACCCGCGCGATTATCGGGCGGGTGGATAGCGTGCTGATGCTGGGCGAGATCAGTTGTCCTACACTGGTGGTGGTTGGCGACGAGGACCAATTAACCCCGCCGGAATTGGCCCATGAAATGGCCGACGGGATTGCCGATGCACGGCTCGAGGTGATTGCCGATTGCGGGCACATGTCGACAATGGAAAAGCCCGATCAGGTGACCGGGCTTTTGCAGGATTGGTTGGTGATGTAATCCGTTATTGAGAGGCTTCGGCTGTGCCCTCGATGACGAATTTGTTGTCCGCGTGACAGCTGGTGCAGTTCAACATCAGATTACCCAGTTCTGTTTGAACCGCGTTAGCATCGCCACCTTTGGCGGTGACGCCCAGATCGCTGAACAGGGCATGGGTGGCAGAGCCAAGTGTTTTGAACTCGATCGGCAGTTTGCCCATGAGCGATGGGGTCACATCGGGCGATTCAGCGCCCATGTCGGTGGCAAGAGTGGCCACTGTATCCAGATCGCCCTTGGCTGTGGCTTCGGTGATGCCTTGGATCGTTTCAAGGAATTTACGCATTTCCTCTAGGATCATGGTGCGTTCATCCGCCGTGACCAGAATGGCGGTGCGCTCGTCGTTGCTGGGGATCGTGTTGCCGGTAAAGATGAACGTTTTGACCATAAAGGCGAGTGCTGCCGCCAAAACAAGGATGACAAGCCAGAGGAGTTTCGCAGATTTTAGCATGGATATGACCTTATTGTTATGATTTTGGTTTCAGGTAAAGGGATGTTTTACCCCTGCGCCCCAACTGTAAGGTTGGATGGATCAGTTTGTCGGCGCCTCGGCGATGATTTTATATCCGGCGTGACAAGTGGTGCAGTTTTGCAAGAGGGTTGCAACGCTGGTTGTCATGATCTGGGGATCGCCAATATCTTGGGCGTTCAGGGCCAATTCGTCAAACAGGCTGTGGGTTGAAAAGCCCAGTGTTTTGAACTCCAGCGGCAGCTTGCCCATCAGGGCTGCGGGGACTTCGCCGGCGCTGGCAACACCGACCTTGCTGGCGACGCTGGCAATGGTTTCCATATCGCCCTCGCCGGTGGCTTCGGTGATTTCCTGAATGGCCTCAAGAAACCCGCGCATTTCAGCCAGCAACAACTGGCGTTCGGGTTCGGTGACGACAATAGCAGTGCGCCCGTCAATGCTGGCAACGGTATTGCCACGCAGCAGGAACAATGTATCCCATAGCAAGGATGATGCCGAGAAACAGCAGGTTGATAAGCCAGGGAAGTTTGCAGGATTTAGTCATTGGGCCGCCTTTTTGTAAGTTATAGAGCTATAGCTTAGACGGTAATAGTTACTGCGTCAACTTGGCACATCACCCAAGCAGGCGGCGTGCAATCACGGTGGCCTGAATTTCGGCGGCCCCCTCGAAAATGCTCAAAATACGGGCGTCGCACAGGATGCGGCTGATCTGGTATTCCAGCGCGAAACCGTTGCCACCGTGGATTTGCAGGGCGTTATCAGCGGCGGCCCAAGCCACCCGCGCGCCCAGCAGTTTGGCCATGCCGGCCTCAAGGTCGCAGCGCTGGTCGTGGTCTTTTTCCCAAGCCGCGAAATAGGCCATTTGGCGGGCGATCATGATTTCGACGGCCATCATCGCCAGTTTGCCGGATACACGTGGGAAGTTGATCAGGGATTTACCGAATTGTTTGCGGTCTTGTGCGTAGCCCATCCCGACCTCGAGCGCGTTTTGCGCCACGCCAATGGCACGGGCTGCGGTCTGGATGCGGGCGCTCTCGAATGTTTGCATCAACTGTTTGAAGCCTTGGCCTTCGACCCCGCCCAGCAGGTTCTCGCCCTTAACCTTAAACCCGTCAAAGGCCAGCTCGTATTCTTTCATACCGCGATAGCCCAGCACATCGATTTCGCCGCCACTCATGCCGTCGGTGGGGAAGGGCGCGTCGTCAGTGCCGGGAGTCTTTTCGGCCAGAAACATCGACAGGCCTTTGTAGTTGGTGGTGTCCGGATTAGTGCGGGCCAGCAGGGTCATCACATGGGTGCGCGCCGCGTGGGTGATCCATGTTTTGTTGCCGGTGACGGTGTAGTCGTCGCCATCTTTAACGGCGCGGGTTTTCAGTGCGCCGAGGTCGGAACCGGTGTTGGGTTCGGTGAACACGGCGGTGGGCAGAATTTCGGCGCTGGCGATTTTGGGCAGCCAGTGCTGTTTCTGCTCCTCTGTGCCGCCGCACAGGATCAGTTCCGCCGCGATCTCGGAACGGGTGCCGAGCGAGCCAACGCCGATATAGCCGCGGGACAGTTCTTCGGAGACCACACACATCGAGGCTTTGGACAGCCCGAAGCCGCCGTATTCTTCGGGGATGGTCAGGCCAAAGACGCCCAGTTCGGCCATTTCGGTGATGATCTCCATCGGGATCAGCTCGTCCTTCAGGTGCCACTCGTGCGCGTTGGGGGCCACGCGATCATCGGCAAAGCGGCGGAACTGGTCGCGGATCATTTCGAGTTCATCATCCAGACCCGTTGCGCCAAAGGTGGCGTGGCCAGCGTTATCCTGCATCAGGGCGACAAGGCGGGTGCGGGCGGTGGTGGTGTTGCCGTCAGCGATCAGGGCCGCGATTTCGGGGGTGTCGGGCATGGTCAGATCAAGGTCATGCAGGCGGGCGATTTCGCCTTGGGACATCGGGATGCCGCCTGCGATCTGGGCCAGATATTCACCAAAGGCGATTTGCAGGATCAGTCGTTCCATCTGGCCGAATTTGCCGTCGCTGCTCAGACGGTCAGCCCAAGCGTGCATCTGGCGCAGGGCCATTGCGTAGGTGGCGAGCCAGGACAGGGCGTGGGCCGCGTCCTGAAAGGTTTCCAGTTTTGCCGACGAGACCCGCCCGTTTTCAGTAACGTCACCGCGCAGTTTACTGGTGGCCTGTTCCAGTAGGGTGTCAACCGCGCCAACGGCGGGTTTGGTCAGGGTCAGGATGTCGGAAACGGGCATGGTTACTGTCCTTGTATTTGTCAGGATCGGCATAGGCGCAATGCGGTGGTCGCGCAACAAAAATACGCGTGACATGTGGGTTTTGAACAAATATGGCGCGGCGGATTTTGTCGTGCACTATCGGGACAAAGCGATTATAGGCAAAAAGAGCGCGAAAGGAAGACAGGTTGGGCGAGATTGAAGCGATATTCGGGTTAAGTCCGACATATTTTGCGGTGGCGTTTGGCGTGACCCTTTTGGCCGGATTCGTCAAGGGTGCGGTCGGGTTTGCGATGCCGATGATCATGATCTCGGTTCTGGGGTCGTTCCTGCCGCTAGAGGTGGCGCTGGCGGCGCTGATCGGGCCGACGTTGGCCGCAAATATCTGGCAAGCGATGCGCCAAGGGGTGGGCAATGCGGTGCAATCAGTGCTGAAGTTCAAACGGTTCCTGCTGATCGGGTTGGTGTTTTTGGTGATCAGTGCGCAGCTGGTTCGTGTGTTGCCGACTGAGGTGCTGTTTTTACTGATTGGCGCGCCGGTGGTGTTGTTTGCTGGGGCACAGTTGTTCGGCTGGCAACCGCGGTTTACCGGTGGGTTGGCCGAAGGAATTCTGGCGGCTATTGCCGGATTTTGCGGCGGGTTATCCGGTGTGTGGGGGCCGCCGACAGTGGCGTATCTAACCGCAATTGACACGCCAAAGGCCGAACATGTCCGCGTGCAAGGGGTGATTTACGGGCTGGGGGCTGTGGCATTGTTGGCGGCGCATATCCAGTCAGGCGTGGTGCGCGGCGAAACCATACCGCTGTCGCTGGCGATGCTGTTGCCTGCGGGGCTGGGAATGATCGTTGGACTGCGACTGCACGACAGGATGGACCAGCAGCGGTTCCGTTATGTTACGTTGATTGTACTGGTGGTGGCGGGGTTGAATCTAATCCGGCGCGGGGTGATGTGAGGCATAGTTTCATAGGGTTCTGGCCCTAGTCAAACGTACCAGTTACACGGCCAAGCAACATGAATGCGCGGGCGGTGCGGGTGTCGGATAAGGCAACGATTTCCTGATCCGATGCGCCTGCCTCGAATTCGACAAAGGTTTTGTCAAACTGGCGCAGGAAATGGTGCACCGCATCACGGAAAATCGGGTCCTGTTTCATACGGCCAGACGTTAAGGCAAGGCTGGAGCGGTCGCGAACGCCACCTAGTGCGGCAATGCTGCGGCCACGATCACCTTGGGCGAATTTGCGCCAGATTTCGGGGCGGGACCGGTCAGGTTGCAGGTCATCCATATAGATGCCTTCCTGACTGAGCAGGGTCAGAACATCCTGTGCTGCCTGAATCAAACGGGCCACGCTTCTGTCCTGAAGGGCGCGGCGCAGGGCGGCGAAACCTTCGCGGTCATCGGCGGTTTCGGGGAAGTTGAGGGCGCGGATAAAATCACTGATCGAAACCGGCGGTGCGATGTCTTCGGCTGTGGTGCCAAGGGCTAGGCTGGTTTGTTCGTCCATCTTATCCGGCTCACTGGAGGAGATCGCCGGTTTTGTAGCCAGTGATTGGGCGTCCCGGCGCTCGCGGGTCGAGGTAAATGTGGCAATGGCGGATTCGGTTTGCTTTTGGGCGGCCGCGATTTCATCCAGCTTTTTCTCGACCGATGGCTTTACCCCCATATTGCCGGATTGGGCCTGGGTTACATAGGTGTGGCGCATGGCGTCGATTGCGGACTGCAGACGTTCGGATTCTGTGCGCATGATCCGCGCCGACCGTGCTGCCGCCGCACCAACCCAGATCACGGCGATGGGCAGGAATATCGCAAGCAGCTTCATCACAAAGACGATTGGATCAAGTTGAACCAAACCGTCGCCTTTTGGTGCGAAGGTAAAGAACATGATCACGCCAAATATCCACAACAGACTAAGCGCCAGCGCGATAATTTCAGCCGCAGTAATCCCGCCGCTGCCTTTGCGGCTGTAAATTCCAAGGTCAATCGGTTTATTTGCTTTGTTGTCGCTCATCCGTCCAGACCGGTTTATCTGTCTTTATTTGTAAGTGATGTTCAGAATTTCATAGGCTTTTTCACCACCCGGGGTTTTCACCTCGACGCTGTCGCCTTCTTCTTTGCCAATCAGGGCGCGGGCCAGTGGCGAGCGTAGATTAAGCAAACCGCGTTCAAGGTTTGCTTCCGGTTCGCCAACGATCTGATAGGTTTTTTCCGCATCCGTGTCCTCGTCCACCAAATGGACTGTGGCGCCAAACTTGATGGTGCCCGATAACGTGGAGGGGTCGATCACATCGGCCAGTGACAGGATCGCTTCCAGCTCCTTTACGCGGCCTTCGATAAAGCTCTGCTTTTCGCGAGCGGCGTGGTATTCGGCGTTTTCCGAAAGGTCACCATGCGCGCGCGCCTCGGCAATCGCGCGGATCACGGCGGGGCGTTCCTCGGACTTGAGGATTTTCAATTCTTTTTCAAGCGCGGTATGCCCCGCGCGGGTCAGTAGTATCTTTTCCATATCGGCCCTGATTATTGCAGTGGGTTAGGCAACACCTATCTGTTAATTCAATCCAGACGGTGAAAGTCAATAGATGTGCGCCTAATATGGGGGAATCAGGCCGATAAATGGCGAATAATGTCGCTAAGATATAATCTGTCGTCGGGTCGTGATTGACCCATAGGCCCTGTCTCGGGTAGCTGTTTCATGTAAGAATTTAGGCACAGGTATGGCAAAGCCGTCCTGTTTACGGAGCAAGAGCAAATGGCCGAGATAGAACGCGAAGCGATGGACTATGATGTGGTGATTGTGGGCGCGGGGCCTGCGGGCCTTTCGGCGGCGATCCGGCTGAAACAACTGGATGCGGATATTCAGGTTGTTGTGCTGGAAAAGGGCTCCGAAGTGGGGGCGCATATTCTGTCGGGCGCAGTGCTGGATCCGTCCGGTCTGAACGCGTTGCTGCCGGATTGGAAAAACATGGGCGCGCCGATCAACGTGCCGGTGAAGCGCGACAATTTCTATATGCTGGGCGAAGCGGGTAAAATCCGCATTCCCACCACGCCAATGCCGCCCCTCATGAGCAATCACGGCTGTTACATTGTTTCAATGGCCAACGTGTGCCGCTGGATGGCCGAGCAGGCCGAGGCGCTGGGCGTCGAGATTTTCCCCGGCATGGCGTGTTCCGAGCTGGTCTATGGTGACAGCGGTCAAGTCACGGGCGTGGTCGCGGGCGAGTTTGGTAAAAATGCTGATGGCACCCCGTCGGACGCCTACGAGCCGGGCATGGTGCTGAACGGCAAATATGTGTTCCTGTCCGAAGGCGTGCGTGGCAGTCTGTCAAAAGAAGTGATCGCCAAATACGATCTGGGCGCCAATGCGGATGTTGCCAAGTTCGGGCTGGGGATGAAGGAAATCTGGGAAATAGACCCCGACAAGCACCGTGAAGGCACTGTGACCCACACGATGGGCTGGCCGCTGGGCAAGAATGCTGGTGGTGGTTCATTCATCTATCACATTGATAACAATCAGGTTTATATCGGTTTTGTGGTGCATCTGAACTACAAAAACCCCTATCTGTCGCCCTATAACGAATTCCAGCGGTTCAAACATCACCCGATGGTGGCTGAACTGCTGAAAGGCGGTAAACGCGTGGCTTATGGTGCGCGGGCGATCACCGAGGGCGGTTGGCAATCTGTGCCAAAGGTTGCGTTCCCGGGCGGGGCGTTGTTGGGCTGTTCCGCCGGATTGGTGAATGTTCCACGGATCAAGGGCAATCATAACGCGATGCTGTCGGGCATGGCGGCAGCCGAGGCGGCGATTGCGGCGATCAAAGAGGGGCGTTCGGGCGACGAGTTGACCGCTTACGAGGCCGATCTAAAGTCCGGCCCCGTGGCCAAAGATTTGAAACGGGTGCGCAATGTGAAACCGATCTGGTCCAAGCTGGGGATGATGCCATCCCTGATATTGGGCGGGTTTGACATGTGGGTGGCCAATATCACCGGCTGGAACCCGCTGGGCACATGGAAGCACGGCAAATCGGATGCACTCGCCACTGGCGAGGCGGCGAATTACACGCCGATTGATTATCCCAAAGCCGACGGCACCCTGTCATTTGACCGTCTGACCAGCGTCAGTTTTTCGGCCACCAACCACGAGGAAAGCCAGCCGTGCCATTTGCATCTGGCTGATCCGTCAATCCCGATCAGTGTGAACCTGCCCAAATTCGCCGAACCGGCACAGCGCTATTGCCCAGCGGGTGTGTACGAGGTGATCGAGGAAGAAGGCAAAGAGCCACGCTTCCAGATCAATTTCCAGAACTGCGTGCATTGCAAAACCTGCGACATCAAAGACCCGAGCGGGAACATCACTTGGACAACGCCGCAGGGTGGTGATGGGCCGAATTATCCCAATATGTAACGAATATGTCAGAATGAGGGGCGGCGAATTGACCGCCCCGCATTGATTTGGGGCGCTCAAGCGACTACCTTTGATCGGAATAGTTCTGAAACAAAGGTCTGACCACCCGTGCCCATATCCCCTCGCCGTTCAATCGCCGCCCTCGCGCTGGGCATTGTCACCGCTTTGCCTGCGTCATTCGCAACCGCCCAAGGCCTGTCAGGCGCTTATCTGGCCGCACGTCACGCCAGCTATGCCAGCGACTATAAGGCAGGGGCGGAATATTACACCAAGGCCCTGATCCGCGACCCGTCAAATGTTTCCCTGATGGAAAATGCGTTGATGTCATTTGTCGGCCTTGGCGAAATGTCGCGCGCTGTTCCTGTGGCGCGGAAAATGGCGGCGGATGGCGCGGTCAGCCAGATTTCGCGGATGGTTCTGGTGGGTGATTTGGCCAAGAACGAAGATTTTGACGCAATTATCGCCATGTTCGATAAGGGCGAGACAATTGGCCCATTGGTTGACGGTCTGGTGTCGGCATGGGCCGAGGTCGGGCGCGGGAAAATGTCCGATGCCCTGACCAAATTTGATGCGGTCTCCAAGGAAAAGGGGACGCGGGCCTTTGGGTTATATCACAAGGCATTGGCGCTAGCCTCAGTCGGAGATTATGAGGGCGCGGACCGTATCCTGTCGGGAGATGACGACGGGCCATTGCGTGCCACAGTGGGCGGCGTTTTGGCTCATGCGGAAATTTTAAGCCAACTGGAGCGCAACGAAGATGCGCTTGAGTTGCTGGAAAAGATTTTCCAGAACGAAGCAGACCCGCGGATTGCAAAACTCCGTGCTGATCTTGCGGCGGGCACCAAGCTGAATTTCACCAGAGGGGTAACACCTGCTGGCGGGATGGCCGAGGTGTTTTACACTGTTGCTGGTGCCCTGAACGGCGAAACCGATGATAATTATACATTGGTTTACGCCCGTATGGCAGAGTTTCTGGACCCGACCCACATTGACGCAATCCTGATGGGCGCGGGGCTGCTGGAAAGTCTGGAACAGTTTGATCTGGCGACACAAGCCTACAATCGTGTTCCGCGCGATAGCCCGTCATTCCATGCCGCCGAACTGGGCCGCGCCGATGCGCTGCGCCATGCAGGCAAGGAAGAGGCGGCAATCGAGGTGCTGGAGCAATTGGCCAAGAGCCACGGCGATTTGCCATCGGTTCATTCGGCATTGGGCGATGCCCTGCGCCAGATGGAGCGTTACGGCGAGGCGGCTGATGCTTATGGCGACGCATTGGCGTTGTTGGGCGAGCCGACAGTGGATGACTGGTTCGTATATTACGCCCGCGGCATTTGTTTTGAGCGCACAGACAACTGGGAAAAGGCCAATGCGGATTTTCGTATGGCGCTAAAGCTGAACCCGAACCAGCCGCAGGTTTTGAACTATCTCGGCTACTCGTTGCTGGAGAAAAACATCAAGCTGGACGAGGCGCTGCTGATGATTGAACGCGCCGTTTCGGCCGTGCCCAATGATGGATATATCACCGATTCACTGGGCTGGGCGCTGTATCGTCTGCGCCGGTTTGAGGAGGCGGTGGGGTATATGGAACGGGCCGCTGAACTGACGCCGGTTGACCCGATTGTGTCGGATCATCTGGGGGATGTTCTGTGGGCGGTAGGACGCAAGACCGAGGCAAAATTCCAGTGGCGTCGCGCCATGTCGTTTGAGCCGGAAGAGGTGGATGCCGCTCGCATCCGTCGCAAGCTCGAGGTGGGTCTGGATGCCGTTCTGAAAGAAGAAGGTGCCGAGCCGCTTCCGGTGTTGGCGAATGACGGTTAGGGTTTTTGCACCCGCCAAGATCAATCTAACGCTACATGTGACCGGCCAGCGGGATGACGGGTATCATCTGCTGGACAGTTTGGTGATGTTTGCCGATGTCGGAGATGAAGTTACTGCTTCGGACGGGGCGGGTTTAACGCTGTCGGTTTCCGGCCCCGAGGCCGAAAGCGTGCCTACCGGTGGTGAAAATTCGGTTTTGCAGGCGGCGCGGTTTATCGGGCAGGACGGCTTGGCGCTGGGTTTAGTGAAAAACCTGCCGACAGCGGCGGGCATTGGCGGCGGCACTGCGGATGCGGCGGCGGCTCTGCGGGCGATTTCGGAATTTCGCGGTATTGCGGTGCCGGACAATGTGTTGCCGTTGGGGGCCGATGTGCCGGTTTGTTTGTGCGCACGCGCTACGCAGATGTCGGGGATTGGCGAGGTGTTGGCAGATGTTCCCAAGTTGCCCAAGGTCTGGGCGGTATTGGTGAACCCGCGCGTGGCGGTATCAACACCTGCTGTTTTTGCGGCGCTGGAAAATCGGGATAACGCGGCAATGCCAGCCGTTATTCCGGCGTTTGGCGCGGCCCGCGATATGGCTGATTGGCTGCGCGAACAACGCAATGATCTAGAGGCGGCAGCGGTCAAGGTAGAGCCAATGGTGACCGATGTATTGGCGCAGCTGAAAGCGGTGCGCGGCCAGATGTTGGTGCGGATGTCAGGGTCTGGTGCGACGTGTTTTGCGTTATTTGAAACTGCTGAACTGGCCAAAGCGGCGGCGGGTGACGTCGCGGCGGCGCATACTGACTGGTGGGTTCAAAGCGCGCGCCTTAGTTAATCCGCGCCACCACGTAATCGGCAATGTCATTCAGCATTTCGCGGATTGGATCATCCGGCAGAACCGTCAGCGCAGCCTTGGCCTTTTGCGCCCATTCAAGCGCGATATTGCGGGTATCATCCAGCGCACCGTGTTTTTGCAACAGCGACAGGGCATGCTCCAGATCACCGTCTTGCTGTTTGCCCTTCTCGATCGTGCGCACCCAGAATGCGCGTTCCTCAACGTCGGCTTTGGCAATTGCTTTGATCAATGGCAGCGTCAGTTTGCGTTCGCGGAAATCATCGCCGCTGTTTTTGCCAATCGCGTCGCTGCTGGAAAAATCCAGCAGGTCATCGACGATTTGAAAGCTGATTCCCAGCGCGTCACCATAGGTATAGAGTGCCTTGATTTGATCTGCAGGTGCGGCGGCAATCACGCCGCCAACTTCGCAGGCCGCCGCAAACAGCGCCGCTGTTTTGCCGCGCACCACTTGCAGGTAGATCGCTTCAGTGGTGGCCAAATCCTGTGCGGCGGTCAGTTGCAGCACTTCGCCCTCGGCAATGGTGGCCGAGGCGTTGGCGAGGATATCCAGAACCGTGAGCGAGCCGGTTTCGACCATCAACTGGAAACTGCGCGAAAGAAGATAGTCACCAACCAGAACACTGGATTTATTATCCCACAGCAGGTTTGCGGTGGGGCGGCCACGGCGCTGCCCACTTTCGTCCACCACATCATCGTGCAGCAGGGTGGCGGTGTGGATAAATTCAACCGTGGCGGCCAGATGGATATGGTAGGGGCCATCGTAGCCACACAAACGTGCCGCCGCCAGCGTCAGCATCGGGCGCAGACGCTTGCCGCCAGCCTCGACCAGGTGCGCTGTGACTTCGGGGATGCGCGGCGCGTGTTTTGACGCCATGCGATCACGGATCAGCGTGTTCACATCCGCCATTTCAGCGGCCAGATGCGCGCTTAGGCGCTCGTGCGGTTTATCAACGGCGTGGTTCAGAGCTATCACTCTCTCGTTAGTTGGCTCGACAAACCGGCGGGTTTGCCCTTATGTCATTTCCTATGAAAGAGCTCCTTCGCACCACCGACATTACGGCCATCGTATTTGCCAAAGCGATCCTTCAAGGCGAGGGTATAGACTGCTTTGAAATGGACGTAAATATGAGTGTGCTTGAAGGTGGCATCGGGATTTTCCCGCGTCGGTTGATGGTGCGCCAAAAAGACTTGTTTCTGGCCCGCGCAATGATGCGTGACAATAACATTGTCTATGAGGAACGCGACTGATGCGGTTTGCGGCGGAGGACCTGAGCCAGGATTTATTTTTGGGCGGTGCGCTGAAAATTCTGCAACCAAAGACGGGGTATCGCGCGGGGGTTGATCCCGTTTTGCTGGCCGCAACTGTGCCAGCGGTTGCAGGGGATACCGTGCTGGAATTGGGCTGTGGTGCCGGTGTGGCGAGCCTGTGCCTGGCGGCGCGACTGAAAGATATGGCGCTGTGCGGGGTTGAATTACAAGCCGCATATGCGGATTTGGCCCGGCGTAATGCAGATGCGAACGGGGTCCGGATGGAAGTGCATTGCGCGGATTTGTGCAACCTGCCCGATGTGGTTTTACAGCAGAATTTTGACCATGTGATAGCCAATCCGCCGTATTATTTACGCAATGCCGGAACGGCGGCAACTGATGCGGGGCGCGAAGCGGCGTTGGCCGAGGATACGCCTCTGGCCGATTGGATAGCGGTTGCAACGCGGCGTCTGAAGCCGCGTGGGTATTTGACGGTGATACAGGATGCCGAGCGTTTACCTGCGCTGCTGGCAGCGATTGACGGAAGGTTGGGCAATATCAAGGTGTTGCCGCTTGCTCCGCGCATTGGTCGTCCTGCGCATCTGGTGATCTTACAGGCTCGCAAGGGTGGTCGCGCAGCGTTTCGCCTGCTGGCCCCCACAGTGATGCACGAAGGTGCTACGCATGATCGCGACAGGGAAAGCTATACCCAGCAGATACGCGCGGTTCTGCGGGACGGGGCCGCAATGCCGCTGGACGACGTTAAGACAAAATAAAGTTTTTCAGTGTTTTCTAGGGATATCAGTCATGGGCCGCGTGTTTTTCGTGACATGTATCCCGATCTGTGATCGACTGATAGTACGGTAATCAAAATATGGGAGAACAACTTATGACTATGAGTTCACACCTGATTGAACTTCGCAAAAAACATCAAAATCTATCGGATATGGTTGAGCACGAGCAGCGCAACCCGGGCAGCGACGACCTGCATATCGTCGACCTCAAGAAACAAAAATTACGATTAAAGGAAGAGATTTCGCGTCTCACACATTAGGTGCATCCTTTGACATTGTGGTACTGGCGCGCGCCGCCAGTGCTGCACCTGTGGTAATCAGCAGGGCCGCTATCAGCAACGCCCATGTCGCGTTTGCGATGCCAGCACCTATTAACACGAATGTCGACAGCAACGGGGCCGCATAAGACGCAACCCCGAGCAGTTGGATGTTGCCGTGTTTCACCCCGATATCCCAGACGTAAAACGCCAACCCCACAGGACCAACGCCAAGGGCGATGATCGACAGCCAACCAGATGTGGTGGCGGGCCAGACGGTGGTTTCAAGCGCCAGATGTGCGATGGTAGACAGGGCTGCGGTGGCCAGGCAGAAAACCGCAACGCTGTCGGTCGGGATGTTGCCCAGACGGCGTGACAGGACCGAATATCCGGCCCAAGTCAGGGCGCACAACATGGCGAGGGTGTAGCCGATCATCGCGTCAGCCTGAAATCCGCCGCCACCGTTTAACACAATCATTGCAGCGCCGAAAAAGCTGATGATCGCGCCAATGACGTGGCCTTTGCGCAGGGTTTCGTTTGGCAAAAGGCCGGAAAATAGCACGATCAACAGTGGCCACAGGTAAGCAATCAGGCCGGCCTCGGCGGCAGGCGCACGGCGCAGGGCGGAAAAGTACAGGAAATGATAGCCGAACAATCCGGCGGTTCCGAACGCGTAGATACGCCAGTTTATCTGGCTGAGGCGGTGAAAGCCGTTATTTCGTGCCGTCCAGATCAGGCCAATCGCCCCGCCAATGGCAAAGCAGATCGCGGTGAGTTGAAACGGCGGCACGGGGGCGGTGCCGACGGTAAACAGTGCCAGCAATGACCACAGAAGGACGGCAATAAAACCGATAGCGGTGGCGCGGGTGCGGGTCATATTTTAATATCCTCTTGGGCTATGAGCCGGCGTGACCCTTTGCATTTGTGCATGTTTGCAACCTCTTTCAGCACCCAGTCAATGAATGCTTTTACTTGCGGCCGTTTTTCTGCGCCAAGCGGGCATACAATGCGATAACGGGCTGTGACGGCAATGGCCAACGGGAACGGGGCGACCAACTGATTGTCGCGCAACGCCCGTTCAACCAGTGAATAACGGCCCAGAACCACACCGGTTCCAGCGATGGCGGCATCATTCGCGTGGTCGGATTGTGAAAACCGCGGCCCGCCTTCGGGTGGTTTTCCCAGACCTTGTTCGTGGAACCATGTGTTCCAGTTTGACGACTGTTTGATGAAAGTAAAATCGTCCTGATGCAACAGGGTCGCGCCGCGCAAATCTTCGGGGGTTTTGATTTTACGGGCCATTGCGGGTGACATCATCGGGGTCATCCATTCATTGATAATTTCCTGACTGAACAAGCCGTCGTCTGGTCCCTCGCCGAAACGGATTGCGACATCGACGTCGTCGCGTTCGAAATCAATCAGACGCAGGGTGGCGGAAAACCGCAGTTCGACATCGGGGTGGGTCTGGGCGAAATCAAACAACCGCGGCGCCAACCATTTTGCGGTAAATGCGGGGCCGGCGGTAATAGTCAGGGTACGAGTGTCGGTTTGGCGCTGCACGTTTTGCCATGCGGCATTCAGGGTGGTGAAACCTTCAGTGGTGGCGGGGGCCAGCAGGTGGCCCGCTTTGGTTAGTTCAACCGCGCGGTTCAGGCGGCGGAATACGGGTTGGCCCAGATGGTCCTCGAGCGATTTGATCTGGAAACTAAGCGCGGCGGGGGTGATGTTTAGTTCGGCAGCAGCCATTGCAAAGCTCATGTGGCGCGCGGCAGCCTCAAAGGCGCGAAGGGCAGTGAGAGGGGGGAGGCGAGTGTTTATATCAGTTAAGTATAACTTATCTGAATGGATGAATAGTCTCGTTTGTGAGCAATATATATAGAGATCATATTGGCATTAGTTAAGTAATATTGTTGAGCGAGGAATGCAGAATGCTAATGATTACATCAGATGCGCAGATTAAAAAACTACTTGAGAAGGGGCGCAAACAGCGGAGCGAAGCCTTTTTCGGGATGTTCACATGGCTTTTATCTGTCACACGCCTCAAGGGCGATGGGGCTGCGGAGAAACGGGCAGCGCCAGAACAGTGCTGCCCCAATTGACGCTTATGTTAAATATTGGCCGCCGTTCGCGGTGAGGGTAGAGCCGGTGATAAAGCCCGAGTCGTCCGAGGCCAGAAAGGTCACGCAGCGGGCAATTTCATCGGCTTCGCCCAAGCGGCCCACTGGGATTTGGACGATGATAGAATCGCGCACCTTTTCCGGCACGGCCATCACCATTTCGGTGCCGATGTAGCCCGGGCAAATGGTGTTCACCGTGATGCCTTTGAACGCGCCTTCTTGTGCCAGCGCCTTGGTAAACCCGATGTCGCCTGCTTTGGCGGCGGAATAATTCGTCTGACCCATCTGCCCCTTTTGCCCGTTGATCGACGAGATGTTGATGACACGGCCAAAACTGCGGTCCCGCATGCCGTTCCAGACGGGATGGGTCATGTTGAAGACGCCGTTCAGGTTGGTGTCCATCACTTCTTGCCATTGATCGCGGGTCATTTTGTGGAACATGCCGTCGCGGGTGATGCCAGCGTTGTTGACCAGAATTTCAACTGGCCCCAGATCGGCTTCGACCTGTGCGATGCCCGCGACGCAGGCGTCATAATCGGCAACGGACCATTTGTAGGTCGCAATTCCGGTGTCTTTAGTGAACTGGGCGGCGGCCGCATCGTTGCCGGCGTATGTAGCGGCGACGGTGTAGCCTTTTGTGTTCAACGCTTTGGAAATAGCCGCGCCGATACCGCGCGTTCCTCCGGTGACCAGTGCGACTCTTGTCATGTTTAGCTCCAATCTGGCACGTAATGATATTACGTTAAGTTGATTCAAGACGCAATATTATTGCGCCATGGATTTTCCTTACCCGCGTTCGACGCAGAGCGCAACACCCATTCCGCCGCCGATGCACAAAGTTGCCAGACCTTTTTTGGCATCACGCCGGACCATTTCAAAAAGCAGCGTGTTCAGGATGCGGCAACCGGAGGCCCCGATCGGGTGGCCAATGGCAATGGCACCGCCGTTTACATTCACCACAGCAGGGTCCCAGCCCATATCCTGATTAACAGCGCAGGCTTGGGCGGCGAAGGCCTCATTGGCTTCGACCAGATCGAGGTCTTCTGGCTTCCAGCCTGCAATTTCCAGCGCTTTTCGGCTGGCACCGATTGGGCCAACGCCCATGATCGAGGGGTCCAGACCGACAGTGGCGTAAGACGCGATTCGGGCCATCGGGATGATGCCGCGTGCATCGGCATTGTCGGCGGACATCAAAAGGACAGCCGCCGCGCCATCGTTAATACCGCTAGCGTTGGCGGCGGTGACGGTGCCGTTTTCACGTACAAAAGCGGGGCGCAGTTTTTGCATATTTTCCATTGTGGCCCCGTGCCGGATGTATTCATCCGCATCCACGACGGTTTCGCCTTTGCGGGTTTTGACGGTGAAGGGGATGATTTCATCGGCAAAACGCCCCGCTTTTTGCGCCGCTTCGGCCTTGTTTTGGCTGGCGACGGCAAATTCATCCTGCATTTCGCGGCTGATTTGCCATTGATTGGCGAC
>Ga0190303_1000172_pt1 | contig 27308 bp, 25 predicted proteins | sample 48700701_MG_FD_161672 | JGI IMG/M metagenome (GOLD analysis project Ga0190303, IMG submission 161672) | Hydrothermal vent sediment bacterial communities from Southern Trench, Guaymas Basin, Mexico - 4870-07-0-1_MG | ecosystem: Environmental > Aquatic > Marine > Hydrothermal vents > Sediment ... | reverse complement strand
GGTAATCCGCCAGTTCTTTCCGGGCTAAAAGGACCATCACCATCAAGAGCATTATTTACATCAGTTACTCTCCCTAGTTTATGAAGCCCAACACTAATTCCTCCACCTAGATGAGCAACTATAAGATTCATATCTTCATAATTAAATCCTAGTTTTTTTGCATATCTTTTAGCAACAGCTTTTTGATTTAAAGCATGCCATATTGGCTTTCTAGAAATACCATTTAATCCTGATATTTTAGCCACAGAACTCATTTCATCTACTACAACAGGATCAGCTATGTAAGCATTCTTATTAACAGACTCTGCTAATTTGCGAACAATTAATCCACCTAAATTAGAAGCATGTGTTCCATATTTATTAGATTTTAAATCCTTCATCATCTGTTCATTGACTTCATATATTCCACTTATAACCGGCTTCATTAATCCACCTCTAGCAATAAAGCCATCAATTTCAGAAAGATTAACATCATTTTCTATTAAAAAGTTTTTTACAACTTCTGTTCTCATTTCAAGTTGATCAATTAAATCATTGTATTTTTTCAATGATTCAGATGTATGTCTAATTGTTTTTTCTATTTCTAATTTTAAATCTATAAATAAAGCTACTTTTGTTGATGTAGAGCCTGGATTAACTACTAATATTTTCATAATTAATCCACACTATTTATACTTTTATTTATTCTTGCTTTACTAATTACTCGAGTAAAATTATGAATCATTTAATTCACCCCTTATAGTACCGCTTGTCTACCAGCTTCTAAAGCTTTTTCATTAATATTAATAAGAGTAGCTTTAGAACCCGTAAATTTTTTCTTTAACATTTCCAAAACATTTTTTTGATCAAAGACTTTTGTAATTTCTAAATATGCACCTAGCATAACCATATTAGCAACTTTTAAATTACCAAGTTTTAATGCGATATCGTTAGCTGCAACATTATGGATATTAACGTCTTTTCTTAATTTTACATCTTTTACTAGACTTGAATTTAAAAACAAATGTCCACCTTCTTTAAGTTTAGATTGAAATTTATCTAAAGAAGGTTTGTTCATTATAATAATTGAATCAGGAGTAGAGATAACAGGACTGTTTACACTACTTTCACTTATAGTAACACTACAGTTAGCTGTCCCTCCTCTAGTTTCTGGTCCATAAGATGGAAACCAAAGAGTATTTAATTCTTCAGCTGTTGCAGTATAACTTAACAACTGTCCCATTAACATTACACCTTGTCCACCAAAACCTGCTATAATCACTTTTTCGTCAATCATTTTTCTTCACCTACCGTTTTATCTTTATATACACCTAACGGATAATATGGAATCATATTATCAACTGCCCAATCAACTGCGTCTTTTGGAGTCATTCCCCAATTGACAGGACAAGTAGATATGAATTCTATTAAAGTAAACCCTTTATTTTCTTTTTGGATAGTGAATGCTTTCATAACTGCTTTTTTAGCTTTTCTTACGTTTTGAGGATTATGAACACTTACTCTTTCAACATATGTAGCTCCAGGTATTGTAGCTATCATTTCAGCTATTCTAAGTGGTAATCCTTGTGTTTTCTCATCTCTACCATTTGGAGATGTTGTCGTTTTTTGACCTATTAAAGTTGTTGGAGCCATTTGGCCACCAGTCATACCATAAATAGCATTATTAACAAAGATAATAGTAATATTTTCACCACGATGTGCTGCGTGTATTGCTTCAGCAATACCAATTGAGGCTAAATCTCCATCTCCTTGATATGTAAAAACTATATTATTTGGTCTAACTCTTTTAACACCAGTAGCTACAGCTGGAGCACGACCATGTGATGCTTGTATCATATCACAACTAAAGAAATCGTAATTTAATACACTACATCCAACGCTTGCTATCCCAATAGTATGATCAAGTATTCCTAATTCAACTAAGACTTCTGCAACAATTTTATGGATAATACCATGAGTACATCCTGGACAATAAGTTAAATATTTATCAGTTAACCCTTCACTCTTTTTATAAACAGTTTCAATGTTATTCATGTTTTTCACCGCCTACAATTTCTAATACTTTATCAACAATTTCTTGAGCCTCAGGAATAACTCCTCCTGTACGACCGTAAAAATGAATTGGATGTTGGAATTCATCAGCAATTTTTACATCATCAACCATTTGACCAGTACTCATTTCAACAACTAATAAATTTTTAACAGTTTTTGGTAATTCTTTAAAAGCTTTTTCTGGATAAGGAAATAAAGTAATTGGTCTTAAGATACCACACTTAATTCCTTTTGTTTCTAAAATTTCAATTGCACTTCTAGCTATTCTTGATACACTACCGTACGCTATAACGACAATCTCAGCATCTTTCATATTAATAAGTTCATATCTTTGATGTTTTTCTTTCATTTCATCATATTTTGCTTTTAAATGATTATTATGATCTTCTAAATCATATGGGTCTAAATAAAGACTGTTAATAATGTTTTTATCTCTATTTTTTCTATTTCCATCAGCTTTCCATGTTTTAGGTTTCAAATCCCAAGACTGAATATCTTGATCTAAATCAACTGGTTCCATCATTTGTCCAATAAGACCATCAACTGCGATAATAACTGGATTTCTAAAGTAATCAGCAATGTCAAATGCTTCTTTAATTAAATTTACAGCTTCTTGAAGAGTTTCTGGAGCTAAAGCATATAAATAATAATCTCCATTTCCTCCACCTTTAGTGATTTGTTTATAATCACTTTGACTCGGTTGAATACCTCCAAGACCAGGTCCACCTCTCATTACATTAATAATTACTGCCGGAAGTTCAGATCCCGCTAGATAACTAATTCCTTCTTGTTTTAAAGCAATTCCTGGACTTGATGAAGATGTTAATACTCTAGCTCCTGCTCCTGCTGCTCCATAAACCATATTAATCGCAGCTATTTCACTTTCAGCTTGAACAAAAACTTTTCCATTTAATGCCATATGTTTTGATAAATATTCAGGAAGCTCATTTTGAGGTGTTATTGGGTATCCGTAAAAAGCTTCACATCCACCTTTAATAGCTGCTAACGCCATTGCTTCGTTACCCTTCATTAATACTTTACTCATTATTTTGCCTCCTTAACGAATTTTTCCACAGTAATAACTGAATCAGGACACATAATAGCACAAAATCCACACGCAATACATTTGTCAGGATCCGTTGTCATTAATGGAGTATATCCTTTACTGTTTGTCGTTGTTTCATCCAGTTTTAAAATATTAACCGGACAATAAAATGTACATAGATTGCACCCTTTACATCTTTCTGTATCAATAATTATTCGACCTTTAGCCATTTTTTTCCTCCTATAGCCATCTTTGAGCGACATATCTTGTGAGTACAAGTCTTTCGCCTAAAAATTTATATTTATAATCATTATTATGACTTTCTTCTACTACAGTATACAATATTGGAACATTAAGTTTTTCGCTTACTTCTTTCAAGATTTTTTCTCCCTTTATAATATCTTCTTCCGTTGTTTCCTTTATTAAATTAGTATTATTAATAAGTCCTGTAATTTTCAGTTGAGTAATGGATTCATACATCAAAATAGTATTTAAAATACTTTTAACATCACTAGTTTCAGGCCTGAAAATATTCACAGTACATAAAAAATCGATTTCATTAAGGTCTTTAACTCTATCTAAAAATTGAATTAAAACCTTAACACCGTTCTCCGTACCTCCTAAATCATAAATTGCTGTTATGTCAGGTTTAATAAAAGGAATAACTCCTTCTCCTGATACATAGGGCAAATCACTACCTAGCATTCCTTTAACAGTCGATTCGACTAAATGAATATTGTTCTTTTCTAATAATTTATTTAAGCTTCTAGTTCGAAAGTATGGATTTATAATATCTAAATCTATTAAATAATCAATTTTCTTTCGAATCGCAAGATTAACACTTATCTCACTTTTACCACTTCCATAGTGCCCAGATATAATTGTAATTCTTTTCATCATTCAGTTAGAAATTATCCAAGAAAAACGGAATTTCTTTCCTCCTTAATTAACTTAATTAACGCCTTGTTTATGAAAGCGCTTTTACATAAAATATTATATCATTTAAGTAATGTATTTTCAAGATTTTACCCAAATAAATACAAAAAAATCGCGAAAGGTATTAACAACGCGATTTTTTAATTAAAGTCTAAATGGAGCGATATAACAATATCTTACAAGTTGCATTTTAATCTCTTGAAACCATTTTCACAACAAAAAAAATCAAGGTAGAAAATATGTTAATAATAATAAAGAAGAAATTATAAATTCAGTTATTTTAACTATATCAAATTGAAAAAGCGGGTACAAATAGTCTCCAATTATCGATCCGAAAATCACTACAAATACAAGATATATTATAAGATACATTTCACATAGTTTTATTTGTTAAATTTCAAAATGATAATTGGTTTTTGTTTAAAAAAATACCAAGCTACAAATAATGGAGTTATATAATGAGAAAGTATGCTTCCAACAAATCTATATCCCCGTTGGATGAAAACCCCTTTGTAAAAATATAATAAATATGCTCATTGTAAGAAATATTTATATTAAAACTCCTCCAAACACAATATTGAATTTTCTTTTACCTTTTTATTTTTTTTAAAAGATTATTAAAAAATAAATCAAAAAGAACCTAAAGAATCATGAAATAACAATTATAATTACTAATTTTTTCTTCATTCATATTACTCCTCATATAACACTTTTTTAAATAATAATATTTATAATAATTAATATAGCTGCGAGTAGATTAGTTATAACAAAAACAATTTTAAGTTTTTTACCATCTATTTTAACAGCTATTGCCCCTCCAATAATTCCACCTATAAAAGCAACTATGACAAAAGCCAAAATAGATTTACTTATTATATCTCCACCCAGCAAATGTCCGAAAAATCCCATAAATGCTGTCGCAGAAACTAATACCGAAGATGTTCCAACCGCTATCGTTATTGGCACACCACACAAAATCACCATTAAAGGTATTAAAAATGATCCTCCAGATATACCAACTGCACCAGCAAAAAATCCAATAAAAGAAGTAATAGGAATTATAAGCCATAAATTAACGGTATAATGATTCTCTCCAAATGTTCTGTTCCAATACCCAAATTTATTAATTTGCTTTACTTTTTTTTCTTTAATAGGCAGTAATAAAAAAATAGAAATTGCTCCAAGCAAAATAGCAAATATCAATTTTAGATATACTTCTGTAATATACCCGGAAAAATAGCCTCCTAAAAAAGCCATAATGTTAATAGGTATTCCAATAACTAAAGCTAATTTCCAATCTACTTTTTTTCTTTTACTAAAAATAGCTAAAGCAGCTAAAGAAGTAACCATCATTATCAATTGAGAAGAAGCCGCAGCTGAAGTAATTGAAATACCAGCTAAAATAAGAGTTACTACATAAAAATTACCACCGCCTTTACCAACCATTGACATTGTAATTGCGATAATAAATATAATACTTAATATTAAATAAAAATGTTCCATCATATCAGCCCTCTAATAATAATTGTACCACCAAAAAACACTTCAAAGAAGTGTTTTTAAACAACAAAATTTACTAATTTATTCGCTACTACTATAGTCTTTCTAATCTCTTTTGAATTTAATAACTCTGAAATTCTTTTTGTTGCTTTCGCTAAAGCAATTACTTCGTCCTGAGGCGTATCTAAAGCTAGTCTAATTTTATCTCTAACTTTCCCATTTATACTGACCACCATTTCAATTGATGATTCCACTAATTTGTTCTTATCGTACTGCGGCCAAGGTGCGTTAACCATGTCTTCCTTATGACCAAGTCTTTCCCATAATTCTTCACAAAGATGTGGTGCAAAAGGATTAACAATTTTTAACAAAATTTCAAAATCTTCTCTATAAATATGTTCTTCTTTTGACAATTCATTAACTAATGTCATTAATTTTGCGATTGCAGTATTGAATTTTACATTTTCAATATCATCGCCTACCATCTTAATTGTTTTATGTAAAATTGTTTGATACTTATCATTTTTTTGATCATTAATTTTATCTTCAAGTCTAGCAAGTTTGTCTAAAAATCTTTTAGCTCCTTTTACTCCATTTTCATTCCATGGAGTTGATTGTTCATAATCTCCGATAAAAAGAATATATAAGCGTAAAGTATCTGCCCCATACTTTTCTATAATATCATAAGGATTTACTATATTGCCCTTTGACTTACTCATTTTTTCACCATCAGATCCTAAAATTAATCCTTGAGCAGTTCTTCTCTTATATGGTTCTTTTGTTGGAACAGCTCCTATATCGTATAAAAATTGATGCCAAAATCTGGAATATATAACATGTCTAGTAACATGTTCCATACCACCATTATACCAATCTACTTGAAGCCAATATTTTAGTTTTTCAAAATCAGCTAATCTATTTGTGTTTTTAGGATCAATATATCTTAAAAAATACCAACTAGATCCAGCCCATTGAGGCATTGTATCTGTTTCTCTTTTTGCTTTACCTCCACAGACAGGGCATGTTGTATTAATAAATTCTTCTATTGTTGACAATGGACTTTCACCTTGATCACTTGGTTCAAATTTTTTAACAACCGGAAGTACTACTGGTAAATCTTCTTCTGGCACTGGAACCATCCCACATTTTGGACAGTGAATAATCGGAATAGGTTCTCCCCAATATCTTTGACGATTGAAAGCCCAATCTTTCATTTTATAATTTATTGCCTCTTTTCCAATATGTTTTTCTTCTAAAAACTTAATAATTTTAATTTTAGCTTCAGGTACTTTTAAGCCATTTAAAATTTCACTATTTACTAAAACACCATCATGAGAATCAATATAAGGTTCTTTTGTGATATCTCCTCCAGATATTACTTCAATAATATCTAAGTTATATTTAGTTGCGAATTCATAATCTCTCGTATCGTGTCCTGGAACAGCCATTATAGCTCCAGTTCCATAACCAATCATGACATAATCAGCAACAAAGATAGGTATTTCTTTATTATTTACTGGATTGATGGCTACTAAGCCATCAATCTTAACACCAGTTTTTTCTTTAGCTAGTTCTACTCTTTCAAACTCTGTTTTTAATTTTGCTTTTTCTTTATACTCATATATTGCATCTAAGTTATTAATTTTATCTTTTTGTCTTGTTATTATAGTATGTTCTGGAGCTATTACCATAAATGTAGCCCCAAATAAAGTATCAGGTCTTGTAGTGAAAACCATTAATGATTCATCAGTATCTTTGATTTTAAAATCAACATGAGCTCCAGTTGATTTTCCTATCCAATTTTCTTGTTCAGTTTTAATACGCGGTAATGTATCTAATTCTTTTAATCCTTCCAGTAATCTTTCCGCATGATCAGTAATTTTTAAAAACCAAACATCTTTTTCTTTTTGAACAACTTTTGTATCGCAACGATCACACTTTCCGCCTTGGCTCTCTTCATTTGAAAGAACAACCTTACAACTAGGACAAAAGTTAATATATGTTTTATCTCGATAAGCTAATCCTTTTTTAAATAATTGGACAAAGATCCATTGTGTCCACTTATAATACTCCTCATCCGTAGTATCAATAACTCGATCAAAATCAAAACTAAATCCAGCTTGTTTTAACTGATTTGTAAAAACCTTAATATTTGTATCAGTTACAATTCTTGGATGAATTCCAGTTTTAATAGCGTAGTTTTCAGTAGGTAACCCAAAAGCATCGAATCCAATAGGAAATAATACATTAAATCCTTCCATTCTTCTTTTTCTAGCTATTATTTCAAGACTAGAATAAGCTCTTATATGTCCAACGTGCATTCCTTGTCCAGAAGGATACGGAAATTCTACTAAAGCATAATATTTTGGTTTATCACTAAAATCAATGGCTTTAAAACGTTTATTATCATACCAATGATCTTGCCATTTTTTCTCAATTTCTTTATGATTATATATCATAACATCACTCTCCTTTAAATAATAAAAAATCGTCCTTAAAAATAAGGACGAATAAAATTCCGCGGTACCACCTTTGTTCTAGATTATTTCTAGCACTTGATTCCTATAACGCAGGATTAACGACTCAAGCTCACTTGTTGCACTTAAGTAACTCCCTAGACTAATTCATAATTATTTATTTCTAGTTTTCAGCACCACTAGATCTCTTAAAATAAGCTAATTATTACTACTTCTAGTTCCTCGTTTTATCTACACGTATGATACCACATGCTCAATATTATATCAACATTTTTTTTTGAGTCTTCTTTCAATTTCTCTATTCATAATACCGCTTTGTCTAAACGATATAACTAATAAAATTATAATAATAATTAAGTTTAATTCTAACATTGAGTAAAACGTTAAAATAACAAACAAAGAGGTTGATGAATATGTTGTTAAAACAAATACTTCTTTAAAAGAAATTACTTTATAACGTATTTTCATAAACCATGCACTAACTAATGTAAATATTAGATAAAAAATAATACTAATAAGGATTTCAGTAACAATTGTTATTGTTCCCCAAATAGTTTTATAGTTTAATAATAATTCATCTACACCTGAAAATAAATTATCATAAAAAACAGTTGGGTTGTTTACTTGATCACTAAAATTAATATTTTGTAATTTTAATGGTAAATCACTAAGCGGGACAGTTAAAGAGTTAATCCCAAAAATATAAAAGTATATTTGATCATCATGAATTATTAAAGAGTATTTATCACTTGGATATGTATTAAAGTGAATAGAACTATTAGAATCTAAATATATCGAGAATAATGATTCTTCATAAGCCATTATCAAATGGTCTCCTGTACATATTAATTCAGCATTAAGAATCTCACAATCTTGACTGACAACAGTCATTTTCTCTTCTATACTAGCTTTATAAACATCTGACAATCCATCAAATTTAACAACATCTATAACTGTTCTAGATGATAATAATATTGCAAAAAAGATTAAATAAAACAAGACGAAAAGAATACGATCCTTTCGATATTTTAATATTTCTTTTGGATATACTAATGAATCTCTAACTCGATTAAACATATTTATCACCTGAAAACATTATAACATAAAAGACTAATTTTTTACCAATATGTGTTAAAATATTATTGGGTGAAATTTATGAACTTAATGACAAAAGAAAAACCATATAATACTCTAAATGCTTTTTACCGTAACAAATTTGGTAAAAAGGTTTTTAAAATTGCATTAAATGGAGGTTTCACATGTCCTAATAAAGACGGGAAAAGTGGCTATGGTGGTTGTATTTATTGTAGTGAACTTGGTAGTGGTGATTTCGCAGGTGATAAATCTCTTTCATTAAAAGACCAATTTAAACAAGTAAAACAACTTATGCTTAATAAATGGCATGATGGTCTTTATATTGCTTATTTTCAAGCAAATACAAATACCTATGATAAAGTAGATAAATTACGATATTTATATGAAACAGCTTTAGCATTGGATAAAAACATTGTTGGTTTAAGTATTGCGACAAGATGTGATGCTTTAGATGACGATATTTATGATTTATTATCCGAGTTAAATACTAAGACTTATCTTCAGGTTGAATTAGGATTACAATCTATTAATGAAGAAACTTCTAAATTCATTAATAGAGGTCATAATTTACAATGTTTTGATACTGCGGTTAAAGAATTAAGAAAAAGAAATATTGAAGTAGTAGTCCATATAATTAATGGTTTTCATATTGAAACAAAAGAAGATATGTTGAGAACTGTTGAACATCTTAATCCATTAGATATTCAAGGAATAAAAATACATTTATTACATGTTATGAAAAATACAAAGCTAGGAAAAATGTATTTAAAAGAACCTTTTAAAATGTTAACTTTAGAAGAATATGTTGATATAACTGTTGCACAAATAGAAATTTTAAATCCTAACATAATCATTCATAGACTAACTGGTGATTCACCAAGCGATTTACTAATTGCTCCAGAATGGAGCAGAAAAAAATTTGTAATAATGAATGAAATTGATAAATTATTAAGAAGTAAAAATAGTTATCAAGGTATTAATTACAATAAAAAATAACTTACATTTGTAAATGTAAGTTATTTTTTTAATAATTATATATATTTAATCTTATAATAGTTCTTTTAAATCTTCATATAATATTTTAACAACAAGTATATCTGCAGCGCCACCTGGAGATATGTTCAGCTTTATATACTCATCACTTAAATTGTTAACTAACTCTTTATTATTTGTATATCCTCCAATTTTAACTATATGTTTCATAGTTTTTTTTACATTATTAAGAGTTTCTAGATTTGTACGATGAATAATTGTAGTATCATCTAATAAACTCATAATATATATTAAATACTCTAAATTAGCAAATGAACCTTTATAACTAGGTACATCAAATATTATTTTAAGTCCGTTTAAAACTTCTCCTCTTATTCCTTTTATATTATATTTTAAATAAATAAGATCTCCATGTGAAGTAGATGACTTTTTTGTTAAATTCGAATAATAATTTCCAATTATTGTTTTACTAACTTTAATAATTTCTTTTTCAATAGATTTTTGTCCTAAATTGTTTTTAATTGATTTTGATATAACAGGTAAAAAGATACCTAAAATAAATATTAATCCTTTTTGAGTATTGATACTATTTGTTTCTTTAAACATTGCCTCTTCAGCTTTTTCACCTATTTGTTTTAAGATTAATGGATCATCTAATTCATTAAGTCCATAAAGAATAAACTCTTTTAAATATGGTGTTATAATATTTGTACTATCAATAAAAGTCTGATATGTCATATCAGAATGAATTCCATTGCTTTGAATTGATACAAGTCCAAATTTAGGATATACCTTAAGTTCACTATAAATCGCGTTAATTGTCTTATCTAAAATATAATTTGTTAAATAATTTATTATTATTTCATCAATTTTAATAAATAATTCCTTTTGGGTATGAGCTTTTGTTCTAACACAAATATGAGCATAATTATTACAAATTAAACATTTTCTCATTTCATATGATAAATCAGTTCTTGAAATAACAACTTTATCATAGACATCAATATCAATAAGTTTCCCAAGACGATTGTTGTCTTCCATAAAAATCGTCTTTTCTTTAACAATATTTCCTCTTTCATTAATTATATAATATAAGTAATCACCATCATCTGATTTTGTTTTTCCTTTATTGATTATTAAATTGTTAAATTCTTTTTGAATTAATTGATCATATATCTTATAAATGAACTTTAGTTTAACAAGATTCTTATTTTCACCAGGGACATTTAATTTAAAAATAACTATTGTATTATTTTTAAATTTTTTAATAAGCTCTTCAATATGTTTCGCTCTTTTTTCTCTAGCTTCTAAAATTAAAGACATTAGTGTCTTCCGAGTTCATGTTCTTTAATTTTCTTTACAATAAGTTGTCCTTTATCACTTTTTAAATATTCGTAAGTTGCGAGTGGAACATACTTTTTAATTTCTTCTAATTTATTATCTTTAAGTAATCTTCTAACACCTGAAGCACTAATAATCTCTTTTTCTATCTTTTTTCTTTTAATTATCTTTATATGAGTTCCTAAATATTTTTTTAGTACTTTATTGTATTTATCTGTATTAAATGAAAAAGGTTCCTCTCCTAAATATCTAATTACAATATTAAATATTTTTTCATAATATTGCTTATATACTAAAACATCAATTAATGTTTGTTCATCTTTAATTAATTGATCTTCCTTTAAAAAATATTTAGGGAATGTGATTCTTGATACTAAATATGATAATGTTGGTAAAATAGTAACATTTTCTAAATGAGCAGTTGCTTTTTTAATTATTTCAAATCGATCAACAAATGGAAAACTTGATAAATCTTCACTAACAACAAAAACTAATACTTCTTTATTTTCTTTTGCGGCTGTTTCAATTAAAAACAAATGTCCTAATGTCATTGGATTAGCATTTATTATGACAGCTGCTTTTTTATTATCACTAACTGAATATTCTTTTTTCAGTTTCTTTAATACATTAGTAATCTCATCTCCACCTTCAAGCAAAACAGTATTCATCGTCATAACAATTGTTTTCATATTTAAACTAGTAAAGATTAATTCATTATCCGGTGTTGTGTAGACAAAATAATGAAAAACGTTTTTTTGACTTAAATAATTTACCAAATGAGAAAACATCAAGTTAGTAATATTATGATTTGTATATTCTTTAATTACTAAAAAACATTTCATTACATTATTAGCTAGTGAAGCTGTAGCTACGAGTAAATCACCATCATAAACTAAAATGGAATATGTAATGTCATATTCATATTCAAAATTATAATCATTTAAAAATGAAATTAATAGTTTTCTTTCACTATCTAATACAATTTCTTTAATTCGGAACATTTAATCACCTCTATTTTTGATAAATATAATCAATAATTTCGTATGTTCGATCTTCTATCTCACCTATTATTTTATCACGTTTTACAATATCTTTGGGAATATTTGTAAAATGGTATGCAATATTAGCTAATTCTTCTATTGTATAAATCTTTAAATTTGTATTTTTCAATTTCATAATCAAGTCTTTTCTTAACGGATTAACAGCAATTCCTCTTTCTGTCACTAAACAATCAATATTTTTACCTAATGTTGTAATTGTTGTAACTCTTTTTTTTACAATTGGAATTCTTCCTTTTATTAAAGGTGAAACAATAACGCATACTTTTGCTTCACTAGCTGTATCACTATGTCCCCCACTTCCACCGATAATTGTTTGATGAGAATCGGTTGTTACATTTACATTAAAATTATAATCAATTTCTGTAGCTCCTAAAATAACAATATCCAAATCTTTTATAATTTGATTCTTATTACTCGGATTTGCGTATCTTGATGAGCTAATAGGAATATGCATTTTATTTTTATTTAATGATTCAATTGCTTCTAGATCAAAACATTGAACATCATATAGTTTATCAACTAATCCTTCTTCTAACATTTCAACATGATATTTAGTAATTCCACCACTTAAAAAAGATGCTTTTATGTTTTTATTTATCATTATATCTTTAACATCTTTTGTTACGCGTAAACTAACACCGCCAGCTCCACTTTGAAAAGAAAATCCCTCTTTTATTAACCCTAGCTCATTTAGTAAAAGAGAAGTATTTTTAGCGATTTTTATACCTATCGGATTCTTTGTTATTTCAGTAGTTCCTGAAACGATTCCGTATTTATCCCCGATTTTATCGACTAGTAAAATATAATCAATATTTTCTCCATGAATTTCTGGATTAGAAATACTAGTATCAACTAAATTATCAGTTACTAGTACTTTGATTTTAGCATAAATACTATCAGGTATAGCATATCCTAAACTACCACATTTATTTTTACCTAAATATCCAACTGCATCACCTTGATGATTGACATAAGGTACAGCAATAAATGCAATATCAATTATATTTTTTCCTTCAATTATAGCACGTGCTCTACCTCCATGTGTTTGCATTTTCAACATTCCCGGTATTCCATTATGCGTAATATATTCTGCGACAGGACCATTAAGGTAGTTTGTTGTAATATTGTTTATTTGATTATTTTTAATCAAATCTAATATACTAGTATAACTAGGAAAAATAGCACTAGGAAATAAGTTTATTCCTCTAATGTTTTCTTTTTTATACTTATCTAAGACATAATTAACTACATAATCACCATTACGCAAATGATGATGAAAACTGATGTTTTTATTTAAAGAAATATCTTCTAAAGTAAAAAGTTCATCAATGCTCTTGATGACTTTTATTTTATTATTATTTTTCATTCCCATAGAAATCACCTACAAATTATATTTTTTTGCTTTTTCTAATACTTTTTTTGCTTTTTCAATGATTGGCAAATCAATCATTTTTCCATCTAAACTAAAAGCACCTTTTTTTGTTTCTTCACTTTTTTTAATAATTCTTTTTGCTTCAGTTATTTCTTCTAATGAAGGAGAAAAAACTTTGTTAATTATAACAACTTGATTTGGATGAATTGATGATTTAGATGTAAATCCTAAATTTCTAGCATTCACTGCATCAATAAACAGTCCTTTATCATCCTCTTTTAATGTATATGGTGTATCAATCGCATCAATATTATACGCATTAGCGGTTATTGCGATTATGCTTCTAGCATATAATATTTCTTTTGCTTCAAGACTTCTTTTAATTCCCAGTTCCTTTGTATAATCTTCAGCTCCAAAAAGTAAAGCAACAACATTTTTTTGTTTACAAATATCTTCTGTTTTTAATAATGACAATGGTGATTCTATAATTGGAATAATCGATTTGTCTGTTATTCTATTAAGTTGTTTAATTGCTTCTACGCTAGCTTTTGGTAAGACGTACCCAGTTATGTCTAAATCATTTGTTTCATTAACATCTGAATAAAAATCAGTACTGTCAGTACTATTAATTCTAATATATATATCAACTTCATCATATGAATACTTTGTTAAAAAATTTTTAATAAGTATTCTTGCAGAATCTTTATCAAAAGTATTTACTGAATCTTCAAAATCTATAATAATAGCGTCACTATCAAAAACATCAAGATTTTGAATCATTGATGGAGTATTTCCTGGAATAAATAAATAGCTTCTACTCATTTCTTTCACCCATTCTTTTGATTGCTGTTTCTAATCTTGATTTAATTGTATAATCTAATGCGCCTTTATCAAGACAAACAACATTAATATTTTCAATATTATTTTCTTTTAAAGTATTTATAATTACTTCTTTGATTTGATCTCCAAACTGTTCGAAAACAACACTTTCAATTGTTATTTTAAGATTATCAGAACTTGATATGGTAATTAAACAATCACTTGATTCGAGTGATCCAGCAGTAGTTTTCATAAAAATCAATCCTATCTATTAATTAAGGCTAATGTTCTATTCATTACATTATTAACAATCATTATTCCTTCATCAGTTCCCATTCCTGGTTTTGCTAAACACTGTTTTGCTTCACAAGCTATCGCGATATTAGTTGTAACTTCAGCTGAAATATTTGTTTCATTACATGTTCCTCCACTATAAGCACCAATATTACGATTTTTACAATATAGTAAAGCATCTATAATATTATTCACTCCACCAAGATCAGGAGTTTTTACTTGTAACATATGTCCCGCATTATTATCTGCGAAATATTTAACATCATCTAATGTATTACACCATTCATCTGCGACAATTTCAACACTACAGTTATTATCGTTAATCATTTTTGTAATATCCCTTAAGGCGATCATTGTATCTTTTCTGTTTCCTGCGTCAACTGGCCCTTCAATTCTTAATTTAAATGGATAAGCTGTTTTTTCTAATTCTTTTAAATATTCAAATATTTGTTTAGTATCATTGTCAAAAATGATTCCAATTGTTCCGTAAACATCAATATGAAAAATAGGAGAATAACTTTTGTCAGTACTTAAATATTCAACTCTTTCTTTAAGCCATTTAATATATTCTTTTAATATTTCTCCTTGATACCCTAATTTTGTTTCAATATGGTTAATTAATGCATGTGGCATTACTTCAACTCTTTTAATTATCATTTTATCAACATTAGAATAACGATCATCTCCACATTGTGAAAAAATTGGTATACGATGATATTCTAAATTATTAAGATTATATTCTTTTCTTACTTGTTCTGCCATTGTTACTCTATTAGTTTTGGCAGCTGCATCTAATAATGCTTGAGTAACTCCATAACGTAAAGCTGTATGAATTAATTTCCCATTTGTTTTAAGTGAGTCTACTAAAATAGCTAACTCTTTAAAAGAAGAAACATCCTTACCAATTAATAGTGGTCTTACATATTTTTCAATTTGAATAATTCCAGCTTTACTTTGAAATAAAGGATCTCTTCCTCCAGCACCACTATATTGTACTGCGGCAGCATCACCAATAGCTACTTGTCCATCTTCTAAAATTATCATTATAGAAATAGCTTCACCTTTTTGTCTAATGTGACGAAACTTTGGGGTTAAAGGTACTCCATCATATCTAAATACATCTTGATGAGCACCAGCTTTAATAGCTTGTTGATCATCAAAATAAAATCCTGTAAGTGATTCAGAACATATTATATCTATAATTTTCATAGTTATCTCCTCTAGTCTTTTTTAGTTCCTACTAAAACTCCTTCTGATATTGCATAAATATCATCAATTGTCATTTGAATTGATAATTCTCTTTTTTGGAGTCTAGCTCTTTCTTCTAATTTAGCACGATGAAATTCTTTTATTTCATCTGTAAAAGCAAGATTACCAAGTTCTAATATTCTAATCTTACCATTAATATCACGAGCTGGTAATACTTTACCATTATTCATTTCACTTGGTGCAAAAGGAATATCAATTAATCCTTGTTTAAAAGCATTTACTGTTCCTTGAGCAATATCACCTTTTCCGGCTTTAACAATTGCATGCATTAATGAATCAACTTCTTTTTTTATTTGTGTTATTTCATCATCTAATTCTTGTGAATCAGGAAATTTCTGTCCTTTAAGCAAATTAACAACCATTTTAGAAGCGCGTAATCCTTGAGCATTCGCTTCTTTAGTTGGGATACCTTGTGATTCGTGAGTTGTTTTCGTTATCATTTTAGTAGCGTTCCCTAAAGCAGCAACTGTAGAAGCAAATGATATTAATCCCATGGCATCACTTTCATTACTTGGAAACCCCCCCATCCATTGATGGAAAACAGTTGTAATAAATATATCCTCATATCCAAATAATTTTAAATAATAATTTGTTTGTTCTTCCAAAGCTCTAAGAGCTGCGATATCTTGAACAATGTTACCACCTTGTCCATATCCAACTGTTATATTTTTAACACCTTGTTCTGCCGCTAAAATGCTTTCAATTATTGCGACTGTATTAGAAATTGAAGGAGGTACTAATGTTCCTGTTAGAGGTCCATATGGTTCTCTATTTAATTCAATTCCTTGTTCATAATAATATCCAACAAGACGATCAACGTATTGCCAATATTTGATTGTATCTTCAAGTCTAATTGTTTTTGCATAAGGAATATTATATGAAATTCCTCCACCTTCGTTTGAAGTCCACATTGATGCACATATAATTTCTGATAAAAGTCTAGCATCAGGCGTTCCATGACGAGCTTGTAAAGGAACATTAACTGCTTCATAAACTTTTGTACAACCATCAACTCCGTGATTAACTGCCGGGAATCCATTTAATAATGAACGACCTTTTTCATTTGATTCTTTAATTCCATCTTCGGCGTTTTCGTAACGATTATGTCTTGTATAGGAATCAATTGTTGAAGGTAAAAAATCAGCTCCTCCTTCTTTTTCTAAATATTGTAATAAGGAGATATGTTCATCTAGACGAGCTACACCAGCACGTGGTTGAATAAGTGTTATTCCTTCTTTTTTTGCTTTTCTTAATTTTAAAGCAAAGTTTTTGTGAGGAGGAACACTTTTCAATCTTTTAACTGCTTCTTTTAGTTCTAAAGCTGGATGGCTACCTGTTGGCCATCCTTGTAAAACTTCTTTTCTAATTTTTAAAAAATCTTCCATTGATATTTTTTCATTTTTAACCATTTGTTACTCTCCTTATAATAAATATTGTTTCATGATTTTTAAGGCGTTTTTAGGATGCTTTTGAGATAGCAATCCCATCGCGGACATAATATAACTTCGATCAATTAAAATAGCTGGATTATTAGGTCTAAGTTCTAGTTTTTTATTTGATTTTTTATTGACAGATCTTAAAATGTTTTTAGCGTCAGCATTATTTATTAAAACTCCACCTGTACCAATAACATATTTTATATCTGATAAATCTTTTCCAGTTTGATAATACATATTTCCAAGCGGTGTATGTACTACTTCGACATGTCCAACATGTCGACTTATAGAGACATCACAACATATTTTAGCAATAGCTTTATCAAATTCTTCTTCATCTTTTGTAGCTGGTATAAAATCAACATTTTCACGTCTTCTCTCAAGTGATTTCGCTATATTATGATTACATTTATCATCTTTATCAAAATATTGTCTAAATTGATAATCAGATACTAAACTAAGTAATGCATTAGCACTATATCTCATTCCAAGATCTCCCTCAACTGTTCTTTTTGCGAAAGGTTCTTGAAGACCTTTCATAATTACCTCAGTACGTTTAGGATATCCCTCACCAATTGTATGAACATCTGTTGTTGCTCCACCAATATCAATTACCATTAATTCTCCAAAGCCTTCAATATCTTCATATCCTTTTGATAATAATTCCGCAGCTAATAAAACTGCTTCTGGAGTTGGCATAATAATTTCGCCAAGTTTCTCAGCTGCTTTTTTGATTCCTTTTGCTTCAATGATTTTATCAATAAATATTTTTCGAATAACTTCTTTTGCTTCTTTAACGTTAAGTTTTTTTAATTGTGGCATTACATTAGCTACAATATAGTATTCCATATTTGTATTTTCAAAAAGTTCTTCAATATCATCATTAGTATCTTTATTTCCAGCAACGATAATAGGAACAGTAATTTTAGCTTCTTTTAGTTTCTTGGCATTATAAAGAATACATTCACTATTCCCTCCGTCTGTTCCGCCGGCTAATAAAATAATATCAATATCAGTATCTAATAATTTTTTAACTTCTCTTTTCGTCATATGATGAGAAAAAACCAAGTTAACAATTGCTCCAGCTCCAAGACAAGCTCTTTTAGCTGCTTCAACCGTTAATTCTTCAACAAGCCCTATAGCCGCCATTTTTAGCCCTCCAGCTGCACTGCTACATGCTGAAAATCCTGAAATATCACTTTCTTGAATTTCAGGATGATTACGTAATAATCTTTCAAATGCTTTATCATATCCATTAAGTACATTAGTATTTACAGTTGTTGTTGCTTTTGAAGTGCCGATAATATGATTATGTTCCAAATCGACCGCTACAAGTTTTGTATATGTTGATCCGAAATCAACTAAAAGATAAGGTTTCATCAAATACCAATATCCTCCTTCAAATCTTCAAGAGCTGTTTCAATTTTTATTCCTGGTGGATAAACTCTATCGAATCCCATTTTTTTAAATCGTTTTTCAACATCTTTAAAATTTTGTTTTCCAACAACTATATTTCCACCAACGTAAAGTTTTATATCATCTAATCCTGCTTCTTCACATTGTTCTCTCATAAATCGACAATCCATTTCTCCATGTCCATAAAGACTAGAAATTAAAATCACTTTAGCATTTGTTTCAATCGCTGCGTTAATAAAGTCTTCTTGTGATGATAGAACTCCAATATTAACAACATTATATCCGTTTTCTGTTAAAACATAATCAATAATTTTGTTTCCTACTGCGTGCACATCTGCCCCTATTACACCAATAACAATAGTTTTCATAATAATCCTCCTATATGACAAAGGATGCTTATCTTTTTTAGATAATCATCCTACTTTTATTCGTTTTTTTTGAGAATAATAAATACGGTCGTCAATAACTAAAACGGCTTTATTTTGTATCGAGATTTTTTCTCTTTTTAAGATAATATTCATAAAAGTCAACTCTCAGTCCGTATAAATAATTTTCTTAAATACATATAATATTATACTAATAATATCATATAAAGCAAGCATTTTTTTATTTTTTTTGAAAGCGCTTGTAAATACCTAAAAAAAGTAATAAAAAAACACCTTAAAAGGTGTTTTTATCCAAAATATTCCTTAATTTGTAAATTCATCTTAATAGCGAGAAATCTTGTTGGAAAAACATTAATTGTTTGATTATAAAGTAATACTTTTGTATTGTAAAGTCTTCGTGCTTTTTGAAGTTCATTAAATTTTTGTTTGATATAGTCTATATTAGGATCTTCTATTTCCTCAATATCATCAAAAATAAAATTTAAATATGAAAATAAATCTTGACGTTCCCGTAATAATAAATTTCTTAATTTCTTATTACGATATTTAGATATTTTTTTTATTGCTAAAAGATTTTCATCAGTTTTAATTAATTGTTTATTTTCATAAAAAAGAATCGCAGTATCTAAGAGAAGCTTATGAAATATTACTTCTTTAACACTAACATTAGTCCACAAAGTTAACAACTTTGAACGAAGTCTCATTATAAAAATAACTAAAATAATAATAACTGAAAAAATAATAACTAAGTCAAAACTCCAACTCATGATTGTCACTCCCTACTATTTCCTATAAATATTTTTTGAGTTCTGTTACTTTATCTAGTTTTTCCCATGATAAATCTAAATCTATTCTTCCAAAATGTCCATATACAGAAAGTTGTTTATATATTGGACGTTTTAGATTTAATGTTTTAATTATTCCTTTAGGTGTTAGATCAAAAGTGTTTTCAATAGCCTTTATAATAACATCATCGCTTACTTTAGATGTATTAAATGTTTCAACCATAATACTAGTTGGGCGACTTACTCCAATAGCATAAGATAATTGAATTTCACATTTTTTAGCAAGTCCAGCAGCAACGATGTTTTTAGCCACATAACGAGCTGCATAAGCAGCTGAACGATCTACTTTTGATGGATCCTTACCACTAAAAGCTCCTCCACCATGTCGACTAAATCCACCATAAGTATCAACAATAATTTTACGTCCAGTTATTCCAGCATCACCATGTGGTCCACCGACAATAAATTTTCCAGTTGGGTTTATATATATTTTTGTGTTTTCATCAATTAAATCTTTTGAAATAACTTCATCAATTACATATAATTTAAGATCATGTTCAATTGTTTCATGAGAAACTTGATCACTATGTTGAGAAGATACAACAATTGCTTCTATTCTTAAAGGTATTCCTGCCTCATCATATTCAAAAGTTACTTGCGTTTTTCCATCAGGTCGAAGATATGGTAATTTACCACTCTTTCTAACTTTTGATAATTGCATCGCAAGTCGATGTGCATAAACAATTGGAATTGGCATAAATTCAGGCGTTTCATCTGTAGCATATCCAAACATTAATCCTTGATCACCAGCACCTTGTTCTTTATCTTCTCCTTCTCCTTCGTTTACTCCTTGAGCAATATCAGGTGATTGCGGATCAATCGCTACCAAAACAGCTAAATTATCAGAATCAAATCCATATTTACCACGATCATATCCGATATCTTTTACTGTATTTCTAACAACTTTTTGAATATCAACATAAGTTGTTGTTGTAATTTCTCCAGCAACTAGTACTAATCCTGTCGTTACTAATGTTTCACAAGCTACTCTAGCTTCTGGATCTTTTTCTAAAATAGCATCTAAAATAGCATCACTAATTTGATCACTAATTTTATCTGGGTGCCCTTCGGTAACGCTCTCAGATGTAAAAAATTTTCTCATTATTATTCCTCCTAGCCGATATACTTATATTTATCATAAAACGTTTCAAATTCTAATTGATATTTCATAAATCTATCCAAAATATATGGTTCAAAATATTCTTTAAATTCTAATTGTAATAAATTAATAACTCTTTTATGTTTTAAAGGATTTTTATAGTTACGACTTTGTCTTAAAATATCATACATTTCAGCAAGCAAAATAATTTCTCCTTCTTGACTTCTTTGTACTCTTTTCATTCTTTCTGTAAATCCCGAATCGACTGTTTTTTCAAAATGAGCTCTAACAATATCTTCACTCTTTTGATTTAATTGTAATCTTTTAATAATAATTGATCCTAAAATTGTTTTTTCCCTTATAATTGTATAATCTCTTTCATTTAAAACTTCTTTTGTTTCATATTGTAAAATTGATAAGTCACTTACTTTATCAACATGAATAACACTATAGTCATAAATTTCTGTACATACATTTGAGCTAAGCCCTAATACACTAGCTAGCCTGCTAGCTAACTCAGCAACACGATGTGCATCTTCTTTACTTTGATTAATAGTATTAGAGTTAAATACACCAATGACATCAAAAACATCACCTACAACAGCTTTAAAATCAATTTCCATTGATCTTCTTTTAACGAGTTCTTCTTTCCGCTTATTATTCATCATTTCACCAATTGAAACAGTTGAGTAAAGGGCAATATAAAAAACAACAAGTAATAATGTTCTTAAAACAATATCAATTAGCACATTATAATTTGTAACAAATAAAAATTCATAAAATGCTGTAAGGCCACTTATTTGATGAAGAGGATATAAAACAAATAAATGTAGAGCTGTAAGCATTGCAAGTACCCATTTAAACAAAAATCTAAGTAATTTCGCATCCTGATATAACGCTATAACAACAAGCGCAAAATAAATTAAAATATATCCCGCTTGAGCAATAGATGCATCTGTTAAAGCATAAAGTGATCTTGATAAAAATTCATTTTGAACATTATTAATAATTGTATTAGTTAATTCTGTTCCGCTTTCTGGTAAAACATTAGCAACACTAAATTGAACAGCACTAAGTTTTAATTTCATATATACAGCAAAACTTCCAAAAAGAATATAAAAACTACCAATATACATTGCCATTTGTTGTTTCAATAATGTTCGTGGTTCTTCATGAATTATTTTTTTCAAGGTTGTATTAATTACTAAAGCAATTATTGAAAAAGCAGCAATAAGAGCGTATCTAGGATTTTGATTTCCAATTAGTGCGAATAAGATGAATACAAAGTTTGAAACAACCATAATATTTTTATTGACTAAATTTCGACGATACAAAACAGACGTATCATCTAAAATGTCTACACCTGCTTCAAAATTAAACTTATCTGCAACTTTTTTAGCAATCATTTTATAGAAAATACGTAATTTTCTTCTAAAAGTCGATGACTTTATACTATCTTCTTTTTTTCGTTTAATAGGATAATATACTCTTACTTTTTCAAATAAATTTTTAAAGAATCCAGCAATTTTATCTGCGAAAGTTAACTTTGTTGGATCAATACCTTTGTTAATATCACTAATGTACTCATTTAGCCCATCAGGTTCAACATGGCTTTGGGGTTTTTTAAAAAAATCATCAAGTTTTTTTTGGTTATTTGCCATAAAACCACTCCTATATATCTAAATCGAGTTTAATCTCTTCCACGGTAGGATCTTTTCGAGCTTCTTTTTCATTCTCCATTTGAGCTACTCTAGTTGATGCTGCCGCAGCTAACGCTCCAACAATATCATCCATAAAAGTATGACACATTCCACCATGTTTACCAACCTCGTTTAAACGGTCTATAACAAGTGGTTTATTTACATCAATATCTCCAAAATTGGTTTTACCAATTGTTCCATAAAGACCAGCTAATTCTAAGCCAAATAATTCATCAATTCCAAACATTCCTAAATCAGCTTTTAATACGTCATAAATTGGTCCTTGAATTAATCCTTCATCTGTTAATCGATCTATTTCAGCACCAAGCTGAAGAAGATGAAAAACATCTCTTAATGATAAGATTTTTTCAACTGATTCAACGCATTCTTGCATTGAGATATTAGGATTCCATTTTCCTTGTTGGCGAAAAGCTACTTCCGCTATTTCTTTAACACTCACTGTACGTTCTCTCAACGTTTTAATATTCATTTCTAACATTTCACTGCGTGAAAATAATGTTCTTTTTGTCATATCATCACTCCCATTTATTTATTATATCACATTTGTTTCTTATTTAAAGACTTTATCAACCTTTATGATGTTTCTACCTGCGCCATTCATAAAGGTTTTAACATCTTGTTTTGTTTTTCCTGCAAGTTGAATTTCTGTAATTTTAATTACCCCATTAATACACTTAACTCCTATTCCATTTTTAAACAGTTTAATAATTGTTCCATTTTGTTGGCTAGCGTGATTTTCAAGAAAAGATTCACACTCAAAAGGTTCTACTTTTAAAATTTTTAAATTTAACGAATCAATTGTTGTATAACAAGTAGGAGTTGGAGTAAACGCTCTAACATGAGCATCTATTTGTCTTACTGTTAAATCCCAATTTATTCTTTCTTCTTCTCTTTTAATATTATATGCATATGTAGTTAAGTTTTCATCTTGAACTTTACGATTATTAGTTCCGTTAAAAATACTAGGCAAGGTATCTATTAATAAATCTCTCCCTACAAAACTTAATTTTTTAAATAATAACCCTGAAGTATCAGTAGGCATAATTGGAATACTTGTTTGTTTAATAATATCTCCAGCATCCATTTTTGATGCCATGTACATAATAGTAACTCCAATAGTATTATGAAGTCTTTGAATTGCTCGTTGTATTGGTGCTCCACCTCTTAATAATGGTAGCCAACTAGCATGAACATTTATCGCTCCAAACTTTGGATAATTAAGAACTTCGTCAGGAATCATTTGCCCATATGCAGCAGTTATTATAATGTCAGGTGATTGATCTAAGATTGGTTGATAATCATTTTTCATTTTAACTGGTTGAAAAACAGTAATTCCTAATTCTAAAGCTTTCTTTTTAATTGGACTGAAAGTTAATATTTTTTTTCTTCCAACTAATTTATCTGGTTGAGTAACAACTAAAGAAACTCCATATTCTTGATGGACAGCTTCTAAAATCTTTACTGAAAATTCTGGTGTTCCCATAAATATAATATTCATTCAAATCACTCCTATAACAATGTTGGATTTTTATCAATTGAGATTGCTAATTCTAAATTATAATCATAATAAATTTGTTTTAAAACATCATTTATAACATTAGATGTTTTATATTTAATAATTATTTGTGCACGATAATAATTATTTATTCGAGCTATTTTTGGTAAAACTGGTCCTAAAATAATTATATCTTTTTCTAATTCTTTTCTTAGTTTCATAACTATTTTTGTTCCTATTTTTAAAACTTTACGAACATCTCTATCACTTATAATTAGTTGAACTAATTTATTAAACGGAGTATATCCAGCTATTTTTCTAATTTTCATTTCTGTTTCATAAAAAGCATGATAATCATGATTTTTTGCATAAGTAATAGCATAATGATCAGGATTATATGTTTGAATAACTACTTCTCCGAGGATATCACGTCTTCCTGCACGTCCTGATACTTGTGTTAATAATTGGAAGGTTTTTTCAATAGCTTTATAATCAGGTAAACTAAGTGACATATCCGCAGCAAGAACACCTACTAATGATACCTTAGGGAAATCTAGTCCTTTAGCTATCATTTGTGTTCCTAGTAAAATATCACTGTGATGTTCAAATTCATAAAGAAGTTTCTCATGTGCTCCTTTAAAATTAGTTGTATCTCCATCCATTCTTATAATTTTAGCAGTTGGATATCTTTCATGAACGAATTTTTCAACTCTTTCTGTACCAATTCCCATATATCTAATATAAGAACTTCCACAATGTGGACACTTAGTTGGATTAGGTTCATCATGTCCACAATAGTGACATTTTAAACTGTCAGTTTTTTCATGATAGGTTAAAGAAATATCACAATTAGGACACATAATAACTTCACCACAACTACGACACATAACAAAAGTTGAATGTCCTCTTCTATTAAGCAATAAAATAATTTGTTCTTTCTTTTTTAGACGATCTTTAATTAATTCATCTAATTTATTAGAAAATATACTTCTATTACCGCTTTGAAATTCATAACGCATATCTTCAATATATACTTCTGGCATTCTTGCTTTATTAGCTCTATATTTCATTTCTAGTAATTTATATTCACCGTTAATTGCTTTATAATAACTTTCAACACTCGGTGTTGCACTACCTAGCAATAATGGTATATTATAATATTTTGCACGTATTAAAGCAACATCTTTTGCGTGATACATTGGTAATGAATCTTGTTTATAAGAATCGGTATGTTCTTCATCAATAATAATAATACCAAGATTAGTAAATGGAGCAAAAATAGCACTTCGTGCTCCAACTACTACGTTTACTTCTTTTCTTCTTATTTTACGCCATTCATCATATTTTTCTCCAATGCTGAGTGCACTGTGAAGTAGTGCAACATTGTCACCAAATCTTCCTTTAAATCTCGACACCATCATTGGAGTTAAACTAATTTCAGGAACAAGCATAATTGCTTCTTTTCCTAATTTTAATATATCTTCTATTATATTTAAATAAATTTCAGTCTTTCCACTTCCTGTTACCCCGTGAAGTAGAAAGACTTTATATTTTTCAATGTCTTTATGTATTTCATCATATACTCTAACTTGTTCAGAATTTAATATAATATTTTTTTTTGTTACTCCATAAATACTGTCAACACTACGATATGTTTCAATACTATATTCTTTAATTGCTTTTTTTTCTATTAATGATTTTAAAGTACTTGGAGCAATTGATAAATCATGTATTAAATCTCTTTTATATACATCATTATGCTTTATAAGATATTTTATTACAGCTTGTTGTTTGGCACCTCTAACTTGAATTGCTTTATTTAATAATTTTATCTTTTTTAAATATTTTTCTCGATTAGCTTGACGAATTTCATACTTTATTTTTAAATTACCACTTTTTATATTTTCTTTAATTTCTTTTAAATACAATATTAATGAATCATCAAATACTACTTCTGAATTTTTATTAAATTTTAAAGCTAAATCTATTGATAACAAAGTACTATCTACCACTACTAACTTCTTTTTGTATTTGGATTTTAAAGCAGCTGGAAGCATTGCTTGATAAATAGTTACTAATGGGCTTGTATTAGAAACACTTAGTTTTTCACCAAGTGTAATCAATTCTTTTGTAAGTGAAGGAATAATATCTAAAATTTTGATTATTTTTTTAAGTTTATGATAATCACTTTTTTCTTTAAAATTTAAAACATATCCCATAATTAAACGAGGTCCAAATGAAACTTTCACCCTTTGACCTACTTCAATAATATTTTCTAATTCTTTTGGCACTAAATAATCATATGTTTGATCAACTTCTTTAGCCACTACATCAACAAGTACGCTAGCAATCACTTTAACCACCTACTTATGTTTTATTTTAAAAGTCCTAAATTAAGTAGTCCTTTCAATATTCCATCTTCTTTAATAGATGTTGTCAAATATGAAGCATGTTTCTTTGCCATCTTTGTTCCGTTCCCCATACAAACACTATTAGGAATAAAATCTAACATTTCAATATCATTATCGCCATCTCCAAAAGCATAAGCATTTTCTAAAAGAATATTCTCTATTTCTAAAATCTTTTTGATTCCCTTTGCTTTACTCGTCCCCATACTCAAAACATCAAATCCATCACCAAGCCATGAAACAAATAT
>Ga0190303_1000170_pt1 | contig 27340 bp, 31 predicted proteins | sample 48700701_MG_FD_161672 | JGI IMG/M metagenome (GOLD analysis project Ga0190303, IMG submission 161672) | Hydrothermal vent sediment bacterial communities from Southern Trench, Guaymas Basin, Mexico - 4870-07-0-1_MG | ecosystem: Environmental > Aquatic > Marine > Hydrothermal vents > Sediment ... | reverse complement strand
GCTTCTTCGCGCGGAAACGCCACCAAGACCAAGTCAACTGTCCTTGCCGCCTGAGCGACTGGACTGTCGCCCTGCCCCCTTCCACTACCCATAAAATTATCCAGTAGACCTTTGCCCCGTTCCACGGGCATAAATGGGCAAACCATTAAGGCACCCGATATGAAAATCGCAAACCGCATCATTTCCCCCGACCGCCCCCCGCTGGTGATCGCCGAAATCGGCATCAATCATGGTGGCAGCCTAAAGGTGGCCAAGGAAATGGCGCGTCTGGCCGCCGCATCCGGTTGCGAGATGGTCAAGCACCAGACCCACATCGTAGCGGACGAAATGACCGACGAGGCCAAATCGATCTTTCCGCCCAATGCGGATGTGTCGATCTGGGAGGTGATGGAGCGGTGCGCCCTGTCCAAAGACGACGAGATCGCGCTGAAAGAATATATCGAATCCCTCGGCATGATCTTTATCTCGACGCCGTTCTCGCGCGCTGCCGCCGATTTCCTGAACGACATCGACGTGCCCGCCTTCAAAATCGGCTCGGGCGAGGCGGATAATCTGCCGCTGATCCGTCACATCGCGGCATTCGGCAAACCGGTGATCATGTCAACAGGCATGCAAACCATTGACAGCGTGCGGGCCTCGGTGCAAATCCTTGAGGATGCGGGCATTGAATACGCGCTGCTGGAATGCACCAATCTGTATCCATCGCCGCCTGAAATCGTCTCGCTCAAGGGCGTGACAGACCTGCAAACCGCCTTCCCCAACGCCATTGTTGGGTTCTCCGACCATTCCATCGGGCCAGAAATGGCGCTGGCATCAGTCGCGCTGGGAGCGTGCATTCTGGAACGCCACTACACCGACACCCGTTACCGCATCGGGCCGGACATCATCTGCTCGATGGACCCCGCCGAGTTGCGCCTGCTGATTGACCGGTCACGCGAAATCCACACCGCCCTGCACAACGACAAACAGCGCACCGGACCCGAGGAATACGTCTATGCCTTTGCCCGCGCATCCGTTGTGGCCGACCGCGACCTGCCCGCAGGCCATGTGGTAACCGAGGCCGACATCTGGGCACGGCGCCCCGGATCGGGCGACATTGCGGGCTATGATTTTGACAAGGTGGTTGGCAAAACCTTGCGCCATGCGGTAAAATTCAACCAACAACTAAAGTGGGCCGATTTTAGCGACTGATCCCCACGCCAACAAACGGACCAACATGAGCAAATCCATCCTCTTTGTCACCGGAACCCGCGCCGATTTTGGCAAGCTGGAGCCATTGGCGATTGCCGCCCGTGACGCGGGCTTTACGGTCAGTTTTTTCGTCACCGGCATGCATATGATGCAGCGCTACGGGATGACGAAAATCGAGGTCCACCGGATGGACGGCGTTGCGGTGCATGAATTTGAAAACCAGCGCGAGGATGACCCGCAGGATATGGTGCTGGCCAACACCGTCACCGGGTTTTCCGCCTTTGTCAGGAAACATCACCCCGATCTGGTGATCGTGCATGGCGACCGTGTCGAAGCGCTGGCCTGCGCACTGGTCTGCGCCACCAATTATGTGCGCTGCGCCCATATTGAAGGCGGCGAGGTCTCCGGCACCATCGACGAGATTTTCCGCCATTGTAACACCAAGCTGTCGTCCGATCATTTCGTCAGTTCCGAGACCGCCAAATCCCGCGTCATGGCCTTGGGTGAAGTGCCAGGTAGCATCTCGGTGATCGGCTCGCCTGAACTCGACACCCACGCCGCCCCGTCAGGCGTGACCATTGACGAGGTGCGCGACTATTACGGCATCGGTTTTGATGATTACGCCATCGTCACCTTCCACCCCGTGACCAGCGAACAGGGCACAATCGGCGCGCAGGCCCGTGCGTTGTTTGACCATCTGGAAACCTCAAAGCGCAATTTTGTGGTGATCCTCCCGAATAATGACCCGGGATCAAACGACATCATGGCGGTGATCAATGCCCTGCCCACTGACCGCTTCCGCATCCTGCCCTCGATGCGGTTCGCCTATTTTTCCGAGCTGCTGAAAAACGCGGCCGCCCATATCGGCAACTCCTCGGTCGGGGTGCGCGAAGCCCCGTTTATCGGCCTGCCCAGCCTTGATATAGGCACACGGCAGAACAATCGCTCGGACGCCAAATCCATCACCAGTTGCGCCGCTTTTGACGGTGACCGGATTGATGCGTTTCTGGCGGATAACTGGGGTAAACGGCTCCCCTCCGACAGCGGCTTTGGTGCGGGCAGCTCGGCCAAGCGGTTTATCACGGTGCTGAGTGATCCCGAATTCTGGTCCCGCCCCCTGCAAAAAGAGTTTCAGGACCTTGGCTAAACCTCCCAAAAGTGCGCTGCTTTGGACCTATCTAAAGCTAAGCCCCCTGATCCGGCTGTTTGCCCGTCGCCATCTGGAACGGCGCATCGTTCGCGGTAAGGAAAACGCGGCCCGCTATCGTGAAAAGATGGGGCTAACCGAAACAGACCGCCCAGACGGGGCGCTGATCTGGATGCATGCCGTCGGGGTTGGCGAAGTGTTGGCCCTGCCCGCGTTGATCCGTGAGATGCAGCGCCTTGATCCGGCGTTGAACTTCTTGCTGACCTCCTCGGCCCGCACCTCGGCGCAGGCGATTGAACATAACCTGCCGCCAAACACTATCCATCAGTTTTTGCCGCTCGACAGCCCGCATTATGTGCGGCGTTTTCTGGACCACTGGCAGCCGCAGCTATCGGTCTGGGCCGAGCGCGACATCTGGCCCGCATTCCTGACCGAAATCGAGCGCCGGAACATCCCGATGGCCTTGGTCAACGGCCGGATGAGCGCAGAATCGGCAAAATCCAAACAACGGGCCCGCCAGTTCTTTGCCGCCCTCTACGCCAAATTCCGTTTCATCGAGGTTCAGGATGACGAGAGCGCGACAGGGTTCGCCAGCCTAGGTATTCCGCCCGACAAAATCCGCATCACCGGCACCCTGAAGGCGGGCGCCGATGCCCTTGCCGATCTGCCCGAAAAACGCACCCGCATGGAAACCGCGCTGACGGGCCGCCCCGTTTGGCTCGCTGCCTCAAGCCACCCCGAGGATGAGATCGTAGTTCTCAAAGCCCACAAACAACTGTTGGAAACAAAACCCGACACCTGCCTGATCATCGCGCCCCGCATTCCCGACCGCGCCAAACGCATCCTGAAACACGCACAGGACCAAGGGTTTCAGGCGGCAATCATTCAGGACGACACGACCGATTTATCCGGCATCCAGATCGCCATCACTGACCGTATCGGCGAAATGGGGCTGTGGTATCGGTTGGCCGACCGCTGCCTCGTTGGCGGGTCGTTCAACGATGTGAACGGACACAACCCGTACGAGCCCGCCCGCCTGGATTGTGCCATCACACATGGGCCGAATGTGCAAAACTTTGCCGAGGATTACGCCACCTTTCATGCCGCAAGCGGTGCATGGCTGGTGCAAAACGCCGACGCGTTGGCCTGCGCATTGATGGACCCCGACCTGTTGGGAATGCGCCCTACCGCTGCAAATGTTGCAGCGCAGGGCAAACAGGCATTGGCCCAAACCGCACAAAGGCTTGTGGCGTTGCTTTGAAGCAGTCTAAATACGCATAACCAACAAGGGGCAGAACGTGGGCAATCCGCAACCACAAACAGCAGCAGGTTTTCGTCTGAAAATGCTCGCCTATCAGGCAGCGTGGTGGCTGGGCCTGCCGCTGGCGCTGGTCTATCTGTTCTGGCGCTCGCGACGCGATGCCGACTACCGCCGGTTTTTGCGTGAGCGCTTTGGCTTTGGGCCAACATTGCGCGGGGCCGTCTGGGTGCATGCGGTGTCCTTGGGTGAAATGCGATCCGCCGAACCGTTGGTGCGGGCGTTGCTGGCGCGGGGCGAGGTTATCGTCACCACCCACGCCACCCCCGCTGGCCGCCGTGCCGCCCAAAAACTGTTCCCGCAGGAAATCGCTGATGGGCGACTGGTTGTGCGGTATGTCCCCATTGAACTCGCACCCGCTTTTCGCCGTTTCCTGCGCCATTGTCAGCCCAAACTGGCGCTGGTAATGGAGATCGAACTGTGGCCAGTGATGATCCTGCAAGCCAAACGCGCTGGCGTGCCGCTATTCCTGTGCAATTCGCAATACCCCGAGAAGAGCTATAACCGCGATGCGGCTGGCACCAACCTTCGGGCGCAAATCCTGCACCATGTAACGGGCGTGTTGGCCAAATCGAAAACCCACGCCGACAGGTTTCAATCGCTGGGCGCGCCGAATATCCACATCACCGGAGAATTGCGGTTCGAGCAGGACATCCCCGACGCGCAGATCCGCGCTGCCAAGGCCCTGCGCCCGTTATTGGCAGACCGCCCCGTCATCACAGTGGCCAGCGTCGTGGCGGGTGAGGCCGCACTGTATCTGCAAACCTATCAAGCGCTGATCGCCACGGCCGATGCCGAACAACGCCCCCGCCCGTTCTTTATCCATGTCACCCGCGCGCCCGAGCGGTTCGCAACCGATTATAAAATCCTGACGGACGCCGGATTAACCGTGCTGCGCCGCTCGCAGGTTCTGGATGATAACCTTGCCCCTGTCCCGAACGTGGACTGGCAATCGGCGGATGTTCTAGTCGGCGACAGCCTTGGGGAAATGAACTTCTTCCAGTCCCTCGCCGATATCGTTTCGGTGAGCGGCTCGTTCAGCCCGCAAGGGTCGCACAACATCTGCGAGCCGATCGCGTTGGGTAAACCCGTGATCAACGGGCCGGTGATCTGGCCGATTGAATATCCGGCCGTCGAGGCCATCAATGAAGGGGCGCTTTATCTGGTTCAAACCCCCGAGGCATTGGCTGAGGCGATTGATGCCTTGCTGACAAATCCCGAAGAACTCCGCGCCCGCCAAACGGCGGCCCAAGCCTTCCTTGCGAAATATTCCGGCGCGGTGGATAAGACATTGGCGGCGATCGATGTCGCATTAAAAGGTAATGGGGCAACATGACATTTCTGGTGATCGGATCCGGTGCAATCGGCCAGCGCCATGCGGCCAACCTCGCGGTGCTTGGCGAGAGGGCCGAGCTGATCTCGTGGCGCAGCGAGGGTCTGGCGGGGATCGAGGCCAAGCTGGCGACAAACAGCTTTGAAGCCGCGTTCATCTGCACAGCCACGCAAATCCGCCTGCCGGTTATTCAACTGCTAGCGAACGCAAACACCCCTTTTTACGTCGAAAAACCGCTGGCCTATGCGCAAAACGACCTTACCGCGATCACCGACACCCTCGGTGATCTGGCGAACCGCTGTTTTGTCGGGCTGATGATGCGCTACCACCCTGCCCTGCGGTTTTTGCATGACCAAGACCTGAACGCCGCCTACCGCTTCCACTTTGAAATCGGCCACGACGTGCATCAATGGCGTCAGAACTGGCGTTTTTCCGATAGTTACGCCGCCAATCCTGACGGTGGCGGCGTGTTGCTGGACCTGTGCCACGAACTCGACATGGCGCATTGCCTGTTCCCGACGGCCACACTTGGCACGGTCAGCGCCCTGTCCCATGCCGACCACCCAAAGGTCGATTTTGCCACCACCGCCACCCTGCAAGGTGACCACGTTCAGGGCAGCGTTTCGATGGATTACATATCCCCCGTCAGCCACCGCAATATCGCCCTGCGCGGGGCAGGCACCTGTTACGATTTCGACATGGCCGCAAACCGGTTCAGCCAGCGTAACGGCAAAACCGAAGTGCTGCACGACCTGACCATCGACCGTCAGGTGATGTTCCAGAACACCATGGCCGATTTCCTGCGCCTGATCCGTGGCAAGCGGCCCCAAAACCCGCTGGCACCCGTCCTTAGCCAAACACTGGCAAGTTCCGCACTGATCTGTCAGGCCTATGAAATGCGCAATTTCACCGGACAAATCGGAGGCACAGCATGATCATCGGCCACATCGGCGTTCGCGCAGGCAGCAAGGGCGTTCCGGGTAAAAATTTCCGTGAACTGCGCGGTAAACCCATGCTGCAATGGAGCCTTGATCAGCTGCTGGAACATCCCGAAATCGACCATGTGATCCTGTCAACCGACGGGCAGGAAATGCTGGATTTCGCTATTGGGCGTGGCGCACTCGACATCGGTCTGCGCCCCGACCATCTGGCCACCGCCGGAGCTGGGAAGTGGGATGTCTGGGTGCATGCGCTAGAACAAGCCGCCAAACTGGTCGGCGAACCCGTGGCTTTTGTCGATCTGGACGCAACATCGCCGTTGCGGAAAATGGATGACATCACCCGCGCGCTGGCCCTGTTTGCCGACCAAAAACCCGATATGGTGATGTCCGTCTGCGAAGCCCGCAAAAACCCCTATTTCAATCTGGTTGAACCCGATGAAACCGGCGCCTTGCACGTTTCCAAACCCCTGCCGGGCGGGGTGGTGGCACGCCAACAAGCGCCCGTGGTGTACGAGCACGCCGCATCCACCTATGTGCTAGACCCTGCGTATTTACGAACCGCCAAAAGCATCTACGAGGGCCGCGTGATCCCCTATGAAATGCCGCCAGAGCGTTGCATCGACATTGATGCGGAATTTGATTTTGAACTTGTTGAATGGATGATGGGAAGGCAAAAAAGCCAATGACACAACTTAACGAAAAAACAGTCTTTATCACTGGGGCTGGCGGCGTATTGGGCAGCACCTACATCCGCCGGATGCTGGATGAGGGCGCAACCATTGTGGCCACCGAACTGACCGGTGCGCGGTATGAAACCTTGCAGGAAAACCACGGGGATAACCCCGCTTTCCACCTCTTCCCGATGGATGTCAGCGATGAGGCGCAAGTGATCGAGGTCTTCGATACCGTGCTGGCCGCGGGCCATAAACCCAACGTGGTGTTGAACAACGCTGCCATTACAGGCGAAATGCTGATGGGGGCTGGCAAAAGCTTCCCGTCGTTTGCCGATACCGAACTGAAAGACTGGGAAAAGACCCTGCAAGTCAACCTGACCGGCTGTTTTCTGGTCGCCCGCGAAATGGACCGCAAAATCGTCGGAAACTGGCCGACCAAACTGATCAATGTCGCGTCAATGTATGCCCTGACCGCCCCGCACCACGATATTTACGACGGCATGCCGTTCAAAAACTTCAGCGCCTATTCCACCACCAAGGCAGGCATTCACGGGCTAACCCTGTGGCTGGCCAGCAGTTGGCGCAAACGCCAGGCGACGGTGAACTCGATCTCGCCAGGGGCCGTGTTCAACGCCCATAGCGACGAGTTCCAGAAACGGGTGTCGAACCTGATCATGGCCGATCGCATGGCCGAACCCGATGAAATCGCCGATGTGATGTTGTTTTTGTGCTCAAAGGCGTCCGAGTACATGACGGGTCAGATGGTGAACGTGGATGGCGGCTATTCCGCTTGGTAAAGGATGTTTAATATGTTTTCAGTTGATGATCTAAAAGCCGCACAAGCCGTGGTTTACAGCCAGATGTTGCCCACCCCGCAAATCCACTGGCCGCAATTATCCGTGCGCACAGGGGCCGAAGTGATTGTAAAACATGAAAACCACGCCCCTACTGGTGCCTTCAAGGTGCGCGGCGGCATCACATTCATCGACTGGCTAAAGCGCACCCACCCAGACGCACGCGGCATCATCACCGCCACCCGCGGCAACCACGGCCAATCACAAGCCCGCGCCGCGACCGCGGCAGGTCTGATCGCGAAAATCTACGTGCCACGCGGCAATTCGGTCGAGAAAAACGCAGCCATGCGCGCCTATGGTGGCGAAGTGATCGAACACGGCGATGATTTTGACGAGGCCAAGGCCGAAGCCATGCGTGTGGCCGAAGCGCAAGGCTTGTTCGTGGTGCCGCCGTTTCACAAGGAACTGCTGCGCGGCGTCTCCACATACGGCTTTGAACTGCTGACTGCCCACCCCGATCTGGACACTATCTATGTCGCCATCGGCTGCGGGTCCGGCATTTGCGGCACCATCACCGCGCGAAATGCGCTGGGGCTGAATACCAAAATCGTCGGCGTTGTGTCCGAAAACGCCCAGACCGCCAAACTGTCGGTTGACGCGGGGCGCATGGTCGAAACCAACTCGGCCACCACATTCGCCGATGGCATGGCGGTGCGCGTGCCGGTCCCCGATGCCTATGACATCTACGCCACGGGGGCGGACCGGATCATCGCGATTTCCGATGACGAAGTGGCGGACGCGATGCGCGCCTATTACACCGACATCCACAATCTCGCCGAGGGCGCAGGTGCCGCTCCATTGGCGGGATTGATGCAGGAACGCGACCAGATGCAGGGTAAGAAAGTCGGCGTCGTTCTGGGGGGCGGCAACATTGATACAGGCTGGTTTGCCAAGGTTCTGATGGGCCAAACCCCGACGCTATAGGGCATTTTACGGCCTAGAACTGGCCGAATTCAGGCAATATACCACAAAATATGGTAAAAATGCCGTGTAATGCTTTCAAATTGAATCAAAACTGCCTATTTTAACAAGTGGACAAGCAAAACACGCTAATAAAAGCGGGTAACAGGTATTAAACGGCGGCTAAAAAACGTGACAGTAGTCAAAACCAAGCACAAGCCCCAGCGGCTCGATGTGTCTCACAAACGCAATGTGCGCACCCAGTTCGGGGCGCTGTGTTACCGTATTCATGACGGTAAGGTGCAAATTTTGCTGGTAAGCAGCCGTGGCACAGGGCGCTGGATCATTCCAAAAGGCTGGCCGATGGATGGCGAAACCCCTGCCGGTGCTGCCGCGACCGAAGCGTTTGAAGAGGCCGGTGTCGAGGGCAAAGCATCTGACGTCTGTCTGGGCATCTATTCCTACACCAAAAACATCCCGAAAGGCGACAACCTGCCAATCGTGGTTGCGGTGTTCCCCTTTAGGGTGAAACGTCTGCTGAAAAAATTTCCCGAGGCGGGGCAGCGCAAACGCAAATGGTTCAGCCTGAAAAAAGCCGCCACTATTATCAGCGAGCCGGAACTTGGGCCGTTGATCCGTTCTTTTGATGCTAAACGCCTGAAACGCTGATTTGTATCAGTTGCAATCGGGCAATAACTGTTTACCTTTGATGCAACACACAAAGGGCCACGCAGATGATCTCGTACACGCTGAAATGCGAAAATGATCACAGTTTTGACAGCTGGTTCCAGTCGGGTGCTGCCTTTGACAAACTGCATATTGCGGGCATGATCGCCTGCCCGACTTGCGATAGCACATCGGTGGAAAAGGCAGTTATGGCCCCGCGCGTGCGTCCGGCCCGCAAAGCCGCCAGCGCCCCCGCCGCGCAACCGCTGTCGACGCCATCCACGGAACAGGAACGCGCCATCGCCGAGATGAAATCCAGGATCGAGGCCAATTCCGAATATGTTGGTATGGAATTTGCATCCCAAGCCCGCGCCATCCACGACGGTGACGCCCCCGAGCGCCCGATTTACGGCGAGGCCGCGCCCGAAGAGGCGATAAAACTACTGGAAGACGGGGTGCCGGTGGCCCCGCTGCCCTTCATGCCCACCCGCAAGACCAACTAGCGCGGCATAAATCGTTAATGCTGTGATGAAAGAAGACAAATGGCAACGATTTCACCCCCTGATCCGCAAGCAACATTCCAACACATGCACGATCTGGTCATCGCTGATAATTCACTGCCCTATGCAGAGCGGATTAACATGTTACATGCCCTGCGCCGCGCACTTTTGGAAAAACAGGGTGCCCTGAAAACCGCCATTGATCAGGATTTCTCAGGAAGGGCGCACCAGGAAACCGTGATGGCCGATTTAATCCCGACCATCGGGGTTGTTGACTATACTATCAAACGCTTGCGCAAATGGATGAGGCCGCAGCGCCGCCATGTGGCCCTGCATTTCAGGCCCGCCAAGAACCGCGTTTTGCTGCAGCCAAAGGGCGTGGTTCTGATCATTTCGCCGTGGAACTACCCGATCTCGCTGTCGATCCTGCCCTTGGTGACAGCCTTGGCGGCGGGCAATCGAGTGATCCTGAAACCCTCGGAATTCACCCCCGAAACATCCGGTCTGATTGCCAAGCTGGTCAGCGATGCTTTGCCCGCTGACCGCGCCACGGTTCTAACCGGCGGGGCCGATCTGTCGATTGCGCTGTGCAAGCTGCCCTTTGACCACATCCTGTTTACCGGATCAACGAATGTCGGGCGCCAGGTGATGAAAAGCGCCGCCAATAACCTGACGCCGGTCACGCTTGAGCTGGGCGGTAAATCTCCGGCTGTGGTGCATGGCGATTATGATCTGGCCAAGGCCGCCGAGCGGATCGCGCGCGGCAAATTGCTGAACGTCGGCCAAACCTGTATTGCGCCTGATTACGTGCTGTTACCGCGCGACAAAATCAGCGCGTTCGTGGCCCATTATGATGCCACCGTTGCACGTTTTTACCCCGACATTCAGGGCAATGCCAATTACACCGCCATTATAAACCCGCATCATTTTGCACGCTTGAACGCCCTGCTGGAAGACGCCAAATCCAAGGGCGCTAAAATCCATCTGGTCGACCCAGACGGCCAGAGCAGTTCAGGCAATCGCAAACTGCATCCGCATATTGTGCTGGACGTCACCGATGACATGCAGATCACAAAAGAGGAAATCTTCGGCCCGCTTTTGCCGATCATCGGCTTTGATCACCTTGATCAGGCCAGCGCCTATATCAATCAGCGGCCCCGCCCGCTGGCGCTGTATTATTTCGATAACGACAAGCAACGCATCGCTGATTTCCTTGCGGCGACCACATCCGGCGGGGCCGCTATCAACGAGACCCTCGTGCACTTTGCCCAGGATGATCTGCCCTTTGGTGGCATCGGGGCCAGCGGCATGGGGGTTTGCCACGGGCATGAGGGCTTTCTGGAACTGAGCCACGCAAAATCGGTTTTCCATCAGTCCCGCTTGAACGGAACGGCCATGCTGGACCCGCCCTATGGGGCGCTGTTTGAACGGGTTATAAAATTTATGACGCGTTAAACGTTGGATTGGCGACATCCTCGCAAATTAACGCAAATTCATTATAAATCTGCCCGTTTTCCGCCTCATTGTCCTCATATTAGAAACAAATGATATGGAATAATAAGTGGGCATAACAATGGATGTGATTTTTCAAACTCGGTTTTCTTTCTTCGGCATTTCCGGCTGGCAATCTGCCACCAGCCAAAGCGAAGAGTTGTTGTTCGAGCCTGAGCGGCTGAACAAACGGTTCGCCCTGTTTGAAAGCATCGCATTGGCCAGCCTGAAGGATCAAACCAATCAGGATTTCAAACTATCAATTCTATCCTCAAACAACCTGCCCGAAAAATACAAAACCCGCCTGCAAGAGCTGTGCAATGACACGCTGGGCGCCGATCACGTTGACATCAATTACCGCGGGCCATTCAAAGCGGGCAAACTGTTTCGCCAGATCATGTGCGAAAAATACCCTGATCTGCAGACCATCGCACAGGTGGTTCTGGATGATGATGCGGTCAGCCGTGATTTCGTCGAGGTCTGCAAACACGAGGCAGACTACGCCGCAAACAGCAATTACGATAGCTCCGAAGGGGTGTTCCTGACCTTCCCGCGCGGCGTTAGCCTTGGGTTGGAGCACGGCCACGCCGCATGGCTTGCCCCGCGCAACGCCTATTTCACCAACCTTGGCCTGACGTTGGTGGCCCCCCCAACATTCAAACGCCACCCCTACCTGACCAGCCACCGCCAGATCGGTAACCGGTTTACATCCCGCGCTATCCTGACGGATCGCCCGTTTTATGTGCGGGCTGTTCATGAGGGCAACGACAGCGATGCAAAACACAGCGGCGGGCGCTATAGCCCCGAACAAGTCATTGATATGATGCAGTATTTCCCGTTCCTGCAGGATCACTTTGCACCCAGCGTCCAAATCGCTGCGCAATAAAAGGACCGTATAGTGGGGGCGCCATACCCCTTGCCCTGCCCCGCATCGCGCCTTACACAACCCCTTGATATTCAGGCCAATGCGCAAAGGGCAGATATGCCAACGTTAGTGATGAAATTCGGTGGCACCTCGGTCGCCACACTGGACCGCATCAAACGCGCCGCCAAACGGGTTGGCGTCGAAGTTGCGCGTGGCTATGACGTGATCGTCATTGTCTCGGCCATGTCGGGCAAAACCAATGAACTGGTCGGCTGGGTCGAAGAAACATCACCCCTGTTTGACGCCCGTGAATATGATGCCATCGTGTCGTCGGGTGAAAACGTCACCGCAGGTCTGATGGCGCTGACATTGCAGGAAATGGAAATTCCCGCCCGCAGTTGGCAAGGCTGGCAAGTGCCGCTGCTGACCACATCGGCCCATTCCGCCGCACGGATCAACGAAATTCCGACCGACAACATCAACACCAAATTTGGCGAAGGCATGCGCGTCGCCGTTGTGGCCGGTTTTCAGGGCATCAGCCCCGAGGGGCGGATCACCACGCTGGGCCGTGGCGGATCTGACACCACCGCCGTCGCCTTTGCCGCCGCCTTTGGGTCGGAGCGTTGTGATATTTATACCGATGTCGATGGCGTCTATACCACCGACCCGCGGATCGAGGATAAAGCACGCAAACTGGACAAGATCGCCTACGAGGAAATGCTGGAACTGGCGTCACTGGGTGCCAAGGTTCTGCAAACCCGTTCGGTCGAACTGGCGATGCGTTATAAGGTCAAGCTGCGGGTTCTCTCCAGCTTTGGCGATCAGGATGAAAATGCAGGCACCTTGGTGTGCGACGAGGAGGAAATCATGGAAAGCAATGTAGTTGCCGGTGTCGCCTATCAACGCGACGAGGCCAAGATGACCCTTATTTCGGTGGCTGATAGGCCCGGCATCGCCGCCGCCATCTTTGTGCCGCTGTCCGAGGCCGGCGTGAATGTCGATATGATCGTGCAGAATATTTCCGAGGAGGGGCGCACGGATATGACGTTTTCCTGCCCCGTCGGCCAAGTCGACCGTGCCCGAAAAGCCATGGATGACGCCAAATCCAGCAGCGAGATCAACTTTCACGATCTGATCGCCGACACGGATGTCGCCAAGGTTTCGGTTGTTGGTATCGGCATGCGCAGCCACGCCGGTGTGGCCGCCAAAATGTTCAAAGTGCTGTCGGACGAGGGTATCAACATCAAGGTGATTACAACCTCCGAGATAAAGATATCTGTGCTGGTTGACCGGAAATATCTGGAACTTGCGGTCCAGGCCCTGCATGATGCGTTTGAGTTGGATAAAAAAATCTAATCACCCTTAGGGGGCCCCATGTCGCAAAGCACAGACAGTCAAAGCCGCGCCCTTTTGGGCCGCCTGCGTGAATCCCTGGCCGAAGAGGGCGAGGGGCAGGAACGGCTGGACCGTATCACCCATATCATCGCGGATTCGATGGGTTGTGAGGTGTGCTCGATCTATCTGTTTCGCGATGACGACACGCTGGAGCTATGTGCGACTGAAGGGTTAAACCCCGAAGCCGTGCATAAAACCCGAATGAAGCTGGGCGAAGGTCTGGTTGGTCGCGTCGCCAAAACATCGCGTATAGTTAACACCGCAGACGCGCCGAATGCACCCGGCTTCCGGTTTATGGCCGAAACCGGAGAAGAAGTATTCCCCTCGTTCCTTGGTGTGCCTGTGCAGCGTTTGGGCGAACGGTTGGGCGTGTTGGTGGTGCAATCCAAACAAGCGCATAAATTCACCGATGACGAGGTTTACGCGCTCGAGGTTGTGGCGATGGTGGTCGCCGAAATGACCGAACTGGGCGCGTTCGTTGGCGAAGGCGCTGCCCTGTCTGCCCGCCACACCCAACCGGTGCTGTTTCGCGGCGGTGTCGGCCAAGAGGGTGCCGCCGAGGGCCATGTTTTTCTGCATGAACCCCGTGTGGTGGTGACCAACCCGATTGCCGACGATCCGCAAATAGAACAAACCCGATTGTATGATGCGGTCAACCAATTGCGCGTGTCGGTTGACGATATGCTGGCCACCGCCGGCAACGGGGCCGGAGCCGAGCACAAAGAACAGATGCAGGTGCTGGAAACCTACCGGATGTTCGCCAATTCCAAAGGCTGGATGCGCCGGATGGAGGAGGACATCGCGCGGGGCCTGTCTGCCGAAGCTGCTGTGGAAAAAGAACAGTCCATCGCCCGCACCCGCATGAGCCAAGTGCCCGATGCCTACCTGCGCGAACGCCTGCATGATCTGGACGATCTGTCGAACCGCCTGTTGCGCATCCTGACGGGTCAAGGGGCGTCCACAGGGGCCGAAATGCCGGATGATCCGATCCTGATCGCGCGTAACATCGGCCCCGGTGAATTGCTGGAATATGGCCGTAAACTGCGCGGTATCGTGCTGGAAGAAGGCTCTGTGGGCAGCCACGCCGCCATCATCGCCCGTGCGCTGGCGATCCCGCTGGTGATCAACGCACGCCGCATCACCACCGAGGCGCTGAATGGTGATCACATCATGGTGGATGGCGAACAGGGCATCGTGCATCTGCGCCCCGATGATACCGTGGCCGAGGCCTTCAAAGACAAAATCGCCATGCTGGCCAAGGAGCAGGAACGCTATACCTCGATCCGAGACAAACCAGCCGAAACGCTGGATGGCAAGGTGATCACCCTGTCGATGAACGCAGGCCTGATGGCGGACCTTCCGTCACTGGAAAGTTCGGGCGCCGAGGGGGTCGGTCTGTTTCGCACCGAGCTGCAATTCCTTGTGCGCAATAAAATGCCCAAACGCGCCGAGTTGGCGGCGTTATATTCCCGCGTTCTGGAAGCCGCCAAAGGCCAGCGCGTGGTGTTCCGCACGCTTGATATCGGCTCGGACAAAGTGCTGCCCTATATGAAACCGCATGACGAGCCGAACCCCGCGCTGGGATGGCGGGCGATCCGCGTCGGGCTGGATAAACCCGGCGTGATGCGGATGCAGTTGCAGGCCCTGATCCGCGCCTCCAATGGCCGCCCGATGACGATCATGTTCCCCTTTATCGCCCAGTCCGAGGAATACCACGCCGCCCGCGATTATCTGGATAAGGAACTGAAAAGCGAGGCCCGTCTGGGTCACGCCATCCCCGAAACAGTCGAGGTTGGTGCAATGCTGGAAACCCCGTCACTGGCCTTTGCCCCGCGCAAATTCTTTGACGACGTGGATTTCATTTCAATCGGCGGCAATGACCTGAAACAGTTCTTCTTTGCCGCCGACCGCGAAAACGAGCGGGTGCGGCGGCGCTATGACACGCTGAACGTCAGCTTCCTCAGCCTGATTGAACAAATCGTCAACCGCTGCGCCGAAACAGGTACTCCCGTTTCCTTTTGTGGCGAAGACGCGGGCCGCCCTGTCGAGGCGCTATGTTTCGCGGCGATGGGCCTGCGCACGCTTTCGATGCGCCCCGCCTCGATTGGTCCGGTCAAAAGCCTGCTACGTCGCGCCAATCTGGATGAGGTCAAAGCGGTAATCGACGAGGCCCGCGCCCGTGGTGATCAATCCGTGCGCCCCGCCGTGATGAGCTGGCTGCGCGGCCGCTAGACGCATGGAAAACACCTTCATACTCGCAACCGTTGCGCTGGCCGCCGCATTGCTTGTCTGGCCGCGCCTGTCACATTCTATGGGGTGGCGGGCGATGATCACGCCGCTGGCCTCGATCATCGGCAGCGGGTTTCTGGTGCTGGGGCCGATCCTGAACGCCTCATACGGGAAATACGCACCACTGGTCATGTTGGGCCTCTGTGGCGTGGCTTACCTGTTCGGTCACGCCATCCGGTTTAACATTGCCATAATCGCGCAGGACGCCCCCCGCCCCCGCCTTGTGCGCAAACTCGAAACCGTGGCCTCGTGGATGCTGTCCTTTGCCTATGTGATTTCGGTCGCCTATTATCTGAACCTGCTGGGGGCATTCGGGATGCGCCTAACCCCGTTTGACTCCCCGACCAACGCCCGCATTCTGACCACAGTGGTGTTTATCGTAATCCTGCTGATCGGCTGGACCCGCGGGTTTTTAGCACTAGAGAGGCTGGAGCAATTCAGCGTCGGGGTGAAGCTGGCCATCATCATGGGGTTACTGGCCGGAATGGTGTTTTACTTTGCAGATCGCGCAAGTCAGGACGCGTTGCTGCTCAATCCCCCGACCCTGACCGGATGGCCTGCCCTAACGCTCGCCTTCGGGCTGCTGATCACGGTGCAGGGGTTTGAAACCTCGCGCTATCTGGGCGACACTTATTCGGCACCCACCCGTATCCTTTCAATGAAGCGGGCGCAGTGGTTCTCGACCCTTATCTATATCGTCTACATCCTGCTTCTGGCCTATGTCTTTGCGCCAGATGCGCTGGATCTTAGCGAAACCGCCATCATCGACATGATGCAGATTGTTGCCCCTATCCTGCCTGTTCTGCTGATCATCGCTGCCCTCAGCGCCCAGTTCAGCGCCGCAATTGCCGACACCGGCGGGGCGGGCGGGCTGATTGAGGAGTTGACATCAAACCGCCTGCAACCCCGCCATGCCTACGCGGTTCTGGTGGCTTTTGGCCTGATGCTGACATGGGTGGTGGATGTGTTCCAGATCATCGCTTATGCCTCACGGGCATTCGCATTATATTACGGGGTGCAGGCCGCCATTGCCGCGCTGACTGCAGCCAAATCGGCACACCACCGCAACACCCGTTGGCTGTTTGGCCTGCTGGCCCTGTTTGGTCTGGCCATCGCCGTTTTGGGCCGCGCGGTTGAAGGCGGTTAAGCCCGTACCTGTGAATGGCCCCGCATTATTCCTTTAGACCGGAAGCAACCATATAACATTTGCAAACCGCCCCTTGTTTCTTGCGGTATGTCCGAAATCCCATGGCCTCATAATACGATAGCGCCTGCGCGTTACTCTCACCAATCGTTGCATCAATTTTTGGCATCCCGTTCTGACGCGCCGATTGGGACGTGACGGCAAAAAGCGCTGACCCGACACCGCTGCGGCCAATGTCCTGTTTCACATATGTCCCGATCACCCCCCAACCAAGGGCGACACCATACGGGTTGCCTTCAATAGCCCGTTTCAACGACTGGAAACCCAGAATCTCCCCGCTCCTGTTCACTGCAACCACACAAGAAATCTGGTCTGGATGCCCGATATAAGAGTCACGGATATGTTCAGGGCTGCGCGCGCGATCACTTCCCCAAGTGGTCAGGATTTCAGCCAGAATAACACTCATCTCAGAAACGTCATCAATCTTGGCAGCCCTGATTGTTATATCCCGTCTTTTTGGGCTCATCCGGCTACTTTGGCGTGACAAGAGATCACATCGCCATGCACACTGTCCCATGCACCGCCAAGTAACGCCCGCCCCAACACCCGCGCCGGATCAGTCGGCGGCGGCATCACAACCCCCTCCAGCCGCACAAACCCGAACCGCCCGTAATAGGGCGCATCGCCGATCAACAGCACCCGCTCCCAACCGGTCGCCGACGCAATCGCCAAACTCTCGCGGATCAGATACCCGCCCAGCCCCTCGCCTTGCCGCGTTGGATGCACCGCGACCGGCCCCAGCAACAGCACATCCGCACCGCCAACCAACACCGGCCAATAGCGGATCGCGCCGCCCAAAATACCACCCTCGTCGCGCGCCACCAGCGACAGCTGGGCCACCGGATCAACACCATCGCGCAACCGGTAGGACGACAACGCCTCACGCCCGGGTGCGAAGCACAGATCATACAGCGCCTCGACCTCCCACCAGTCGTCTTTTGTTTCCTGCGCCAGCCTAATCACACGCCACATCCTTTTTCCGCTGGAAACCGCCCTAGCACGGCGTTATCCCTTGATCAAACACCAAGGAAGCGCGCCACATGTTCTATCAACCCAAAGACGGCCACTCGTTGCCGCATAATCCCTTTGCCGCCATCGTCTCGCCACGCCCGATCGGCTGGATCTCGACCCGCAGCAAAGATGGCGTCGATAACCTCGCGCCCTATTCGTTTTTCAACGCCGTGGCGTATGAGCCACCACAGGTGATGTTCGCCTCGACCTCGCACAAATCAGGCCGCCACATGGGCAAGGACAGCGTTGCCAACATTGACGAAACCGGTGTGTTTTGCGTCAACATCGTTGAATACGCCATGCGTGACGCAATGAACGCTACCTCGACTGGCAGCCCCACGGTGGGCGATGAATTCAGCCATGCGGGCGTTGAGCGCACCCCGTGCGAAACCATCCCCTGTTCCCGCGTCGCAGGCGCCCCCGCAGCGCTTGAATGTAAACTGTCGCAAATCATCACTCTTACAGGCGAACACAACCTGATCGTGATTGGTGAAGTCACCGGCGTACACCTGCGCGACGACTGCCTGATAGACGGCACTTTTGACGTGACCAAATACCAGCCTCTGGCCCGCCTAGGGTATCATGATTATGCGCGGGTTGATGATCTGTTCAGCCTGAAGCGCCCCGACTAACCCCTTCTTCTTGCCATAAATACCTCCTGCGCGGAGCGCATAGAATCTCTTTGCCAACATTCGGGGTTTTGCTGCCCGCAACTCTCATGCATGATCCCCCCAACACCATCAGGGGATAGATCATGACAGACACAGTAATCGGCATCATCGGCGGCTCGGGCGTCTACGACATTGACGGACTAGAAGACGCCACATGGCAAACCGTCGACAGCCCGTGGGGCAAACCTTCGGACGACATCCTGACCGGCACGCTGGATGGCGTCAAAATGGCATTCCTGCCCCGCCACGGGCGCGGCCATATCCATTCCCCGACCACAGTGCCCTACCGCGCCAATATTGACGCGCTGAAACGGCTGGGCGTCACCGATGTGATCTCGGTCTCGGCCTGCGGGTCGTTCCGCGATGAAATGGCGCCCGGTGATTTCGTCATCGTAGACCAGTTCATCGACCGCACTATCGCGCGTGAAAAATCCTTTTTCGGCACCGGCTGCGTCGCCCATGTTTCAGTCGCCCACCCGACCTGCCCGCGCCTCTCGGATGCTTGCGAAACAGCCGCCAAAGACGCCGGCATCAAAGTGCATCGCGGCGGCACTTACCTCGCCATGGAAGGTCCGCAATTCTCCACGCTGGCGGAAAGCAAACTGTACCGCGAGGTCTGGGGCTGCGACGTGATCGGCATGACCAACATGCCCGAAGCCAAACTCGCCCGCGAGGCCGAACTCTGCTACGCTTCTGTCGCCATGATCACCGATTACGACAGCTGGCACCCCGACCACGGCGAGGTAGATGTCACCGAGATCATCAAAACCCTGACCGGCAACGCCGACAAGGCCCGCAACTTGGTCGCCCGCCTCCCCGCCCTGCTCACCGCCGACCGCCAACCCTGCGAACACCACTGCGACCGCGCCCTAGAATACGCCATCCTGACCGCCCCCGACGCCCGCGATCCGGCGTTGCTGGCCAAACTGGATGCAGTGGCAGGGCGGGTATTGGAGTGAGGTGACCATGACCAAAGATGAGATCATAAACGAAATTCGCCGAATTGCCGAGATGGACGGGAAACCACCCGGGCGGCAGAAATTTGAAAAAGTGACAGGGCTCGCTCCCTCCAAATGGTATGGAATTCACTGGGCACGATGGGGAGATGCGCTTTCAGAGGCAGGTTATTCACCAAATGAAAAACAAGGCCCAACAGATACTGATATTATCATCAAAGCTTATCTTTCGCTTGCGGAAACTCTTGGAAGTGCTCCAACTACAGGCGAAATCCGCCTTAGAAGTAAAAATGACCCGACTTTTCCAGCACACACATTATTTAGCACCCGCCTCGGCAGCAAGAACCAACTCCTTCAAACAGTGATCGAATACGCCAAGTGCAACCAATACCCCAGCAAAACCATTTCTATGCTAGAAGACGCCTTCATCCCTGAAAAGCCGCAGATTGACTCACACGACACACCCGAACTGAATACCGGCTTCGTCTACCTTATGAAGTCAGGTAAGCACTATAAAATCGGCCATACAAACTCGCTGGATCGCCGTCAGTATGAAATTGGCCTACAGCTCCCCAAAAAGATCGAACCGATCCATAGCATCGAAACCGATGACCCCAGCGGTATAGAAGCCTATTGGCACAACCGGTTTAAGGACAAGCGATTGAATGGCGAGTGGTTCTCGCTTTCACCAAGCGATGTGCGAATCTTCAAAAAGCGGAAATTCATGTAATCACGAACAATGCCAATCACCGTCAACACATCACCACCCCAAATCAATACAAGAAAAGATCAGCACCCCCACATGACCCGCTTCGCCCAAATCCCCGCCCAGACCCGCGGCATCCTGCTGATGATTGTCGCCATCTTTGCCTTCACCGTGCTGGATCTGACCGCCAAAGCCCTGACCATGCGGGTCGGGGTGATGCAGACCCTTTGGGCCCGCTATGCAGGCCAAACCCTGATCGTGTTCATCATCATCCTGCCCAAACTGAAATCCCGATTGCGCACCAAATACCCTAAACTGCAACTGCTGCGGGCGGTGTTCATGCTCGGGGCCACCACGTTCTTTTTCACGGGTCTGTCCCACCTTGGGCTGGCCGAAATCACCGCCATCATGGACATCAACCCCGTGTTGATCACCCTCGGAGCAGCCCTGTTTCTGGGCGAGCGTTTCGGCCCCCGCCGCGCCTTCGGGGTGCTCGCCGCGCTGATCGGCGCGATGATTATCATCCGCCCCGGTTCCGGCGTGCTGTCGCTCTATGCCCTGCTGCCCGTCGGCGCCGCTGTCTGCTATTCGGGCTTTGCCTTGGCCACGCGCTTTGTCGGCCAAAGCGAAAGCGTCTGGACCTCGCTGTTTTACGGTGCTGTGCTTGGCGGTTTTATCTTTACCGCTATCATCCCGTTTTACTGGCAAACCCCCGATACCACCGCCATCATCCTGATGATCCTGATCGGTATCATCTCGACCGTGCCGCATTTCCTGCTGATCCAGTCGCTAACCTTGGCTGAGGCCAGCGTCGTCGCCCCGTTCGGCTATGTCGGGCTGCTGTTTGCCACCATCTGGGGGATGATATTTTTCGGCGACTACCCCGACGCCTACACCTATCTGGGCGCATTTATTATCGTCGCGGCGGGGGTCTATGTCTGGCACCGCGAGAACCGTGATAAGGGGACAGAATGAGCGATCCGAAGGGACCAATCCTCCTGCTTGGTGCGGCCGGTTTCATCGGCCAGCACATCGCCATCGCCTTGCGCGATGCGGGCTACACTGTACTTGCCTCTGCCCGCAACACCACTCGCCTATCTGCAATGGGTTTCCAAACCCTACCCGAGCATAAGCGAGATATAGAGCAGCCCGATAGGGCTTCTATTAAACTGCACTAGCCTCACAGCAAAAACACCCTACCTGTAAGAGATCACAAAAGGACCAGATATGCGGCTCGCCGGACTCGGCATTGCCCGCTTTATCGCATTCACCGGCATGGTGCTGGTCAACTTCCGCATCGCGGCCCAAGTATCAGGCACGCACGACTGGGCCTTCCAGATCACCCACCTGTTTGAGGGACGCCTTGCCACCCCGGCTCGCCAAACCCTGACACTATACGTCGCCCACATCCTGATTGGCATGGGCATCCTCCAAGCCATAGGCAAACTCGACGGCTCCCTCTCCTCCCCCGCAATCTTCACCATCGCAATCGCCTTTGCGACATTAACGTCGTTGTATGCGCAGGCTTGGTCTCGTATCAATCCACGGGGGCCGCTGGAGGCCCTGATGCGCAAGATCACCAAAGGGCAAGCCAAATGAAAACCGTCAAAGACTACATCCGCACCATCGTCGATTTCCCGCACGAGGGGATTATGTTTCGCGATGTCACCACCCTGTTCGCCGACCCGCGCGGCTTTCGCATGGCGATCGACCAGATGCTGCACCCCTATGCCGGTATGCAAATCGACAAGGTTGTAGGATTAGAGGCCCGCGGGTTTATATTGGGCGGTGCCATCGCGCACCAGTTGACCGTCGGCTTCGTGCCAATCCGCAAAAAAGGCAAACTGCCCGGTGCGGTCATTTCCGAGGCCTACACGCTGGAATACGGCGAAGCGGTGATGGAAATCCACGATGATGCGATCAAAGCGGGCGAGCGCATTCTGGTGGTCGATGATCTGCTGGCCACCGGTGGCACCGCGGCGGCGGGGATCAAACTGATTGAACGCCTCGGCGGCGAGATCGTCAGCACCTCGTTCATCATTGATCTGCCGGAACTGGGCGGGCGCAAAGTGCTGGAAGACATGGGCATGGACGTGCAAGTGTTGTGCGAGTTCGAGGGCGCGTAGAGTAGAATGCCGTAAACTCAATTTTAATCAGAATCGCTCTATAGATATCTTGTCTGTTTGGGAGCAGACTCTGTTTGCAAAACAAAGATGAGCGCCCCGTCACCCCCGACGGGGCGTTCGCTTGTTTGGGCCTATCATGGACAATGTCATGCTACAGAGCACACTAGGGTAACGGTCGGCAAATTCGGGCCGCAGCCCCACGGTTTGCAACAGATCCAGCACCTTGGCGCGGGTTGAGCGAGGCAAAGGGATCCTGAAACACGCTTTGAATATCGGCGCGCAAGGCCAACAGTGCGCGGTGATTGAGGTTCAGAATGTCATGGCCCTCAAACAGCACCTCGCCGGATGTGGCGGGCAACAGGCGGGCAATGACGCGCCCCAAAGTGGATTTACCGCAGCCGCTTTCGCCGACAAGCCCCAAGGTTTCGCCCGCCTTGATATCCAGCGTTATCCCGTCCACGGCCCGCAATTCGCCCGATGCGGCGGACAGCAGCCCGTCACTCACACTGAAATAGCGTTTCAGGTCCTTTAATTGCAGGATCGGGCTGGCGGGTTTGCTTGCAGTATCCATTATGCTGGCGGCTCCGGATGATGCAGCCAGCAACGCACGCGGCGGGTTTTGTCGGATGTTTGATAGAGCGGAGGCTCGGCGCGGGCACATGGCGCGTGGGCCGCAGGACAACGGTCGCGGTAGCGGCATCCGGTGGGCAAGTGCAGCAGGTTCGGCACGATGCCCGGGATCGCCTTGAGCGCGGTACCACGCGAATGTCCGTGGGGAATGGATTCAAGCAGCCCTTGAGTGTAGGGGTGCAGCGGTTCCGCGAAAAGGTCACCAACATTGGCTTCTTCCATCACCACGCCCGCATACATCACGGCCACCTTTTGCGCCATTTCGGCAATGACGCCCATGTCGTGGGTGATCAGCAGAATAGCCGCACCGTCGGTGTTCTTTAGATCGATCATCAGGTCGAGGATTTGCGCCTGCACGGTGACATCCAGCGCGGTGGTGGGCTCGTCCGCCAACAGCAGGCTGGGCGCACAGGCCATGGCCATGGCGATCATCACCCGCTGGCGCATACCTCCGGACAGTTGATGCGGAAATTCGCGTGCCCGTTGTCGGGGCGATCCGATGCCAACACGGTCCAGTAATTCAACGGCTTGCTCGTTTGCTTCAACCTTGGTCATATTGCGGTGCAGTTGCAGCGCTTCGGCGATTTGCCAACCGACCCGAAACACCGGATTGAGCGAGGTCATCGGCTCCTGAAAGATCATCGAGATGATATCGCCACGGATTTTGCGCATTTCGGCGTGGGATTTCGTTAACAGATCGCCGTGGTCTTGCAGCAAAACGGAACCGCTGACGATCCGGCCCGGGCGTCGTATCAGGCCCATGATGGACAGTGCGGTGACTGATTTACCTGACCCGCTTTCGCCAACAACGCCAAATACCTCACCCGCCGACAGGGACAAGGATACGCCATCCACAGCCCGCAATGGTGATTGAAGCATTGCGCAGCGCATGGACCCAGACAACGCGGCGCTCGCCTACGCCCTTGGCGCGTGCGGTGCGCACATAATCCTGCTGGATCACCTCTAACATTGCAGATCGGGTCATGCGGGCAAGGATTGCCGCCGAAACAGCGCCCAGTGTGACAGCGGGCATCAATAAATGGCGCAACAGGTCAAAGAAATCGCCACCGCGGGCGGGATACATCCCTGACGAGGGCAGGATTTGCATCCCCATGGCAAATATCAGGATAGCGGCGATGCCGGTGAAAAATGTCGGCATACTCAGACCGGCAAGCGCGATCAGCATCGCCACTGAATAAAACATGGATTGGTGGAAAACAGCCGCCAGAATTCTGATGCCGATCCCGAAAACGATGGCAAATACCAGCGCACCGCTGGTCAGGATCAGGGTGTTTTTGAAACGCTTTATGATCTCGGGCCGCACTTCGCGGTTCAACACCACCGAGCGGCCAAAGTCGCCCTTGATTATGCGCCCCGCCCACGCCCCGTATTGCACCACCAAAGGCCGGTCCAGACCCATATCGTGGCGCAAAATCGCGACTGATTTCGGCGTCGCCTCGGACCCGAGCAACAGATCAGCCGGATCACCGGGGGCCAGATGCAGCATGGAAAACACCAATACGGATATACCAAACAGCACCGGAATAGTCTGGGCCAGCCGTTTCAGAATATAGTTCCGCATGAAGTTCCCTTGTTTGGTGCCTGAATAGGTCCCGATGGAGAAGAAGGGCGACCGGTTGGCCGCCCATTCCAGTTATTACAGTTCATGCACCCTGCCGATTATTCCTCAAAGGTTGCGCCCTCAACGACAAGGTCGAAATTGGGCGACACGAGGAAACCTTTCAGCTTGGCACTGTGGGCGATGATTTGCGAACCATGGTCAATAAATATCCACGGCGCATCTTCTGCAATCAATGCCTGCGCCTTGAGATACAATTCACGCCTTTCTGCCGGATCACTAATGCGCTGTGCCCCTACCACCAACTTGTCGACCTCTTCGTTCTTGTAAGAACCGGCGTTCCAATCTGGCTGGGAATTGGCCGAATTAAGCAGCATATTCATCACAATATCAGGGTCGCCATTGGGTGGGTTCCAAGACATTTGCGCCATTTGCGGGTGCTCGCGATAGGCCTTGAGGTAGGCCCCCCATTCCATCGTCTTGATACTGCAATTGATCCCCACTGCGGCCAGATTGGCCTGAATGAACGTGCCCATTTCAACCGGCGCCTGCATACCCGAACCGCTTTCCGGCACCATGAATTCACAGTTGCTAAGCCCGTCTGCGTGCCCTGCTTCTTCCAGCAATTCCCGTGCCTTATCAGTATCATAGGGGTATTGGTGCACATCTGCGTTGTGCATATCGCCATAGCCCGGCGACAGCGGTCCGGTCGAAACCACGGCTGTGCCCTGTAGAATATCCCGCACGATGCCTTCCTTGTCGACCGCATGGTTCATCGCTTGACGCACCAGCACATTGTCAAAGGGTGGATCGGACAATTGCGTGTTCAGCACCACAAACCAGACATGCGCACTCGGCCCTTGTTTCACCATCACATCCGGATTTGCTTCCAGATCGACCAGGCTGTCAAACGGCACGTCCACCGTCAGATCAATTTCGCCAGTTGTGATAGCACTCAGGCGCGCGGCGGGCTCCACGATCGGCACATAAATGATCTTTTCGATTTCCGGCACACCGCCCCAATAGTCTGTATTGGCGGTTAGCGTGGCGCGGATGCCGGGTTCCCATTCATCCAGCTTGTAAGGGCCGGTTCCCGCCGGAAATTGCCCAACATCGTCGCCGTGGACCGTCAGGGCCGCCGGACTGATATTTTCATCGTCATGCCGGTCACACGCGCCAGAAACGGCCCACTCGGATTGTGCAGCGTCATGCGCAGTGTCAGATCATCAATAACTTCAATCGTGTCGACCGGCCCCAAATAGGATTTGGCCCCGTGATAGGTCAGCGCCCCTTGCGCCGGATGATTTTCATCGCGCTGGCGCTCAAAGCTGAACTTTGCTGCCTCGGCATTAAAATCGGTGCCGTCATGGAATTTCACACCGGCGCGCAGCTTGAAAATGTATTCCAGCCCGTCCTCCGACACTTCCCAGCTTTCGGCCAGTCGTGGTTCCAAATCATAGGTGCCGTATTTAATACCAATCAGACCCTCATAAATCCTGCGCACAACACGCGCCGTATTCAGGTCGCTGATTTGTGTCAGACAGGCAGCATTGTTCGCGTGAAATAGCTTAAGGCAGGCAATTCCGTTAGCGCCAACATAGCGCATTATTAACGCGCCTATTATGTCGGTGGATTTCAAGGATCGATTAAGCCATTGAGATATATTCAATAATTCTAATTTATCACCTGTATAACACCCAATCACAATCGCCCTCCCGTTCCTAGACACCCCCCCGATTACCCGCTATCCCAGTCCGAACCCGTATCAAAAAACGGCCCGATAGGAGTAGGAATGATCAACAAAATCGCAGGCGTGATATCGCTGCTGGCATTCCTGATCGTCAGCGGCTGCTCAAGCGCCATTCCCACCCCGACTGACCGGCAAATTGTGGAACTGGCCAGCGCCATTCGCGCCCTTGGCCCCGATGTTGATCCTGCCGAGGCCGCACGCGCCGCCCACATCGCCTATACCTATCCGCTGCAACTGGCGCAGCAATACCAGATCACCGATCCGCCGATCCTCCACAACATCAAGGTCAATCGCGGCACACGCCCGCGCGGCCTGTGCTGGCACTGGGCGCAGGATATGGAAACGCGGCTGGCGCAGGGGGATTTCCAGACGCTGGACCTGCACCGCGCCATCGGCAATTCAGAAATCGCCCTGCGAATTGACCACAGCACCGTCGTCATCTCCACCAAAGGCGGAGCAATGAACGACGGGCTCGTACTGGACCCGTGGCGCTATGGCGGAAAGTTGTTCTGGGGCAAGCCTTTGGCCGACACCAAATACGACTGGATCACGCGGGTCGAAGTGTTTGCACTAAAAAATGCGCGGGCCAAAAACTAAACCATGATAGGTTCAAAATCACATTAGGATGTTTCAGAGTTTATTGTTCACAGGCATAGACCATGCCTGCAATCTCAATTGTGATTGAGTCCATTTAGTCATTCGATTATCTAATGTTGGATCAGTGGCTTGTTGTTTTTATTGTGGCGAAATACCAATTTTCGACCCTGCCGTCCGGACAAAAATGCTCTTGCACCCAATTGTAGGCCCTCACCAGTTTTACTGAGTTTTGGGAATAAACGAAATAGCTCTTTACGCGCCTCTTCACCAACTGATTTAAGCGCTTCTGCGCCAGCAAACAGGCTTTCTGCGGCAACTCCGTTCGAATAGACAATTTCATGCCGGTCAAACATGATATGGAAATACTCCACCTCAGTTTCAAAGTCTGTTACCTGTTCAATGCTTTCATCGTCGACCAAATGCTTCACTGCGACAAGCGCCTCGATCTTGAAGTGGTCCTGCTTTTCCGAACAGTTTTGCGGCTGAGTTAAGGTGTATCGGGTTTGGTTCTCATGCCGCTTTCATCATTTCTTTGTCGTCAAAGTA
>Ga0190303_1000169_pt1 | contig 27358 bp, 29 predicted proteins | sample 48700701_MG_FD_161672 | JGI IMG/M metagenome (GOLD analysis project Ga0190303, IMG submission 161672) | Hydrothermal vent sediment bacterial communities from Southern Trench, Guaymas Basin, Mexico - 4870-07-0-1_MG | ecosystem: Environmental > Aquatic > Marine > Hydrothermal vents > Sediment ... | reverse complement strand
TGGAGATCGTTGAAGTGCCTGATCATCCCTGGTTTGTAGCCTGCCAGTTTCACCCTGAATTTACCTCAACGCCTCGGGACGGACATCCGCTGTTCACAGGGTTTATTGCTGCAGCACTTGAGTATAAAATAGAGTCTGCAGCGAGCTGACAGACAGGACACCGGTCGATGAATCAACAAGTAGTACAAGTTGCAAATGTAAACATTGCGAATGATCTACCCTTTGTTATTCTCGGGGGCGTGAATGTATTGGAGTCCAGAGATCTGGCGCTTCAAGTGGCCGAGCATTTTGTCGAGGTGACTGGCCGACTGGGAATTCCTTACGTTTTCAAGGCATCCTTCGATAAGGCTAACCGCTCTTCAATCAGTTCATTTAGAGGCCCTGGCCTTGATGAAGGGCTGAAAATATTTGAAGAGATTAAACGGACTTTCGGGGTGCCAGTTGTCACCGATCTGCATGAACCAGGACAGGCAGCGTCTGTTGCCGAGGTGGCTGATATCATACAGTTGCCAGCTTTTCTCTCCCGACAGACCGATCTGGTCGTGGCTATGGCGCAGACTGGCGCAGCTATCAATATTAAAAAAGCACAGTTTCTTGCGCCTCATGAAATGGGGCATATACTGAAGAAATGCGAGGATGCGGGCAATTCACGCCTGATTCTGTGCGAACGTGGTTCCTGTTTTGGATATAACAACCTGATTGTAGATATGCTGGGCTTTGGTCAAATGAAGAAGTTTGGTTATCCCGTTCTCTTTGATGTGACCCATGCGCTGCAACTACCCGGCGCTCGAGTAGACTCAGCAGATGGCCGTCGTGCACAGGTGGCAGAGTTGGCTCGGGCGGGCTTGTCGCAGGGGTTAGCCGGTATCTTTCTTGAAGCCCACCCAGACCCTGAGCGAGCTAAATGTGATGGGCCTTGTGCGCTGCGTTTGCAGCAACTCGAACCCTTTTTGGCTCAGCTTAAGGCCTTGGATGAACTGGTAAAAAACTTTTTGCCACTGGATACGGCCTGAGCCACAGTTTTCATGCCAGAAATCATTCGAGACCTTTGCATGGGAGCAAAATGGCTCTCGTGCAAAGGTCTCTATTTTAAATAATCAGGAGTTCTGTTAATTATGACGGAAATTGTCGATATCAAAGCAAGAGAAGTGCTCGATTCACGTGGTAATCCCACTGTAGAGGCCGACGTTGTGCTGGCCTGCGGTATGACCGGTTCAGCTTGTGCACCATCAGGAGCATCAACCGGTTCACGAGAGGCGTTGGAATTAAGAGATCAAGATCCGTCACGTTATCGCGGTAAAGGTGTTTTAAAGGCTGTGGCCAATATAAACACCCATATTCGCGATCTTCTGCTAGGCCATGATGCGGCTCATCAGGTTGAGCTGGATAATAATATGTTGGAACTGGATGGTACTGAGAATAAATCAGTGCTGGGTGCTAATGCTATCCTGGCGGTTTCACTGGCTGCGGCCAAGGCGGCAGCTGCGGCTAAGGGAATACCTCTTTACGAGCATATTGCTCAACTAAACGGGACGCCTGATCGTTACCGTATGCCGGTGCCCATGATGAATATTATCAATGGTGGCGAGCACGCTGATAATAATGTTGATATTCAGGAGTTTATGGTTCAGCCGGTTGGCGCGGACTGTTTTGCAGAGGCGTTACGCTATGGGGCAGAAATATTCCATTCACTGGCGGCTGTTCTTAAAGCGCGCGGCCTGAGCACCTCTGTGGGGGATGAGGGTGGCTTTGCGCCAAACCTACCCTCCAATGAGGCTGCGCTGGAAGTGATTGAAAAAGCGGTGTCTCAGGCTGGATTCAAGCTTGGGCGCGATGTTACTTTGGCCCTGGATTGCGCCGCTTCTGAGTTCTATCGGGACGGCTCCTACCAGATGAGTGGTGAGGGAAAAGTATTTAGCTCCAACGAATTTGTTGATTATCTGGCGGATCTTTCGGATCGTTATCCTATTGTTTCAATTGAGGATGGCATGGATGAAAGCGACTGGGATGGCTGGGCTGCTTTAACCCGAAAACTGGGTAATAAAATTCAGCTGGTGGGTGATGATCTGTTTGTGACCAATACCCATATCCTGAAGGAAGGAATAGAGCGCAATATTGCCAATTCGATTCTGATCAAGTTCAATCAAATTGGCACGCTGACCGAGACACTTAACGCGATCAGAATGGCGAATGAGGCGGGTTATACTGCTGTTATTTCTCACCGCTCTGGCGAGACAGAAGATACTACTATTGCAGATCTTGCGGTGGCCACATCGGCCGGGCAGATCAAAACGGGTTCGCTGTGTCGCTCTGACCGGGTTGCTAAATATAACCGCTTACTACGCATAGAAGAGGAATTGGACGGCATGGCGGCCTACCGAGGGTTGCAGGAAATAAAAGGACAGGTTGGCGTCTGATAGCCTTTTGCACGCAGCCCTGATAACTCGATCTACTAAATCAAACCATGTGCCTGATTGAATCTCATGAAATGGATTGGTATTGTGCTGATAATACTTTTGTTAGGGTTGCATTTTCGCCTGTGGGTTGGTGAAGGGAGCCTGGCAGAGGTCTGGGCAATGAAAAGTAAAATTGTTGAGCAGGAACAGCACAATGATCAGCTTAAGTTACGCAATGAGCTGCTTAAGGCAGAAGTAGCTGACTTGAAAAGAGGACTTGAGGCCATTGAGGAACGGGCCAGAATGGATCTGGGAATGATCAAGGAGGGAGAGACTTTTTACCGGCTGGTGGAAAACCCCAAAAACCAGGTCCATGCCAGTGAATAGTGTCCCAGCCATTCAGAGTCACTTCATAGTGGTGGTGCCTGCTGCCGGAGTTGGTTCCAGAATGGGTGCTGACAGGCCAAAGCAATATCTCACTTTAGCTGGCAAAACCCTACTCGATAGAACACTGCACGCGCTGTTGGCGCACCCCCGAATAGACAAATTGTTGGTTGCTATCGATTCAGATGACAAGTATTGGGCGCAATCAGAGTTCTGCCATGACAGACGGGTGAGCGTGGTTGAGGGTGGCTCCGAACGCTGTTACTCAGTTCTTAATGCGCTGCGCTCACTCGAGGGGAAGATTGAACAGCAGGACTGGGTCATGGTGCATGATGTGGTCAGGCCTCTTATTCAATTGACCGATTTGGACAGTTTGATTAATGGGCTTGCAGGTTGTGAAGACGGTTTGGTTTTGGGTATGCCTGTTCATGATACTATGAAACGAACCGATGTTTCAGGACGGGTTGTAGCTACAGTGAATCGTGATCTGCTTTGGCATGCCTTTACCCCGCAAATTTTTCGTCTGGGCCAGTTAAGATCGGCTTTGGAGCGGTGTTTGTCTGAACGGGTACGGGTAACTGATGAGTCTTCGGCCATGGAGTATTGCGGATTCAATCCAGTGATGCTGCAGGGCAGTGTCACCAATATCAAGATTACACGTCCGGATGATCTGCAATTGGCAGAACGGTTTATAAAATCAGTACAGGGTCCGAAAGATGTTACAGACTGAGTTGCGTGTAGGACATGGGTTTGATGTCCATCGGTTTGCGGATGAACCAAGGGGCAATGCACAAATCCGGCTTGGTGGTGTTGTAATTAATAGTGAGCGAGAACTACTGGCACACTCCGATGGAGATGTCTTGATTCATGCGGTCTGTGATGCATTGCTTGGCGCTGCTGGGTTAGGCGATATTGGTGAGCATTTTCCGGATACCGATCAAACCTATCAGAATATTAACAGCAGAGAATTGCTGCGTCGGGTGGAAGCGGAATTAAGAATATTGGGTTATGTGGTGCAGAATCTAGATATTACGCTGGTAGCGCAGGCGCCAAAACTGATGCCACATAAACAACAGATGAAGGTGAACCTTGGAGAAGACCTAAATTGCGATTTGGCACGTCTTAATATCAAGGCAACCACTACCGAAGGTCTTGGCTATACGGGTAGAAAAGAGGGTATTGCCTGCCATGCGGTTGTGTTGATATTCAAACCCTGAACACATGAATAATTCAGATTTTTCTCTAGACTTTAAAAGGGCCTACCAATCCTTGGCAATACGTGGGTATTTAAAAGCGTGCCCAAAAGATTTTCAAGTCACTGAGTTACAGCGTGGTGAGCTATCCGGCGAGGGCGAGCATGTTTGGCTGCACTGGCAGAAAACGGGCATCAACACTCAGTCGCTTGCCCGGGATCTGGCAAGATTGGCTAAGGTTGCCGAGATGGATGTGGGGTATGCTGGTATGAAAGACAGGCAGGCCGTGACCTCTCAATGGTTTAGTGTATACCTGCCCGGGGCTGTTGAGCCTGACTGGACAACTCTTGAAACAGACAAATTACAGCTGCTCGCAAAAACAAAGCACAGAAAAAAACTTCGCAGAGGGCAGCATGATGGAAACTGTTTTACGATTCGCCTGACCTCGCTTGAGGGTGACACCACTACACTGCAGCAAAGACTGGAGATGATTAAAGCACAGGGGGTACCCAACTATTTCGGATTACAGCGCTTTGGCATCGCAGCAGGTAATCTTACAGGTGCGAATCAGCTTTTTGTCGCACGCAAGCGTCCGCCAAGCAGACACCTGCGGGGTATTTATATCTCCGCAGCAAGATCCTATCTATTTAACCGGCTGCTTTCCTCAAGGGTTTCTGATATGAGTTGGCGAACTTTGGAGCCTGGTGATCTAGCATGCACTGCTTTGGTGCCTATGCCTACAGGACCACTATGGGGGAGGGGCCGACTAAAAAGTAGTGGCCGTATTGCTGAACTGGAGTCTCAGGCCGCAGATGAGCGGGCTTGCTGGTGTAGAGGGCTTGAACATTGTGGTTTAAAACAGGAGCGGCGCGCGTTATGTTTGCCCGTAAAAGATCTGACCTGGTCACTGGATGAGCATGCACTACAACTTTCGTTTGAACTACCATCTGGTGGTTATGCGACCAGCGTAGTACGTGAGCTTGGGGATTTTGTGGCACCGGGGCCAGAGATCATGCAGAATCCGAAAAGAGGCGGTGTGCAAAAAGACCTTAGGGGAGTTCATTAATTGAATGATGTTGATGTTCAGGGTATCGGAATGACCTCTATGCGAACACGGATTCGTTTGATTAACCGTCTGCGTGAGGAGGGTATCCGAAATGAATCAGTGTTGGATGTAATCTTAAACACGCCCAGACACCTGTTCGTTGATGAAGCCTTGGCCAATCGTGCCTATGAAGATACTGCATTGCCTATAGGTTTTAACCAAACGCTCTCCCAGCCTTATATCGTTGCACGGATGACCGAGGCCTTGCTGGCTTCCGGTGGGCCTATGAACAGAGTGCTGGAAGTGGGAACCGGGTCTGGTTATCAAACAGCTATTCTGGCGCAGCTGGTGGCCCAGGTGTTCAGTGTAGAGCGTATTCTGCCTTTACAGGAGCAGGCTCGTGAACGAATGCAGGCACTGGGGTTGAGGAATATAAAGATGAAACATGCAGATGGAGGGATGGGCTGGCCACAAAAAGCACCCTTTGACGGTATTATTGTTACTGCAGCCCCTACCCAGGTGCCTCAGGATCTTATTGAGCAGCTGGCTCCTGGTGGCTCTATGGTTATACCTGTAGGATTGGATCAGCAGCAGGATCTGCTGCTGATTAACCGGCAGGGTGATGAGTATACTCAGCGAATATTGGAACCAGTACGCTTTGTGCCTCTGTTGGGTGGAGCGGTTTGCTAGTGCAAAATGAGAGCACTGATTATTCTAGAAAAAAATTACGTCCCAATCTTTTTCTTAAAGGTATGGCGATGGGTGCGGCCGATGTGGTACCGGGTGTTTCCGGAGGAACTATTGCTTTTATTACCGGTATTTATGAAGAGCTGGTTAATGCACTTAATTGTGTTGATCTGACCGCACTGAAAATGCTGTTTTCTGGCCAAGTGCTAGCGGCCTGGTTACATATTAATGGTAATTTTCTGGCTGTTCTTTTTGCCGGTATTCTTACGAGTATTTTTTCAATGGCCCACCTGGTCAGCTGGTTGTTGGATGAGTATCCAATAATAGTCTGGGCCTATTTTTTCGGCCTAATATTGGCCTCAGTCGTGATGCTGGCACAAAAGGTGGATCTGCGTAACCTGAGGTATCTCATCGCGCTGCTTATCGGTGCAGGAGTTGCCTTTGAAATCACCCAGATGACTGCGGTGAGTATTAATCCGACTGGGTGGGCCATTGCCGCCTGTGGTGCGCTGGCTATATGCGCCATGATTCTGCCCGGAATTTCCGGCAGCTTTATTCTGCTGTTATTGGGTATGTATGAGCCGGTTCTTAACGCAGTCAAAGGGTTTGAGATCCGCACCATCTGCTTGTTTGCTCTGGGTTGCGCTATCGGGTTGATCGCTTTTTCGCGGCTACTTTCGTGGCTCTTGAGTAGATACCACCAATTGACCCTGGCCGTGTTAACTGGTTTTATTTTGGGGTCACTGAATAAGATGTGGCCCTGGAAATATAACTTGGTGAAAGATGGTATCGTGCATGAGTTCAACACGTTACCCGCCAATTATCAGGTGATTAACCAGGCTGACCCGCAGTTGCAGGCTGTCTTTATAGCGCTTGTGGTGGGAGTGGCGACCATATTTTTGATCAATCGCGTAGGTAATGCTGGACTCAAGGAGTAGCGTGGCTGTTCGATGGCGCCTGCCCTGGGGGTTACCTGTTGCCATCACCATATTATTGCTGTTATCTGGCTGCGCTGGGCAAAATTATGCGCCTGTCAGGGAGCTGCATAAGCCGCCCAAAGTCACTTCCGGTTTTCATAGAGTGCAAAAGGGTGAATCGCTCTACTCCATCGCCTGGCGGTATGGGTGGGATTATCGGGTGTTGGCTGTTGCAAACGGTATTCGTTCGCCCTATATCATCTATCCGGGTCAAAAAATTAAACTCTCGGTAAAATCGTCCCCCACTGCAATAGGGAAGGTTGATCCTGTCAAATCAAAGCGTCATCCAGCCTCGCAGCAACAACCTGTTATAACGACGCGTCTTAAATGGAGCTGGCCGACACAGGGTCAGTTGATGGGTCGATTTTCTGGTGCCCAGGTGGGTAATAAGGGTATTGATATCAAGGGCAGGGCTGGTGACCCGGTGCGGGCGGCTGCAGGTGGTAGAGTGGTGTACGCAGGTAATGGGCTGACCGGGTACGGTAACCTGTTAATTGTAAAACACAACGACACCTACTTAAGTGCCTATGCACATAATAAGGTCTTATTTAAAAAAGAGCAGGAAAAAGTTAAAGCGGGTGAAATTATAGCCGAAATAGGTTCTACGGGAGCAAAGTCGAGTAGATTGCATTTTGAAATACGTAAAAATGGTAAACCGGTCGACCCGTTACGTTATTTGCCGGGTAAAAAGTGATTTTTATTATTCAGTTAGAGTGCAAATGATGATTTTAGGTTAAATATAGTTGCTAACTAGCGGAAAAAGATCGTGTTTTTTTAATATTTTTACCTAAAAAACGGTTCACTTCTTTAGTGGAAGGGATTAATATCAGTACCACCTTAGCGATCTGGTTGGTAATCATAAAGGATTAAACCATGGATGAATTGGAATCGAAAGCACTTGATCAAGGTTTGAGTAATGAGAAATCTGAGCCTAAAGGGGTTCGTTTTGCTGCGGATGTTGATAATCGCAAAACCCTTGATGCAACCCAGCTTTATCTCAATGAAATAGGGTTTTCTCCCCTGCTCAGTGCAGAGGAGGAGGTCTATTTTTCTCGTCTGGCATTAAAAGGAGATGAGTCGGGGCGCAAGCGTATGATTGAAAGTAATCTGCGCCTGGTTGTAAAAATTGCGCGTCGCTATGTGAACCGTGGCCTGACACTACTTGACCTGATCGAAGAGGGCAACTTGGGGCTTATTCGAGCGGTGGAAAAGTTTGATCCGGAAAGAGGTTTCCGGTTTTCAACCTATGCTACCTGGTGGATTCGCCAGACCGTAGAGCGTGCCTTGATGAACCAGACGCGTACCATACGTCTGCCTATTCATGTGGTCAAGGAGCTTAATATCTATTTGCGTGCCGCACGGGAATTAAGCCAAAAGCTGGACCATGAACCGAGTGCAGAAGAGATAGCCGAGATGCTTGACAGGCCGGTAAAAGATGTCGAGCGAATGCTTAAGCTTAATGAGCGGGTGGCATCTATCGATACCCCTATTGGAGGTGATTCCGACAAATCACTGGTAGATACCATCAGTGGAGAAGCTGTTTCAGATCCTGCTGAGTTACTGCAGACCTCAAGCATGCATGGGAATATCAATGGCTGGTTGTTTGAGTTATCTGAGAAGCAGCGTGAGGTGATCGCTCACCGCTTCGGGTTAATGGGCTATGAGATGAAGACGCTTGAAGAGGTAGGGCGAGAGATCGGGTTAACCCGAGAGCGTGTTCGGCAGATTCAGGTCGAGGCGCTTAAGCGTCTGCGAGGTATTTTAGAGAAGGAGGGGCTGGCTGGAGAAACTATTTTCGGATAGGTTTTGCAGCAGGGGTTAACTGAACAGTTATAAATTTCTCAGGTTCGTAATTAAAAAGGGTGGCTCATGCCACCCTTTTTAATGATATTGTCGTGAGTTAGCGCTCCAGGCGTGGGAGTTTATCTGCAACGCCCTGCCACTCATCTGCGTCTTCCGGTGGTTCTTTGCGTTCGGTAATATTTGGCCAAATTTGAGCCAGCTCAGCATTCAGTTCAACATAAATTTCTTGATTTTCCGGGAGTTCATCTTCAGAAAAAATGGCTTCAGCTGGGCATTCAGGTTCACAGAGCGCGCAATCAATGCATTCGTCAGGATGGATAACGAGAAAGTTTGGCCCTTCATAAAAACAGTCGACTGGGCAGACCTCTACGCAATCGGTATATTTACATTTGATGCAGTTTTCAGTCACGACAAATGGCATGGTATGGTTTCTCCTTGATGCCCAATTTGATAGGTGGGGTATTCTAGTAGAAAGCTTTTGTCAGCGCCAGATATCTGTGATGCTTTTATCCTGTGTTCCAAAAGGTGGTTGGCCCCAGATTTTAATGACCTTACGAGAGGGTCTCTGTATAAGCGAGGAGTTTTTGTTCTAAAATCTGAAATGATGCCGATGTTACTATACTGGGCACAGTGAAAAAGCGCTTGGAAAAGATCAAGTAATATAGAGATGATTTTTCTTCGATCTATATTTGAGCCGCCATAGTCTGAAACCTCAAGTTCCTGCTTGACTGAAAAGATCATTCAGCGTACAAGTTGGTTATGTTACTTGGCAGCATCGTTGTGCCAGTGTGTTGTAAAAACGATCAAATGAAGGAGCCGACGAATGCTTAAATCAATTAAAGTCCAAGACTATATGACCAAGGGCATAATCACTTTAACCAGTGATATGGATATATATCAGGCTATCGCTATTCTTAATGATAATAAGATATCCGGTGCGCCGGTACTCGATCTGAACGGGCACGTGATCGGCGTGCTATCAGAAGGAGATTGTCTACGCGGTATTATTATGGATATCTACTATAAAGAAGCTGGCGGAAGAGTCGCTGATTTTATGAGCTCACCAGTACAAACAATAAAGCCTGATGATGCTATTGTAGACATCGCCGTTGCGTTTAATGAAAAGAAGATTAGACGTTTTCCGGTGGTGGCTGACGGGGAGTTGGTTGGACAGATAAGCCAGCATGATATTTTGCGTGCTGTCATGGATATTGCCCAACATCCAGACCATGGTTAGTGCTAAATATCAGATGAACGCTTTACTGTGGAACAATTTTGCACGGTAATATCTGACCTGCCTATTATTCTAGCAAGTACGCTGGCTGTGGGAGTTTTTTGCTCCGTCTGAAAACAGAATTATCTTCCATGCCAAGGCCTGACTGTATTGACTGCTGCCGTTGACTCCGAAAAGTTTCTGCCGGCCCTGACTCAGGGCCCAGGTGTTTATCAGATGCTCGATGCTGATGGTGAAACGCTGTATGTTGGCAAGGCAAAAAATCTTAAAGTGAGGGTCTCGAGCTATTTTCGCTCAAAGTCTACCGGGGTAAAAACTCGGGTATTAATGACCAAAACTGTGGATATCCAGATTACCGCTACAGAGAGCGAAACCGAGGCGCTTCTTCTCGAGCAAAATCTGATTAAAAATCTCAAGCCGGCCTACAACATACTGCTGAGGGATGATAAATCTTACCCCTACATTTTTCTGACGGATAGTGAAGCCTTTCCTGCCCTGGGGATGCACAGGGGTTTAAGAAAAAAAAGTGTGCGCTATTTTGGGCCTTTTCCCAGCGCAGGTGCAGTTCGTGAAACCCTGCATCTGTTGCAAAAATCTTTTTTGGTTCGGCAGTGTGATGATAGTTACTTTAAAAATCGCAGCCGTCCTTGCCTGCAATACCAGATCAAAAAATGTAAGGGGCCCTGTGTTGATTTGGTGAGGCCAGAAGAGTACGCGGAGGATGTGCGCCACACACAGATGTTCCTGGAGGGTAAGGATCGGCAGATCATCAACGAGTTGACGCAAAAGATGGAACAGGCAGCCCAGCTGCATGAATATGAGCGCGCAGCGCAGTTGCGAGACCAAACTATTAGTCTGCGCAGGATTCAGGAGCAGCAATATGTTTCCGGGCGAACTGGAGATGTAGATGTGATTGCAGGGCTGGTCAAACCGTTGGGCAGCTGTGTTCAGGTGTTGTTTGTTCGTGCTGGGCGTATTCTGGGCAGTCGTAGTTATTACCCAAAAATGAAGATGCAGGTGAGCATAGAAGAGTTATTGGAAGCTTTTTTGCCCCAGTTTTATCTGGGGGAAAGGTTAAAGCATCGCATCCCCAGAGAGATCATTCTTGGGAGCTGCTTATCAGACGACGGAGTGTTGAGGGAGGTTTTTGAAAGATCAGCGGGTTTCAAGGTAAGAATTGCCTGGAATGTCAGGGGCGAGCGGGCTCGCTGGGTCAAACTAGCGGCGAAAAGCGCCGAGAAAAATCTTCTGGGGCACCACGCTAGCAAAATGGATTATCGGGGGCGGTTGTTGGCACTGCAAAATGCTTTGCAGATGGATAGCCTTCCACAACGTATGGAATGTTTTGATGTCAGTCACAGCTCTGGTGAGGCGACGGTGGCGTCCTGTGTGGTGTTTGATCGGGAGGGTCCGTTAAAATCTGATTACCGAAAATTTAATATCTCGGGTATTACTGCGGGAGACGATTATGCTGCGATGACCCAAGCTCTGCAGCGCAGATATAAAAAACTGAAGTCAGATCTTAATAAAATGCCGGATCTACTGTTGATCGATGGCGGCAAGGGACAGTTGCGTATTGCAGAAGATGTTCTCGCAGCGCTGGGAGTGACGGGGGTGATGTTGGTGGGAGTAGCCAAGGGGAGCGCCAGAAAGCCAGGCCTTGAGAGTTTGTTTATTGCCGGATCGAGCACGGAAATAGTTTTATCCGCAGATTCCGGTGCGCTGCACCTGGTGCAACATATCAGAGATGAGGCGCACCGGTTTGCCATTACCAGTCATCGATTGGCCAGAGGCAAAAAAAGAAAACGTTCCTCCCTTGAGCGGATACCGGGTATTGGACCGAAAAGGCGCAGAGAGCTATTAAATTTTTTTGGTGGATTACAGGAAATAGAACGCGCTAGTCAGGAGGAAATGGCTCGGGTGCCTTCAATCAGTAATGCATTGGCGGAACAGATTTATGCAAACTTGCATAATGAATAATTAGTATTAATCCAGTATGATGAGCCCCCTTTAAAGCGGTGGTTAATATCCAAAGTATGAGTATTCCCAATTTTATTACCAGTTTGCGGGTTCTGTTAATTCCGGTGCTGGTTGTTATGTTTTATTATCCCGCAGAGTGGCGGCATCTGGCGGTGGCAGGAATTTTTACTGTGGCCAGCATATCCGATTGGCTGGATGGTTATCTGGCCAGAAAGTGGGATCAACACACTAAATTCGGTGCTTTTATTGATCCAGTTGCTGATAAGGTTATCGTGGCGGTTGCGCTGGTTCTTCTGATTGAGGAGCACGCATCAATTGTGTTAACCATTCCTGCAATGGTCATTATTGGTCGGGAGATAGTCATTTCTGCACTGCGAGAATGGATGGCCGAGATAGGCCAGCGTACCAGTGTGGCTGTCTCCTACATTGGTAAGCTTAAAACCACCCTGCAGATGATTGCTATCATTGTTTTGTTGTTGGACAGCCCTGGCACTCTAATTTCCTGGTTAGGGATGGCGTTGCTTTATGGTGCAGCACTCTTAACCCTGTGGTCGATGCTGGTTTATCTGTCAGCAGCCTGGGGAGAGTTGAGCAAGGATATCTAGGGGCGTTCTTAATTAAGCCAAGTCAATGCTGATGCCAAGTGAAGCATCGACAAATAATTTTTTGCCAATCGCTCATATCTTGTGGCGATTCGCTTGAAATGTTTCAGTTTTTGGAATAAGCGCTCCACGAGGTTTCTTTCCTTGTAGAGATGCTTGTCATATTCCCTCGCCTCCCTCCGGTTACGTCGTGGCGGAATAACCGGGACAGCACCTATCGCTTCAATCTTTTCGACAAAACTGTTGGCATCATAGCCTTTGTCAGCTAAAACAAAACCTGCGTTAAAGCCTTCTATTAAGGCATTAGCTTGTCCGTATTCAGAGGCCTGGCCTGCCGTGGGCAGCAATCTCACGGGGTTACCCAAAGCATCAGCAGCGGCATGAATTATGGTGCTCAATCCTCCGCGAGATTTGCCGACAGATTGCTTTTCTTGTTCGTTTTTTTCGGCGCACCGTGCTGATGAACCCTGGTAATGCTGCCGTCTACCATCAAATACTCCAGATCTTTATCGGCAGCGAGGGCCTCAAAAATTGCTGCCCAATGTCCTTTTTTTGACCAGCGATCATAACGAACATAAACGCGATGCCAATGACCAAATATCTCAGGAAGATCCCGCCAGGGCGCGCCTGTACGCGCAATCCAAAGCACGGCTTCCAGAAAAATGCGGTTATCTTTAGCAGTGACACCACAATCTGTTGATTTCCCGGGCAGCAGGTGTTGGATTCTTTCCCATTGATCATCACGAAGAGACATTCTGGTCATTTCAATTCTTTGATTGTTATAACGAAAACCAGAATGCTAAATCAAAACTGCATAAAATTACAACTTAATTGAGAACGCCCCCTAGTGATGGAGTCTGGCAATTCGGTGAGCTGGTTGCCTCTCAAATCAAGCGAGGTGAGATTCACTAGCCGGGTGATGGCTTCGGGGAATTTGGTGAGATCACAGAAACTAAGGTCAAGTTCGGTGGATTGTTCTTTCTTAGCCAATTTAATTCTTCTTTGGACAACGTTTGGAATGTGTTTGGCCATAGAATCTTGCCTATCGGATTATTTTTGCTAATTTGGATATCGCAGTGATCTTCGCTTGGCGGTTTATCACACGGCAACAAATTCAAATTAAGTAGCTGCGTTTTTCCAACAAGAGATTATGACAAGAAGTTGGGTAGAACAAGAAACTTAATCAAAACAAACGATTACCCTCGACCTGCAACAACCCGGCTGCCAGGGTTGTTGCAAATCTAACTAGCTCACCATAAAAACGAGATGCTGATCCTGATTCAGAACCTCGGCACTCCGATCCCCGCTGATCAGCTCAGCAAAGTGTTTTATCGCTTTTACCGCACCGACCCGTCATGCCAGCGAAGTAGTGAGAGAGCAGGGCTGGGCTTGGCGATTGTTCAGCCCATCGTTGAGACACACGGCGGTACGATTGAGGTTACCTCCGAAGAATCAATGACCCAGTTCAGCGTTAGCTTGCCGGATGGGTTTGAGTTTTAGGGACAGCAGCGCGGCAATCAATACAAACCCGGTCGACCACCAGAGGCAGCCAATCAAACCCTGCGTTTGGTAAATCCAGCCGGAGAGCACGGTGCCGGTGAGTCGACCAGCGGAATTGGCCATGTAGTAAAAACCGACGTTCATGGAGACGTTATCGTGCTCAGACCAGGCAACGATTAAATAGGAGTGTACGGCGGAATTAATGGCGAACACTGCACCAAATAAAATCAGCCCAATGATAATGACGCGGTTGGGCTCGATGCCTTGCTGTAACTCGAGCGCGATGGCGGCGGGGATGAAGAGCAGCGCAAATGCCCAGAGTTTTGCGGTGGTTTCGCTGGGGTGATCGCCCCGCAAGATTATTGGTGCGCAGGATTGAATGATGCCGTAGACAATTACCCACAGCGCAAGAAACCCACCCACCTCACTCAAACTCCAGCCCAACACTGAAACGAGATATACCGGCAGACCCACTACAAACCAGATATCCCTTGCGCCAAATAGAAAAAAACGGGCGGCAGCAAGCCAGTTGATGGTGGCGGTGTTGGAAAAAATCTGGGTGAATTTTGGTTTGTTTTTACCTTTGCCCAGACCGCTTGGCAGCAGCAAGATAGTGACAATCAAAACCAGCAGCAGGCTCCCGGCTAACATCAGCAAAGCTCCGCGAAATCCTACCTGTTCCAGCAGCAGCGCTCCGAGAAAAAACCCAACGCCTTTCAGTGCATTTTTGGAGCCGGTGAGCATTACCACCCATTTGAATAGCCGTGAATGACTCTCCTGTGGAACCAGCGTTTTCACACCGGCTTTGGCTGACATTTTATTCAGATCTTTAGCGATTCCCGAAATCGCTTGCGCGAACATCACGTAGGTCACGCTAAGCCAGGCTTCCGGCACGGTGAGCATCGTCAGAGCAATTACCTGCAATCCCATGCCGATGTGCAAGGTAAGGTTGAGGCCAATGCGCGCTCCCAGCCAGCCTCCCACCAAGTTGGTGACGATGCCAAAGAATTCGTAAAAGAGAAACAGCATGGCCACTTCAAACGGTGAGTAACCCAGTTGGTGGAAGTAGAGCACCACCAACATGCGGATGGCACCATCGGTCAGGGTAAACGCCCAGTAACCGCTGGTGATTACCCCATAGTTGCGCAGGCTCGAAACCATCGTTTACAAGCTCCGGGCCACTTTGGAAACCAGTTCCATTAAGCGATTCACATAACCCCATTCGTTGTCGTACCAGGCAAATACTTTCACCTGAGTTTCATTGATGACCATAGTGGAGAGCGCATCGACGATGGAAGAACGTGTATCACGGAGGTAGTCAACGGAAACCAGCGGGCGCTCTTCGTAGCCAAGAATACCTTGGAGCTCGCCGTTAGCCGCGTCGCTAAAGTAGCCATTGATTTCATCCACGGTTACCGGGCGGGAGGCTTCAAAAACAAAATCAGTGAGTGAAGCGGTGAGCAAGGGAACGCGCACTGCATGGCCATTGAGTTTGCCGGTTAACTCGGGAAAGATGCTAGTGATGGCTTTGGCTGATCCGGTAGAGGTAGGAATCAGCGAATGGCCGCAGGCACGTGCTCGACGCAGATCTTTGTGCCCCTTGTCGATGATGGTTTGAGTGTTGGTGATGGCGTGAATGGTGGTTATGCAGCCGTGTTCAATACCTACCTTTTCGTGCATCACCTTAACCACCGGTGCTAAACAATTGGTGGTGCAGGAAGCAGCGGTTAATAAATGGTGGTTGGCGGCTTCGTAGAGGTCATCGTTAACGCCAATAACCAGGTTTAGCGCTCCTTGAGTGGGCGCGGCAACGATGACTTTTTTCACGCCTTGATCAAAATAGATCTGTAGCGAATCCGGCATTTTATGATGTTTTCCAGTGGCCTCGATGACGATATCGCACGATGACCAATCACTGTCGCCAATGGCAGCGTTGGACGAGTAGGCCAGGGTTTGATTATCGATGATGATGTGATCATTCTCTGCGCGGGTATCGCAACACCAGGTGCCGTGTACTGAATCAAATTTCAACAGATGCGCGGAGCCGACAGCGTCGGTGGCAATCTCATTGATTTGCACAACGGCAAAGTCTGTCACGTCCCAGCCCGCTCGCAGCCCAAGCCGTCCCATACGGCCAAAACCGTTGATACCTACTCGAATTGTCATGATTTCCTCTTTCTGTATATCCGCATAGGCGGATATGTTGAGTATTAAAAAATGGGAATATTCCTGTCTATCTATTTCATTTTGATGAGCGATTTTGTTTAGGTGCGTCGCACCAGCGTATTGGCCATATTAACCGCAGGGCTGAGATTGCCGGATGACCTTCAATCGAACAAGGTCCGCCTGCATCTCTTCATTGGATTTACCCGCTTGCCGGATGTGTTCAAACAACAACTCGCAACAGCCACCGACCATGCGGTAATAAACCCAGATACCTTCGCGTCGAGCGGAAACCAGCCCGTTGTTGCGGAGGTAAGCCAAATGGCGCGATACCACGCTCTGCGATAACGTCAATGTTTCTACCAGATCGCAAACACATAGCTCTCCTTCGGTAAGCAGCAGATAGGTAATTCGCAGCCGTACCGGTTCGGAGAGGGTTTTAAACAGCGCAGCAAGGGATTCGGTGGTCATGTGATGCATTATATTCGCTTAGCCAAATATAATAAAGAGGCGATTAATGCCTGGTTTGTAGGCGAGTATGGCAAGACCTCCTGCGAGCAATAACTTTGTTGTTATAGCCGATGGCGAGGGTTTGCCAATATTAGGTGTTAATCGCTGATGAGATTGGTTTTTTTTTGAGGCTTAAATGGTTTGCATATTCTGGCCCATCATGAACACTGATTCTGGTTTTTGGTTCTCGCCAATCAGTGGTTTGTTTTGGTGCAAAAGTTGAGAGATTTCATGCGCAGGCAGGGGCTTGCTGAAATAAAACCCCTGTATTTGATCGCATCCCATTTTTTCGAGAAAGTGTAGTTGCTGAGTGGTTTCGACGCCTTCGGCTACCGTCGATAGCTGCAGAGCTTGGGCTAATGAAATGATGGCTTTAACAATGGCACCATCGCTGGCGTTGGTGCCATTGTTAACAAAGTTATGATCAATTTTCAGGGTATCTACTGGCAGTGATTTGAGATACATCATGGAGGAGTAGCCAGTACCAAAATCATCGATAGAGAGTTTTATTCCCATCTGTTTTAGCTGTTCGATGATCGCTATGGACTTCTCTATGTCGTCCATTAATGCTGATTCGGTCAGTTCAAGTTCCAGGAATTTTGATTCAATTTGAGTCTCCTTAAGCGTCTCTTTGACCAATGCAACAATGTCTTGTCGTTTCAGCTGGTGGGGCGATAAGTTGATGCTGATGACGATGTTTTTTGTGCCCGCTGTATGCCATTTTGCCATTTGCTGGCAGGCACTCTTGAGTACCCAGCCGCCGATGTCATCAATAAGCGATGACTCTTCAGCCAAAGCGATAAATTTACCCGGTGGGATCATGCCCTCGGTTGGGTGTTGCCAGCGAACCAAAGCTTCTAGGCCGACGATCTTATGGGAGTGTGCCTCAACCTTGGGTTGGTAATGGAGCAACAGCTCATTGTTTCCGATGGCCTGTTTTAGCTGTGTTTCCAGTTCTAATTTTTGGTGTATTTGCTGGTTAATCTTTTGATCAAAAAACTGAAAGGTATTTTTCCTGAGTGCTTTTGCCTGGTGCTGTGCAATGTCAGCGTGTTTCAGTAGGGTTTCCAAGTTGTCACCATCATTGGGAAACATGGAGATACCAATACTTCCCGTTACTCGGTGTTAATGGCCATCTAAACTGACCCCCTGCTGGCCATTACTTTGCAAGAAATGGTCAATCATAGTCCTGTGCAATTGATGGCTAAAATGCCAAGTAAGAACAATTTTTTGGTGGAATGGTTTCGTGCAAATCCAGAACGACTATTTGTCGAACAGGAAAACCCACTTGCCATTACACGTAAGCAGCTTAAATTAGCGCTTGAGGAAAACCGAAACGAAAACTACAGCGAAGCCGCGAACCTGGCGGTGAGCGCTTATTTGGACGGTTTTGAATTAGTTGAAAACAGCCTGGACGCGCATGATACCGAGCTGCGTAAAAGCATGGAGGCTAATATGATGAACCTACGCCAGTTGTTATCTCACTCACAAAAGAGCGATGAGCTAAATGAAGCGATGACAACAATTTTACACCAACTGGATGAAGCCGAACGTTTACTGGACGGCTCGGTCTTATCCGGCGGGACTCTGTTCACCGCCAGCCTGGTTATTTTGCTCCGCGAAGGGTTAGAGGCGCTGCTAGTTGTAATCGCCCTCATGACGGTGCTGGTAAAAACAGAGCGTAAGGATGCTCTGAAATATGTCCATTTAGGCTGGATTAGTGCGTTAATTGCGGGCGGCGCTACTTGGGCTGCCGCACAGTCACTCATCACTATTAGCGGTGCCAACCGTGAAGTCATGGAAGGCGTTGCAGCACTATTGGCTGCTTTAGTGTTGCTCTATGTAGGCATATGGATGCACAGTAAAACCCATACCGATCATTGGCAGGCTTATATTCAAAAACACATTAACGCCAATCTCAAAGCAGGAACACTTTGGGGGCTTGCGGCAGTGGCTTTCATTGCGGTTTACCGTGAGGTATTTGAGACAATTCTATTTTATCAAGCCTTGCTAACTCAGGCAGCCACAACACAATATTTTCAAGTTCGTGGTGGTTTTGTGTTGGGCGCGGTTCTTTTGTTCATTTTGGCCTGGCTACTGATTCGCTACTCAGTCAAACTTCCGAGCAGCAAATTTTTTGCATCCACCACATACCTATTGTTAGTACTGTCATTTGTACTGATGGGTAAATCCGTAGCAGCTTTACAAGAAGCAGCAGTCATCGGTATTTCACCGCTACCCATTAATTTTGAATTTGGCTGGATTGGAGTTAAGTCAACGTGGCAAGGATTATTTGCTCAAGCATTAATTTTATTTATTTTCGCATTGTTCCTTCTTCAGTCAAAATTCAGACAACAATCGCAACAGAAGTAACGCTCTAACCAGGCTTACATCATTGGTCATTTTTGATTCGCTGATAAATTTTGCAGAATACCGCACTCTTTTACAGTGCGGTCATTTAAACAGCTGTCACGCAGTGATTTTAATTGCTTTTGAAGATGTTGCAGCTCCTTTATACGCAAGGCTACTTGTTCAATATGTTCACTAACCATGTTATTCACATCATCACACTGCATACCTGGTTGCTGGTTTAGCTCTATAAGTTGCCGAATCTCTGCAAGCGAAAGATCAAGGTTACGACAATGCTTGATAAACTTTAGCTGCTCAATGGCTCCCAAGTCATAAAGGCGAAAATTACCTTCACTACGCCGCATCGACGGTAATAATTTTTCTTTTTCGTAAAAACGTATGTTCTGTACAGAACACCCCGTTAACTTAGCTAATTCACCAATTTTCACTGCACACACCTCAACAATTGACTCTATAGTTACTATAGAGTTTAAGCTGTACCCCATTCAAAGTAAAAAAGAGTTGCACGATGACTGTTCAAGACAGCAGGCAATCAGCAAACAAAGTTGAAAATGGTGATATTTTGCACCCCAGGGACGCTGAAAACGCCTATGTCAGCCAATTCGTGGTCGCTAAGATGGATTGCCCCTCTGAAGAACGTTTAATTCGAATGGCCCTGGAAGACCTTGAACAGGAAGTAGCACTAGAGTTTGACACACCAAACCGAAAGCTGAAGGTGTTTCACAACAGCAATCTGGAAGATATACAGTCACGTATAGAATCGCTTGGCTTGGGAGCCAAGCTTGAGAGCACTCTCGACATTGATCGCAATGAATTATCGCAAGCGATAACGTCTGCAAATACTGCGAATCTAAAAGAAGGCGCGATCCTCAAGTGGTTATTGGTCATTAACGCCACCATGTTTGGTGTTGAATTATTCGTCGGCTGGTCGGCACAATCCACCGGACTTATTGCAGACTCTCTGGATATGTTCGCCGATGCTGCGGTCTATGGTGTTGCTCTCTACGCTGTAGGACACAGCGCCCAAAGGAAACTGCAAGCCGCTCACTTTTCCGGTTGGCTGCAGGTAGTGTTAGCATTAGGCGCGCTAAGTGAAGTGATACGACGATTTATCTTTGGCAGCGAACCAGCCTCAATACTTATGATGAGTTTTGGGCTTGTTGCATTGATAGCCAATGTGACGTGTCTGATGTTGATTGCGAAAAGTAAGGACGATGGGGCTCACATGAAGGCCAGCTGGATTTTCTCAGCGAATGACGTGGTCGCCAATGTGGGCGTTATTTTGGCTGGTATACTTGTCGCGGCAACAGGATCACGCTACCCTGACTTAGTCATTGGCCTGATTATTGCCATAATTGTATTCGTTGGCGCACAACGAATTTTGAAGTTAAAGTCCTGAACCATTAGGGTTTTCAAAGACAGACTGATGCAAGACTGCATTAAATTATAGGTTACTCTGTGACTAAACATTGGATATCGTATTTGCTTACAGCACTGATTGCCTGTCAATCAGTGCTGGCTTTTGCCGATAGCCATGAAACCTACCAATCCGGCGTCGAGCATTTAGAATTTGAGCACGATCATGATGATAAATCCGACATAACTAAGAACAATTCAACGGCTACCGGCCTGAACCCAACAGACTCATCAACTGGCAATACCTATGATTGCCATCACTGTTGTCATTCAATGTGCCATTTATTTTTATCAAACACTGTTAATCACATAAAAGCGTCTGCATCTAAGCAAAGTCCACCACGGTATCAATTCGCCTATCTATCGAATATCCCACTTCCCAAATTCCGTCCTCCAATCGCTTAACCGAAAGTCTCACCATTATTTTTTCCAGCCAGCGCTCTAAGCCTGTCTGAGACTTGTTCGATCATGAGGATAAAATTATGAAACTGTTTATTTCAATCTATTTAGCAGCCTTTGTTATGTTACCCGTCTGGGGCTCCGAAACTAAACCAACCATCGAAATAGTTAAACACTCATCATCAGCTTGGCGCTTTAGACGTGTAAACACCTACACCAGAGATGAGGGAATTCTAGTAAAAGGACGCATGACGGCCAGTCATCGTTACGGTCTTCGCAGGGGCCATATTGACATTGCCGCGTACGCGCCTGGTGGCGAATTAATTACCGAAACAACCACCACATACACCCCCCGATTTTTGACATATAGAGCCAAACGAAAAGGAGGGGTTCGCTTCTCCACTACTCTTTCTAAGGAGCTGCCGCCAAATTCCACCATTAAGATTGCGTTTCATTCGAAGAAACCATACTCGAAACAAAACCCTACTCACGATAAAACGATAGCCTACTAAACCGATGGCCAGCCCTCATTAGGTGGCTGGCCATTAAATTTGAGTTCAGAGTACAACTTTGTCTTACAGGTATCGAATATGAACCATTTTATGAAAATTATTTTTAGGTTAGAAATTGAAGTGGGCCCCATCCATTCTATTAGGTTTATCCATAGAGTAGGCCATGGCCTCCTTGGTTTCTTTATGTTGTTTTTTAGCAATGTAATAATTGCCAACACTAACGAGAGTACACTCTCCCTCTCTGCAGCCATTCATCATTCGCTCGCGAAAAATCCTTCCCTTAAAGTTTATGACTTTCGCAACTCTGCACTGATTGGGCAACTAGAATCAGCGAACCTAAAACCAGCTTATGAATTAGGCGTAGACGCTGAAAATTTTTCTGGCTCCGATGAACTCAGTGGATTTGATGGTGCAGAACTTACCGTTTCGCTCTCGTCTGTTTTAGAAATGGGCGACAAACGCGCTGCCCGACGGGGCATTGTTTCTAATAGTCGGTCTGTTCTCGATGCACAGCGCCAAGTGGAATCACTGGAATTGCTAGGCGAAGTGACCCGACGCTATGTGGATGTACTCACCGCACAAGAGCAGCTTTCCCTGGCGGAAGAAGCGAATGAGCTTGCAGATGAGACTCTCAATATCGTGAGAAAGCGCGCTAAGGCTGGTGCAACGCCTGATGCTGAGGTAAAGCGGGCTCAAGCTGCAGCCTCGCAAGCAAAACTCACTCTACTTTCTATACAACAACAGCTTGATTATCTAAAGGTATCACTTGCTGCGCTCTGGGGAGAAGCATCACCGAATTTTTCTAATGTCGAAGGTGATTTGTATGATTTCGGTACCGATATCGATTTTAAAACACTCTTTGCAAAAATGGAGAAGAATCCGGCTATCCAAATTTTCGCAGCTAAAGAGCGACTCAGGGATGCGGAAGTCCGCGTTGCCAAAATACAGTCGAAAGCGGATATCAGCTGGTCGGTAGGCGTGCGTCGATTCCAGGAGACTGATGATTCAGCGCTGGTTGCCGGTTTTAGTATGCCGCTGTTTTCTTCGAGAAGAAATTCGGGGGCTGTATCGACAGCACTAGCTCAACGCAATGAAATCTATGTGCAAAAAGAAGTGGCATTACTGAACATGCACACACAATTATTTCGTGCATTTCACAATAGAAGGCAAGCTATCCTCGCTGCAAAAGAGCTTCAAAGCACGATTATTCCTGCACTAAGTGATGCGCTAAAAGAAACACAGACTGCGTACCAACGCGGCCGTTATGGCTATCTGGAATACGTATCCGCAAGGCATGAATTGCTCAATGCCCGGCGCACGCTGATCGAATCGGCCTCTTCTGCACACACCTATGGTGCCGAAATTGAACAGCTGACAGCAGAGCCCTTATCCGCCACGCAATATGGCAAATCAATCAAATTTTCAGGATCAGTACGATGAATATAAACGATGCAATTAAAACACCTCTCATTAATGCAATTTTCACTTTCACATTCTGTTTTATGTCGGCAATAGCATTGGCAGAAAACGATCATGGTGCGAAGGAAGAACATGATGAAGGCCACATCGAACTCACACAAGAGCAAATCAAGCATGCGGGAATCAGCCTCTCCCAAGTTAGGTCTGGCAATATTCGAGAAACGTTACCCGTATATGGCGTCGTTACAAGCAACGCAGAACGAGTACAGTCGGTCAGTGCACGTTTTGATGGTGTTATTCGCTCAGTTAACAAGAAAATTGGCGATCACGTTCGCAAAGGAGAAACGTTGGTTACTGTTGAAGCGAATGAGAGCTTGAATAACTACTCTGTAGCTTCATCACTTAATGGCATTGTCACGCAGCGCAATGCCAATATCGGCGAACAAACGGCCGATAGAGTACTGTTTGTTATTGAAGATTTTTCAACCGTTTGGGTTGATTTATCCTTATTTCCAAAGGATGTAGACAAAGCACTGTTAGGACAAACTGTTCGCATCGAACACGAGAATCACTCTATCTCTGGCGAAGGAAAAATTATCTACATTGCGCCTTCGGGCAACAGTAATAACCAAGTCACCACCGTTCGAGTATTAATTCAAAATACAGACAACCGATGGAAACCAGGGCATTTTATTAACGCCGAAATTACTTTGTCAGAGATAGCGGCCCCTTTGGTTGTTAGCAATGAAGCAGTACAGCTCATTGAGGGAGAGAAGGTTGTTTTCGTCAAGGGCGAAGAAGGCTTTGAGCCACGTCCGGTTAATTTGGGACGCACCGACGGTGAGTTGAGTGAAGTACTTTCTGGTTTGAAATTTGATGAAGTCTATGTCGCCAAAAATAGTTTTGTTTTGAAATCAGAAATGGGTAAGGAGGATGCTGAACATGGCCATTAACAACCTTCAGTACACACCGTTTAAAACGTGTAACTTCCTAACTCCAGCACTACTGCATTTTGTAGTGCGAGACCATAAAAGGGCCTCGCTATGATCGATAAACTTATTCAATTTTCTATTGCTCGCCGTTGGCTGGTGATGTTTTTTGTGCTCGTCGTCGGTGCGCTGGGTATCTGGAATTATCAAAACCTGCCGATCGATGCAGTGCCCGATATCACCAATGTACAGGTGCAAATCAATACCGAGGCACCCGGTTATTCACCGCTGGAAGTTGAGCAACGCATCACCTATCTGGTCGAGCTGGCTATCACCGGTTTACCTTATGTAGAAAGTACACGCTCCATTTCCAGGTATGCCCTTTCTCAAGTAACGGTAGTGTTCGAAAAAGGAACGGATATATATTTTGCCCGCAACCTGATTAATGAACGATTGCAACAGGCCAAAAGCGATATGCCGTCAGGTATTGAACCGGTGATGGGGCCGGTTGCAACCGGACTCGGAGAGATCTTTCACTACGCTGTTCATGCAGACAAGGATGCCCGCCAGCCCAATGGTGAGAAATACGATGCCACCGCACTGCGCACCTTGCAGGATTGGGTCATTCGCCCTCAATTGCGATTGGTGCCAGGGGTGACCGAGATCAATACCATTGGTGGTTTTGAAAAAGAATTTCATATTACTCCCCAACCAGCACAGCTATTGGCATTTGGGCTTACCTTCGATGATCTCGTTGAAGCCGTTGAAAAAAATAACGCCAATGTCGGTGCGGGCTATATCGAAAAAAACGGCGAGCAGTATCTGATTCGAGCGCCAGGGCAAGTTGCCGATATTGCAGCTATCCAGCAGATCATTGTCGCCCACAAAGACGGTATTCCTATAACCATAGCGGATGTAGCCGACGTCGGTTTTGGCAAACAACTCCGAACCGGAGCGGCAACCCGTGATGGTGAAGAAACCGTACTCGGCACAGCCGTCATGCTACTGGGCGGAAATAGTCGCAGCGTTTCAGAGGCGGTTTCCGCAAAGCTGGTGGCTATTAACAAAACACTACCCAAAGGTATCACCGCCGAACCGGTCTATAACCGAACCGTACTGGTCGATAAAACCATTGCAACCGTACAGAAAAATCTGCTTGAAGGTGCCGTACTGGTCGTCGTGGTTTTATTAGCCATGCTTGGCAATGTCCGTGCTGCTTTGCTCACCGCGATGGTCATTCCACTTTCAATGCTGATGCTCATGACAGGCATGGTACAGACCAAAGTCAGTGCCAACCTGATGAGTTTGGGAGCACTGGATTTTGGCCTTATCGTCGACGGTGCAGTCATTATTGTGGAGAACTGCATTCTAAGACTGGCTGGCCGACAGCACCATCTGGGCCGCATACTTAACTTGGAAGAACGGTTTCAGGTTGTTTTTTCTGCCACGCGCGAAGTCTTTACGCCTAGTTTAATCAGCGTTCTGGTCGTGATTTTGGTTAACTTACCAATTCTCGCCCTCACCGGAGTAGAAGGGAAAATGTTTACGCCCATGGCTATGGCTGTAATTATTGCCTTGTTGTCCGCTCTGGTGCTTTCATTAACCTTTGTACCCGCTGCGGTGGCGCTGTTGCTCAGCGGCCATATTGAAGAAAAAGACAACATCATTGTTCGCGAATCAAAACGTGCCTATACCCCTATTTTAGCCTGGGTACTCAAATTTCGATTAGGCGTGTTAGCCGGTGCAGTGCTTTTTGTCATCGGCGTTGGTGGGCTGGCCACAAAAATGGGCACCGAGTTTATTCCTAATTTGGACGAGGGTGACATCGCCATTCAGGCGTTGAGAATTCCCGGTACCAGTCTCACGCAATCGCTAGACATGCAGTTTAAACTTGAACGCGCAGTGCTGGAAATACCGGAGGTGAAAACCTACTTTTCACGGGTCGGCACCGCAGAAGTGGCCAGTGATCCCATGGGGCCCAATATTTCGGATGGCTATGTGATGTTAAAGGATCGCGCTGACTGGCCTAATCCCGATAAATCCAAATCCCAGTTACTGGATGATATTCAGCAGAAACTGGCGCTCATCCCCGGCAATGCCTTCGAGATTAGCCAGCCGATTCAGCTGCGTTTTAACGAACTTATCTCCGGTGTTAGATCAGACCTGGGCATTAAAATTTATGGCGATGACCTTGATCAGCTATTAAAATCAGGTACAGAGATTGCCGCCGTACTCAACGGTATCAAAGGTGCCGAAGGCGTCAAAGTCGAACAGGTTTCCGGGCTGCCCATATTATCGGTCGAGGCCAATCGTCCCGCATTGTATCGCTACGGTCTTAATGTTGCCGATGTGCAAGACGTATTAGCCGCCGCAACAGGTGGTAAAGAGGCCGGGTTGATATTTGAGGGAGACAGGCGTTTCACTATTGTTGTTAGGGTGGCGGAGAAAATCCGTAACGATTTAAAAGCCCTGGAGCGCTTGCCAATACTACTACCGCAGGGAGGCTATGTTCCACTTAATGAAGTGGCCACACTCAACCTTGCTCCGGGACCGAACCAAATTTCCCGAGAAAACGGCAAACGCCGTCTGGTGGTGAGTGCCAATGTACGAGGCCGTGATTTGGGTGGTTTTGTTGCAGATGTGCAAGCGCAGATTGAACGACAAGTGACTTTACCGCCCGGGTATTGGTTGGCATACGGCGGTACATTTGAGCAACTGCAATCCGCTACCGAGCGATTAAGCTTGTTAGTACCCGTTACTCTAGTCATGATTTTTGCCCTGCTCATGATGACCTTTGGTTCAGCCAAAGATGCAGCACTCGTTTTTAGTGGTGTTCCATTAGCCCTGACCGGCGGTGTTATTGCCCTTTGGCTACGTGATATTCCCTTGTCTATTACTGCAGGCGTAGGGTTTATTACCCTCTGTGGTGTTTCTGTACTCACAGGCGTGATGATGGTGTCGGCATTTAGAGACAGCTTGAAGCAAGGTGATGATATCGATACGTCGATACAACAAGGGGCGATGTTGCGTCTGCGCCCCATATTGATGGTCGCCCTGGTAGCAGCGCTGGGTTTTCTGCCTATGGCCCTTAACACCAGCACTGGTGCAGAAGTACAGCGCCCCTTAGCAACAGTGGTCATAGGAGGAATCATCTCCTCCACCCTGTTAACGCTACTGGTACTGCCAGGCCTATACCGAATGGCTTACCGCAAACCAAAAGGTATAACTGAAAATAATGAGGATCAGTTAGCATCTTAATGGCTCATACACTGGCCATAGGGAGTATCTCCTCTATGGCCTATAAACAACCGATTAAACCATGGAGTAAAATCATGAAACAAATTAAAGCATTTATACACCATGTCCGTTCTGCCTCTGTCGTCGAAGCCCTGCGTGATGCCGGTTATAGAAATATAACCATGCTCGATGTAAAAGGTACTTTAAAGCCCCTGAGCGAATCCGAACAGGATTATTCTACTGATGCAGGAGTTGTTATTTCTGAGATTCGAATATCATTGGTCTGCGAAGACTCACAAGTCGATGACGTCACCAGCATTATTCGTACAGCGGGACGCATTGGGCCGAATATCTCCGGCTGGGTTTATGTTAGCCCCATAGAGCAAGCGTTACCGATTGGCGGCCCTGATAATTTAATCATTAGGTAAACCTCCGGCTATGCCGGGGGGACTCGAATAGGTTTGACCGATGCTACGGTCGTTTATTCTTTTGTTTCTACCACGAAACGAAAGGAAGACCTATGAGAGACTTTAAGAGTTTGGCCCATACACGGTGGGATTGTAAATACCACCGTGTATTTATACCGAAGCGTAGAAGGAAAT
>Ga0190303_1000168_pt1 | contig 27374 bp, 23 predicted proteins | sample 48700701_MG_FD_161672 | JGI IMG/M metagenome (GOLD analysis project Ga0190303, IMG submission 161672) | Hydrothermal vent sediment bacterial communities from Southern Trench, Guaymas Basin, Mexico - 4870-07-0-1_MG | ecosystem: Environmental > Aquatic > Marine > Hydrothermal vents > Sediment ... | reverse complement strand
AAAAGAATAGTCTTATTTTTTTATTTTACCTTTTGTTGTTTGGGTTGACTCTCAGGTTGTCTTTACATCATCCTATATACGTGTATGAAACAGATTATAAAAGAATATCTAATAAACAGATGTCTCCACAAGGCAACAATGTGTTTTTTTCAATTGTTGATTGTTTTATGTAATAGAATTTAGCGTATTTGCCAATTCCGATGTTAAGTTTTTTCTCGAATACTTGTCAATATTGTTTGATTCGATTGACAAATCGGAGTTTTTGTATTTTTCGAAGAACGATAATAATGTATTTTCAATTTTTTTCGAATCATTAAAATCAATAATTACGCCGGCATTTGTTTCGTCAAGTATTTTTGCAGCATCACCATCGGTTGGGCCAATAGCCAATATTGGTCTTTTGGAAGCCATATATTCGAAGAATTTTCCGGTAAGAATGCCTTTTGCATTTTTTGTTTGGTTTATTACTAAAAGTAAAATTTGTGCCGATTGTTGTATTGTACTTATTTTGTCATGCGAAACATAATCTACCTTGTTTACAAAGTTTATTAAATTGTGTTTTTCTAATGAATTTGTTACAGAATAATCGCATTTCCCAACTAATTTTATTTCCAGATATTTAGCAAAATCGTTATTCGTAGTTACTAATTTGCCTAATGTTTTCCATAATATTTCAGGATTTCTTGATTTTGGCATGCTTCCTATATGAACAATAGAGAATTTCTTATCTAAAGAAATATTTGAATTATTAATATCGGAATTATCAAAGCCATTTGTAATAATCTTAACATCAGTAGCTCCAAGTTTTAAAAATTCATTTTTTAATGTTTCTCCAACCGATAAAATATAGTTAGCGTTTTGTAAAACCTTTTTTTCTAGTTTATGATGTTTTCTATTGGCAAGCTTTGTTAATAGTAAATCATTGTAGAAATCGATATTTGTCCAAGGGTCTCTAAAATCGGCTATCCATGGTATGTTTAGTTTTTTTTGTAATTGCATGGCAATTAGGTGCATACTGTGAGGTGGTCCTGTAGATATAATAATGTCAACCGGATTATTAGTAAGGTATTTTAATAAGAATTTTATCGATGGTTTAATCCAAAATTTTCGGGCATCGGGAATAAAGAAATTTCCTCTTATCCACACAGAAATTTTCTCTGTAAATTTGGGTTTCTTGCCTTCCGACAAGAATCCGACATTAATTTTCTGATTATTTTTTTGTCCAATAAATTTCTTATACCAAATATATGGTTCCCAAATTTTTCGTTTAATTACTGTTGTTTCTTGTGATATGTCTTTTTGTAAACTTTCGTCGATAACGGGGATTTCACCATTATCGGGAGTGTAAATTATTGGTTCCCATCCATATTCAGGCAGGTATTTTGTAAATTTCAACCAACGTTGAACACCTGCACCACCACTAGGTGGCCAGTAATAAGTTATTATTAATACCTTTTTGTTCTTAGCACTGCTCAATATTTCGGGTTTTATTATTTAACAATTTTTAAATTTACATTATTTGTTGAAATTATCATAATACGGCAGTTGAGTATATTAAAATGCGACAGTTGAGTTTGTCGAAACTGTCGCATTATTGTTACTTATCTTGTTGTGATACGCTTACTGAACTTGTCGAAGTAATAATTATAACACCTTATTCAACAAATTCTTCATGCTTACCTTCTCGTTAACAATAGTTGCTAGCTTAGAAATATCTATTCTTTCCTGATTCATAGTATCTCTATCTCTTAATGTAACAGTATTGTCTTCTAAGGTTTGATGGTCGACAGTAATACATAATGGAGTTCCAATAGCATCTTGTCGTCTGTATCTTTTACCTATCGAATCTTTTTCTTCGTACTGACAATTAAAATCATATTTTAAATCATTGAGAATATCTCTTGCTTTTTCGGGTAATCCGTCTTTTTTAACTAATGGAAGAACGGCTAGTTTAACAGGAGCTAATGCCGGTGGGATTCTTAATACAACACGTTGATCGGTTTTTCCGTTATCTTTTTTAATTTCTTCTTCGTCGTACGATGAGGTTAAAACAGTAAGGAACATTCTGTCGAGTCCGATTGATGTTTCTACTACGTATGGTACATAACTTTCTTCTGTTTCGGGGTCGTAATATTGTATTTTCTTACCCGAAAATTCTTGATGTTGCGATAAATCGAAATCTGTACGAGAATGAATTCCTTCAAGTTCTTTAAATCCGAAAGGAAATTCAAATTCTATATCGTAAGCGGCATTTGCATAATGAGCAAGTTTGTCGTGTTTGTGCAAACGATATTTGTTATCAGGAATTCCAAGTGCTTTATGCCAATTTACTCTAAGCTCTTTCCAATGGTCGAACCATTTTTTCTCTTCTCCCGGACGCACAAAAAATTGCATTTCCATTTGTTCGAATTCTCGCATGCGGAAAATGAATTGTCGTGCAACAATTTCGTTTCTAAAGGCTTTACCTATTTGTGCAATCCCGAAAGGAAGTTTCATTCTTCCGGTTTTCTGGACGTTAAGATAATTTACAAATATTCCTTGTGCTGTTTCAGGACGTAAATATATTTTATTTGCTCCCTCCGAAACAGAGCCAAGTTTTGTGTCGAACATAAGATTAAACTGTCTTACTTCGGTCCAGTTTTTCGATCCCGAAACCGGACAAGCAATCCCACACTCATCAATAAGTGCTTTTAAATCGTCAAGCTTGTCGTTCTCAAGAGCACTAACCATGCGAGAAGTAATGTTATGTATCTTTTCTTTATTTGCTAAAACTCTTGGGTTAGTATTTAAAAATTGTTCTTTTTCGAAGTTATCCCCAAATCTTTTTTCGGCTTTTGTAACTTCCTTATCAATTTTTCCTTGAATTTTTTGGATGTAATCTTCAATTAATTCATCGGCACGATATCTTTTTTTCGAATCTTTATTGTCAATCATTGGGTCGTTAAATGCACCTAAATGGCCCGATGCTTCCCATATTTTGGGATGCATAAAAATGGCTGAGTCTATTCCTACAATATTCTCGTTTAGCTTAACCATTGAATCCCACCAGTATTTTTTTATGTTATTCTTTAATTCAGAACCATTCTGTCCGTAATCATATACTGCACTTAATCCATCGTAAATTTCACTCGATTGAAATATAAATCCATATTCTTTTGCATGAGCAATAAGTTTTTTGAAAAGATCGTCTTGAACCATAATTTTATATTAATTAGAGATATTTAATAATTTCACAAAAATAGCTTAAATAGTTTTTCTATCATAGAAAAATATAAATCCTTATATGATAATTTTCATGAACTTGTTTTTCAAGTATATTTTAAACAATTTACTATAATATTATGTAAGTATAATTATATCTTTGTATTGTTGATTTAATAATAGATTTATTGTTAACTATGAAAAAAGAAGTAGATTTTTTAGTTATTGGATCTGGTATTGCAGGGCTTAGTTTTGCCCTTAAAGTTGCAGATAATAGAAAAGTATTGCTTATTAGTAAAACAGAATTACTCGAAGCAAATACCAAATATGCTCAAGGAGGAATTGCTTCTGTAACATATAGTCCCGATAGTTTTGAAAAACATATTAACGATACAATAATTTGTGGTGATGGCTTATGTAATCGCGAAGTTGTTGAAATGGTAATTACTGAAGGTCCCAAACAAATAGAACAACTGGTAAAATGGAATGTAAACTTCGATAAAAACAGTAATGGTAAATACAATTTGGGAAAAGAAGGAGGGCATTCCGACGTACGGGTTTTGCATCATAAAGACAATACGGGAGAAGAAATTCAAAGTACTTTGGTAAAAAGGGTTCGTGAACATAAAAATATTGAAATTCTAGAGAATCATTTTGCAGTAGACTTAATTACTCAGCACCATTTGGGGGAATTAATAAAACGAAGCAATAAGGATATTGAGTGTTATGGAGCGTATATTTTAGATCTTGAAACCAATAAGGTAGATACAGTGCTTGCCAAAGTTACAATGTTAACCACGGGAGGTACAGGAAATTTATACGAAACAACAACAAATCCACCAATAGCTACAGGTGATGGTGTTGCTATGGCTTATCGTGCAAAAGCTTTAATAGAGAATATGCAATTTATACAATTTCATCCTACAGCATTATATAACCCCGGAGAGAAACCTTCATTTTTAATTACTGAAGCTTTACGTGGTTTTGGAGCAATATTAAAGACTATTGCAGGTGAAGAATTTATGAAAAAATACGATAAGAGAGAAAGTTTAGCTCCTCGAGATATTGTTGCCAGAGCAATAGATAAAGAAATGAAAATGAGTGGCGACGACCATGTTGTATTAGATTGTAAGCATCTTGATAGTAATGGTTTAAAAAGTCATTTTCCCAATATTTATAAAAAGTGTCTTAGTTTAAATATCGATATTACTAAAGATTATATTCCTGTAATTCCTGCTGCTCATTATTCGTGCGGAGGAGTTAAAGTTGATACTGATGGAAGAAGCACAATTAATCGTCTGTATGCTGCAGGAGAAGTTACATCTACCGGATTACACGGAGCAAATCGATTAGCATCAAATTCCTTAACTGAGGCTATAGTTTATGCAGATAGAGCTGCAAACGATTCTTTAAAAAGAATAGATAAAATAGAGATATTAGATAATATCCCTAAATGGGATACTCACGGAACAACATATCCCGAAGAAATGATTATGATAACTCAGAACCATAAAGAAGTGCAAATGATAATGAGTAATTATGTAGGTATTGTTCGTTCCGATTTGCGATTGGCAAGAGCCTTAAAACGATTAGAAGTTATTTATTCAGAAACCGAAAAATTATTTGAGAAATCTATTCTTTCGAAGAAATTGTGTGAACTTCGAAATTTAATTAATGTGGGATATTTAATAATAAAAATGGCAAAAGGTTTACAAGAAAGTAGAGGTTTACATTATACCATTGATTATCCTCATAAAAGAGAAGTTTCTGAATTTTAAAATATATAATCAATAAATATTATTTATTATCTTTAATATTATTACAAAACACCTTATTGTACAATAAGGTGTTTTGTGCTTAATGGTGTAAAAAATTAATATCTAAAATACGAATAGTTGTTATTTTCGTCCGAACCATCGATATTTGCATATTCAATAGCAATATTATCGATAATTTCATATAATTCATTAATATCGAGAGTTGTAACAAGTTTCATTCTTGTTTCTTTAAAATGCGGCAGTCCTTTAAAATAATTCGATAAATGACGTCTCATCTCATATATACCACGAGGTTCGCCTTTCCATTCATGCGATTTTTGAAGATGCAGTTTTGCTAACTCAACTTTATCTTTAATACTAAGGGGATTCATTATTTTTCCTGTTTGCAGATATTCTTTAATCTCTTTGAATATCCATGGTCTGCCAACACTTGCTCGGCCAATCATAATTCCATCAACACCATATTTCTCGAAAGCATTTTTTGCCGATTCGGCACTATCTATATCTCCGTTTCCGATAATCGGAATCTTCATACGTTGATTGTTCTTAACATCTCCAATTAATGTCCAATCCGATTTACCTTTGTACATTTGCATTCTTGTGCGACCATGAATAGCGAGCATTTCTATTCCAACATCTTGTAGTCGTTCTGCAACTTCAATTATTGGTTTGTCGTTTTCGTCCCAACCAAGCCTTGTTTTTACTGTTATCGGGATGTTTGTAGCCTTTACAATTGCTTCTGTCATCTTAATCATCAAAGGAATATCTTTGAGTAATCCTGCTCCGGCACCTCGAGTAGCAATTTTTTTTACCGGACAACCAAAATTCAAATCAATAAAATCGGGCATAGCCTCTTCTGCAAGTTTTGCTGCTTCTACCATCGAATCTATTTGATGACCATATAATTGAATTGCAACAGGGCGTTCGTAATCGAAAACTTGTAGTTTTTTTCTGCTTTTTTTACAGTCTCTTATCAAACCTTCCGATGCAACAAATTCAGTGTAAACTACATCTGCTCCAAAATGTTTGCACATGTATCTGAAGGATGGGTCTGTAACATCTTCCATAGGAGCTAAAAATAGTGGCTTATCTCCGAATTCTATGTTTTTTATTTTTACCAATTGAAAATATATGTTAATTTTAAGCACAAAATTATTAAAAATTGAACAGATAAATTATTTATTATGATAAAAAATATACTTGCTGATTCTCATCCTTCGATAAAATTTATTATTGCAGTTTTTATTATGCTTACAATTTTTTTAGTATCTATTATAATAGGCGCTTTTGTTTCTATTCCTGTTTTTAATATAAGTTTAAGCAATATTCAGGAAGTTTTAAATAATCCGTTAAATCCGGATAATATAAATGTTTTGAAATTTTTTCAAATAATACAGACTATTGGATTATTTGTAATACCTCCATTTTTAATAGTTTATATAATCGATGATACAAGTAGTATTAAATATCTTCAGTTAAAAAATAGAGTTTCTGTAAAATCAATATTGCTAGTTATTCTCATAATGGCAGCAGCATTGCCAATAATTAATTTTTTGGCGAAGATAAATTCCGAAATGAAACTGCCCGATGTTCTATCAGGACTTGAACAAAATATGAAAAATAGCGAATTGTCTGCACAGAAATTAATAGAAGCATTTTTAAATGTAAAAACGACAGGAGGTTTGTTCTTTAATATATTTATGATAGCTGTTTTGCCTGCAATTGGTGAAGAATTAGTTTTTCGTGGTGTTATGCAGAAAATATTTACCGAATGGACAAAAAATATACACTGGGGTATTATTATATCTGCATTCTTTTTTAGTTTTATTCATTTTCAATTTTATGGATTTATTCCAAGAATGATGATGGGAGTCTTATTTGGATATTTGCTTGTTTGGAGCGGCTCAATATGCTTACCGATTATTGCTCATTTTATTAATAATAGTATTGCTGTTGTTTTCTATTATTATTATGGAGATAAAATGACAGAACAAATAGATAATCTTGGAGCTACAGAAGGTTCGTTTATATATTTATTTTTAAGTATAATATGCTTATCGATATTCCTTTACGGATTATATAGAATTAATAAAAAACAAGTACCGGAGAAAATCTAAGGATTAAATAGTTTGTTGAAAGTCGTCTTTAAATAATTGAATTCTGCCAAGTTCGTTTTTTCTGTAAACATAAGTAATTCCGTATTTTTGAGCTTCTATTCGTTTCTTTTCTTCAGAAAGATTATTAAAGAACGATTCAACATCATTCCAGATGTGTAAAATTATTTCGTCTGCATTTTTTCTTAACGATGCAATATTTTGTAATGTGCGAGTATGATTTTTTTGTAAGGTTTTTTGAAAATTATATGCTTCTATGAAATTATCGTAATGTACTTTTACAATTGCAATTGTTGGATTTGTTATAGGGTTGTGTCCTTCAATTTTTCTTTTTCTTTCTCCTTTTATTATATTTTCGCCCCAATGAATGATGTCGTTTTCTGTATTTAACGATGGGATTTTTTTATTGTTGACAGGTAATTTATAATAGTTCTTAATATTTTCATGAAGTTCTCCCCGAATAATTCCCATATTTATTACCTGAATAAAATGAGAGATGTAAATTTTTGCTTTCTTCAGTTTCTTTAGATATTCTTTATTATTCTTAATTTGAACGTTAAAAGTAGTTTTGTTTTCGATTAATGATTTTTGCCATAAGGGAAGAAAAGATTGCACTTTTTGATAAGAACTTTGAGAGAATGCTAAATTAAAAGGTGGTATATCTTGCCCTTTTTTTAAAGCTGTTTCTAATGCTTTTAATCTTGAACTATCGGTATTTGGCAGCCTTCTGTATGGCATAGAACGTTATGTTTTATTTAATATGTTGTATGTAAAGCTATTATGTCTATGCGAATATATAAAAAAATATAGAAAAAACAAGCGTGTTCGCAGATAATTATTTTTTTATTGTGTGATTATAAGAATTTTAAATATGTGTTTATTTCATATTGTAAAATCTGGGTTAAGATTCTCTATGTAGCAGCTTATTAAAACTATAATAAATTATGTGTAATTAAATTTTGTAATTAGTTCTACTTTGACAAATTATGCTTTAACACAAAATCAACCTGTTTTTACCCTTGCTCCCTAAAGGGAACAGATTGATTTTTTAGCTTTCGCCCTTTAGGGTTAGGGGCAAAAAACTGAAAAATCTTAATTCTGTTTAATCTGTCAAAGTAGAATTAGAATTAGAATACGATTAATTTATTGTCTGTTTTTTTAAAAGTTAGAGATTAAACGAAATTAATTTATTTCCATCAAAGTGTAGAATTGTTTATTTTTCGATAATTAGAAATAACAAAACTTATTGCTTTTTGTTTATTTAAGAAATGATAAGTAAATTTAGACTTTTAAAAAAATAGTAATTAAAAATTATATAATATGTTTAAAAAAGATATTTATGTGTCGAGAAGACAAAGACTAAGAAATCAGATGAATGGTGGTTTAGTTTTGTTTTTAGGAAACGAAGAATCATCAATGAATTACCCCGATAATACTTTTCATTATCGTCAGGATAGTAGTTTCTTATATTTTTTTGGTATCGATTTACCCGGTATGGCAGGTGTTATTGATTTGGATAATGGAAAGGACTATATCTATGGTAACGATTATACTATGGATGATATTATCTGGATGGGTCCTCAGCCTTCAGTTAAGGAGCAGGCATCAAATGTTGGAGTAGAAAATACTGTTTCTTTAAATGAGTTATCTACAGTTTTGCAAGATGCTAAAGCTAAAGGGAGAAAAATACACAAATTGCCTTTTTATAGAGGAGAAACAAAAATACAATTCTCTGATTTATTAAATATTCATCATTCAAAGACCAACGATTATGTATCGAAAGAATTAATAAAAGCTGTTGTTAATCTAAGAAGCATAAAAGATAGCTACGAAGTTGAAGAGTTAATTAAAGCCGCTGCAATTGGATATGAGATGCATACTACAGCTATGAAAATGGCGAAACCCGGTGTTTATGAAAAAGAAATCGCAGGATTTATCGAAGGAATCGCATTATCGCATGGTTCAATGTTGTCGTTCCCTGTAATTCTTACTCAACATGGAGAGACTTTACATAATCATTATCATGGCAACATGCTCGAGAAAGGGAAATTAATGTTAACTGATGCAGGTGCCGAAACAATGATGCATTATGCCAGCGATAATACTCGAACAGTTCCTGTTGGTGGCAAATTCTCATCAAAACAAAAAGATATTTACAATATTGTTCTTGATGCTAATAATCATTCTACAAATATTACTAAACCCGGCATTCCTTATTTTGATGTTCATATGGATGCTGCTACAAGAATTGCTGTTGGATTAAAAAATCTTGGTATTATGAAAGGCGATCCTGAAGAAGCTGCCAGAGTTGGAGCTTATGCATTATTTATGCCTCATGGATTAGGACATATGATGGGAATGGATGTTCATGATATGGAAAATTTTGGAGAAGATTATGTTGGATACGACGAAGAAATTAAACGTTCGAATATATTTGGAATTAGTGGCTTACGACTTGGTAGAAAATTACAGCCGGGATTTGTATTAACAAACGAACCCGGAATTTATTTTATTCCTGCTTTAATAGATAAATGGAGAAGCGAGAAGAAATTTACCGATTTTATTAATTACGATAAGGTTGAAGAATATAAAGATTTTGGTGGTATTCGTCTCGAAGATGATATATTGCTTACCGAAACCGGACATCAATTAATTGGAAAAAGAATTCCTATTACTGTTGACGAAGTAGAAGATATTATGAAATAGTAATAACTTAGATTAATATTTTGTTAAAAGAAACCGCCAGAAATTTAATTTTCTGGCGGTTTCTTTTTTTGAGTTTTCTTGATGAACTTATCGAACTCAGGTTATTAATTATTCGCTTTCCGAAAACGAAGCACTTAAATATTCGCGATTTAATCGGGCAATATTTTCAATAGATATCCCTTTTGGACATTCAGCTTCGCAAGCTCCGGTGTTTGAACAGCTTCCAAAACCTAGCTCGTCCATTTTAGCAACCATGTTCAATGCTCGTCGTTTAGCTTCTACTTTTCCTTGAGGCAATAAAGCAAATTGCGATACTTTTGCAGCAACAAATAAAGTAGCCGATGCATTTTTACATGCTGCAACACAAGCTCCGCAGCCAATACAAGCCGAAGAATCGAATGCTTTATCGGCATTTATTTTATTTATCGGCATTGAATTCCCATCGGGAGCAGCTCCTGTATCAACAGAAACAAAACCTCCTGCTTCCATAATTTTATCGAAAGCATTACGATCTAGAATTAAATCTTTTAGAACGGGGAAAGCTTTCGAGCGCCATGGTTCAACAATAATAGTATCGCCATCTTTAAAAGCTCTCATATGTAATTGGCATGTTGCAATTTCTTCTCCCGGGCCGTGAGGACGACCATTAATGAATAATCCGCAACTGCCACATATTCCTTCACGACAGTCGTGCTCATATGCAACCGGGTCTTTCCCATCTAAAATTAACTTTTTATTAAGTGCATCTAACATTTCTAGAAACGACATCTCAGTTTGAACATCATTTAAAGAGTATTTTACAAATTTGCCTTTGGCTTTAGCATTTGCCTGACGCCATATTTTAAGTTTTATATTCATTAGTTTAGTATTTTAGTTTTTAAAAGTTAAAAGATTTATTAATTTATTTATAGCTTCTAACTTTTACTTCAACAAAATCAAATTTTAATTCTTCTTTATGTAATTTTGGTGCTTTGTCGTTGCCAAGGTATTCCCAAGCCGAAACATAAGAATAATCTTTGTCATTTCTTTGAGCTTCGCCATCTGCCGATTGGCTTTCTTCTCTAAAATGTGCTCCACATGACTCGTTTCTGCTTAAAGCATCGGTTATCATTAATTTCCCGAGTTCGAAGAAATCTGCAATACGCGAAGCTTTTTCTAGTTCCTGATTTATCTCGTCTAACTTTCCAGGTATTTTTACATCCGACCAAAACTCTTTCTCTAATTCACTTATTAATTTATGGGCTTTAGTTAAATCTTCTTTATTTCTGGTCATTCCGACATAATTCCACATAATATTTCCTAATTTTTTATGGAATGATGAAATAGTTTGATTTCCATTAATGCTTAATAATTTCTCTAATTTTTCTTTAGAACTTTTAACTGCTTCTGTAAATTCAGGAGCATCTGTCGAAGGTACTTTAATTTTTATTTGGTCAGAAAGATAATTTGTTATTGTGTATGGTAAGATAAAATATCCATCACCGGCACCTTGCATTAACGAACTGGCACCAAGCCTGTTTGCCCCATGATCTGAAAAGTTTGCTTCTCCAATTGCAAAAAGACCGGGTATTGTTGTCATTAAATCGTAATCTACCCAAAGTCCTCCCATAGTATAATGTCCGGCAGGATATATACGCATTGGGGTTTCGTATGGACTGTCTCCTGTAATTTTTTCGTATAAATCAAAAAGATTTCCGTACTTTCCGCCAATAACTTTTTTCCCTTGTTTGGCAATTGCATTTTTAAAATCGAGAAAAACGGCCATTCCTGTTTTTCCTACTCCGTATCCTGCATCGCATCTTTCTTTCGCTGCACGTGAAGCAACATCACGAGGAACAAGATTCCCAAATGCAGGATATCGTCTTTCAAGGTAATAATCTCTTTCTTCTTCAGGAATATCTTTTGCTTTTCTGTCGTCATCTTTCGCTTTTGGAACCCAAATTCTTCCATCATTACGGAGGGATTCCGACATAAGAGTTAATTTCGATTGGTAATCGTTAAGAACAGGGATACAGGTTGGGTGTATTTGAACAAAACTTGGATTTCCAAAGAAAGCACCTTTTTTATAAGCCGACCATGCTGCAGATCCATTTGAATTAACAGCTAAAGTCGAGAGATAATAAATTGTGCCATAACCTCCTGTCGCTAATACCACAGCGTGAGCTGCATGTTTTTCTATTTCGCCTGTTACAAGATTTCTCGTAATAATTCCTCTTGCTCTGCCATCGATTACTACTAAATCGAGCATTTGCCGACGATGATACATTTTTATTTTCCCTTTGGCTATTTGACGTTTAAGCGACGAATAACCACCAAGTAGAACTTGTTGTCCGGTTTGTCCTTGGGCGTAAAATGTTCTTGATACTTGAACGCCGCCAAAAGAACGATTTGATAAATTTCCTCCGTATTCACGAGCAAAAGGAACTCCTTGTGCAGTTAATTGATCTATTATGGCATTACTTACCTCAGCTGCACGATATACATTCCCTTCTCGTGCACGGTAGTCTCCTCCTTTAATCATATCGTAAAATAAACGATAAACACTATCGCCATCGTTTTTGTAATTTTTTGCTGCATTAATTCCTCCCTGAGCAGCTACAGAGTGCGCCCTACGAGAAGAGTCTTGAAAACAAAAGGATTTTACATTGTAACCTAATTCTGCTAAAGAACCTGCTGCGGGAGCACCGGATATTCCTGTCCCAACAACTATGATGTCTAGTTTTTTCTTGTTGGCAGGATTTACTAGTTTCATATCTTGTTTATATTTTGTCCATTTTTCCGATAATGGACCATCTGGTATTTTTGCATCTAATTTATTCATAATGTATGTGTTACATTTTGGGATTTAGTCGAATTGTTATAATAAATTGTAAGTTGCATAGAAATAAATTGGGATAATTGCGAATCCTACACCAATTATTATTGCAAAAATATTAGCAATAATTTTTAGACGTTTTAGCCATTTGTCGTTGTTAAATCCTATAGTTTGAAATGCCGACCAAAAACCATGACTTAAATGGAAACCTAACAATATTGCTCCAAGAACGTATAGTATATCATACCATAAATAGTTAATAAATAAACTACTTATCATTGCATAAATATTGTGAAATTCGGTACCATCGTAAATAATTGTATCTACGGTGCCGAATTTTATTTTCCAGAAGAAGTTTGCTAAATGAATGACCAAAAAGATAAGAATCAAACTCCCTAAAATATACATGTTTCTTGATGCCAGACTAGAACTTTGTTGGCGATCTATTACCTTATATTTTATTGGTCGTGCAAATTGATTTTTTAATGTAATAAACGAGGCATAAAAAATATGTAAAATGAATCCTAGAGCTAATATTGGTTCTATTATTTTCATTATCGGATTAGAACCCATAAAAGCGGCAGTTCTGTTAAATAATTCTCCATCACCAAATAGTAAAAAAGAATTAGCAGTTAGATGAACTATTAGAAAAAGCATGAGAAAAACTCCTGTAATACTCATAAAGAATTTTTGCCCAATAGCTGAAGTGAAAAATTTGCTCATAAGACTTTTGGTTTATAAAAATATTTAATTTATAGGATTTTAATAAAAAATATATTTGTAATTTATTTGAATATTTTTTAATTAATTTGTAAAAATGTTTTATAAAATGAAAATATTTATTTTAATTAATTTGATTTAGTAATTACATATATACAAATATATTTGTTTAGATATGTATTGTCAATGTTACAAAACAGAAAATGTTATTTATAATAATTCTAAGTAGAATTATAAAAGCTAGAAAACATCAAATAATGATTGTGAAAAATAAGTATATAATATGAAATATAAAAAAATAAGTAATAAATTATTCATAAAGAATAGGAGTAAATTAAATAAAAAAATAAAGGATAAGTCTTTTATAGTGCTGTATTCTAATAATAAAATGTATAGAAATGGAGACCAGTATTTTGATTTTCGGCAAAATTCTGATTTTTTTTATTTTTCCGGAATCGATCAAGAAAAATCTGTGCTTTTATTATTTCCCGATCATGAAAATGAAGAATTACGAGAAATACTTTTTATTATAGAGACAAACGAAAAAATAAAAATTTGGGAAGGTAATAAATATACAAAAGAAGAAGCAAAAGAAATTTCAGGAATTGAAAATGTTAAATGGATAGATGAGTTCGATGATTTATTGAAAAACTTGATTAGAGATGCCGAAAATGTATATTTTAATGATTTTACAGATATTGGAAGCGAATGCGATATGCGAAATGATAATCTATGTAATATTATTAATAGTGTTAATACTGATTGTAATATTGAAAAATTATCCCCGATAATTAAATGTTTACGAGTAAAAAAAGAACCCGAAGAAATTAAATTAATGCAGAAAGCATGTGATATTACTGATAAGGCTTTTAGTCGTGTATTATCGATTGTTAAACCCGGAGTACACGAATATGAAGTTGAAGCAGAAATATTTTCTGAGTTTATTAGAAATAGAGCTAGTGGAAGTGCATATAAAAGTATTGTAGCATCGGGAGAGAATGCTTGTGTTTTGCATTATGTCGAAAATAGTAGTATTTGTAATAAGGGCGAGTTGTTATTAATGGATTTTGGTGCAGAATATGCCAATTATGCTGCCGATTGTTCTAGAACAATACCTGTGTCGGGAAAATTTTCGAAACGACAAAGAGAATGCTACGAGTCTGTACTTCGTGTTATGAAAGAAGCAATAAAACTAATGGTTCCGGGATCAAGTATTTTGGAAATACATAAAGAAACATGTAAATTATTGCAAGAAGAACATATAAAACTTGGTTTATATACAGAAACGGATTTGAAAAATCAGGATATAGAGAAGCCTTTATGGAAAAAGTATTACCCACATGGAACATCTCATTTTATTGGTCTAGATGTGCATGATGTTGGCGATAAAACTACAGTTTTAGAAGAAGGAATGGTATTGTCGTGTGAACCCGGATTGTATATTCCCGAAGAAAATATCGGAATAAGAATTGAAGACGATATTGTTGTTGCTGAAACTCCTATAAATCTATTGCAAAATGTACCTAAAGAAGTATTTGAAATAGAAAATTTAATGAATGGAAAAATCAATAAACTATAAAGGAAATAGAATTGTCTTTTCAGATATTGGAACAGGTAAGACTATTGTTTTTCTTCATGGATATCTTGAATCGAAAGAAATATGGGATGGATTTGCAGAGAGATTTTCTTTGCAGAATAGGGTTGTTTGTATAGATATTCCCGGACATGGAAAATCTGATGCTAATAGTTCGATTATTACTGTTGAATTTATGGCTCAAACAGTTAATGCTATATTAGAATTATTAGAAATACAAAAATGTATTTTAATAGGACATTCTATGGGAGGGTATGCTACATTGGCATTTCTTGACCTTTTTCCGGAGAAACTTGAGAGTTTTTGTCTGTTTCATTCACATCCATATAAAGATTCGGAGCTAATTATTAATAAACGAATTCGAGAGATAGAACTTGTTAAAAACGGGAAAAAAGATATTATAGCGTCAACATCTATTCCAAATGCTTTTGCAAATAATAATATAGACAGATTTGCCGCAAGTATAGAATTAGCTAAAAATATTGCTGCAAGAACAGATACAAAGGGTATTATTGCTTGTTTAAAGGGAATGATTGAACGTAAAGACAGATCATATTTATTAAAAAATACATTAATCCCATATCTTGTTATTGCAGGAAAATTCGATAATTATATTTCATACGAATATGTAGTTAAGAAAATGTTGTTATCGGAACATTCAAGTTTAAATAGTTTAAATCATTCAGGACATATGGGATTTATTGAAGAACCCGATAAGTCCGAATTGATAATAAAAAAGTTATTGGTATAATAAAAAATGGGAGCGTTTTTAACGTTCCCATTTAATTTGTATAATAGAATCTTCTATTTATTTTAAAGAGAATCTTTTAAAAGCTGTTACAGTAAGATCTTTATCTGCAGATTGCAAATATTGTTTAACTGTCATCTTATTGTCTTTAATAAAAGTCTGATTTATTAAAGTGTTTTCTTTATAGTACTTGCCTAATTTACCCATAGCAATTTTTTCTATAAGGTTTTCAGGTTTTCCTTCAGCTAATGCTTGTTTTTTGCCAATTTCTAATTCAGTATCAATAACCTTTTGAGGAACATCGTCTTTATCAAGAGAAATGGGATTCATTGCAGCAACTTGCATTGCAACATCTTTCCCAATTTGTTCATCAACGCCGTCTTTATTAAGGCTAATTAAAGTAGCTAGTTTTTTATCGCTATGAATATATGCAGCTATTTGAGAATCGGCAATTTTATCGTAATATGATAAATCTACTTTTTCACCAATAATTCCTGTTTGCTCTATAATATTTTCTGCAACAGTTTTTCCATTAAGCTCTAAATTTTTAAGAGCATCAAGGTCTGCCGGATTATTTTCAAGAGCTAAGTCTAAAATAGATTTAGCAAAATTTATAAAACTTTCATTTTTTGCAACAAAATCTGTTTCGCAATTTACAGCAATAATCACGCCTAATTTCGAGTCGGCAGATATTTTAGAAAGTGCTACGCCTTCTGTAGCTTCTCTGTCAGAACGTTTGTTTGCAATTGCTTGACCTTTTTCACGAATAACTTTTATAGCCTCATCAAAATTACCATCAGTTGTAGTAAGCGCCTTTTTACAGTCCATCATACCGGCACCGGTCATTTTTCTAAGTTTGTTTACTTCTGAAGCACTAATTTTGCCCATTTCAATATTTTTTAAAGAATTATTTAATTATTTATCTTCTTTTTTCTCCGCTTTTGCTACGTCTTTTTCTTCAGTAACAGTTGTTTCTTCTTTTGTTTCTTTTACTTCTTCAGACTTTTTATCTTCTACCGGTAGAGTTTTTTTAGCCGACGATTTTTTAGGATCAGTTTTTTCTATACGTTCTTTTCTTGCTGATTTTTTATGATCTTTCGAAGGAGCATTTTTTTGCTTCTCCATATGTCTTTCTTCAAGACCTTCGTTAACAGCATCCATTACTTTTCCCATAATTAAAGAGATAGACTTTGAAGCATCGTCATTTGCAGGAATAGGGAAATCAATTGGAATTGGATTTGAATTGGTATCAACAATTGCAAATATTGGGATGTTAAGTTTTTGTGCTTCTTTAACAGCAATGTGTTCTTTCGAAACATCAACAATAAATAAAGCAGCTGGTAGTCGGTTCATATCAGCTATACTACCAAGTAATTTTTCTAATTTAGCCCTCTGACGAGTAATTTGTAATTTTTCTCTTTTGGAAAGATTTTTAAATGTACCATCAGTACTCATTTTGTCTATTGTCGTCATTCTTTTTACTGCACGACGAATTGTAGGGAAGTTTGTTAACATTCCACCCGGCCATCTTTCTGTAACATATGGCATTTTCGATGACTTAACTTTTTCAACAATAATTTCTTTAGCTTGCTTTTTTGTAGCAACAAAAAGAATTTTTCTTCCCGATTTTGCTATTTGTTTAAGGGCATTACATGCTTCTTCTAGCTTTGCTTCAGTTTTTTGAAGATCAATTATGTGAATACCATTGCGTTCCATAAAAATATATGGAGCCATAGCCGGATTCCATTTTCTTTTTAAGTGTCCGAAATGTACACCAGCTTCAAGTAATTCTGTAAAATTTGTTCTAGACATTTAATTGTTTTTTACGTTTACATTCTTAATTTGTCAATTATCGAGTAATACGATATTAACGAAGTCTCAATAATTTAGATACTAAACGGATAATTATATAAACTATATAAATATTATCGTTTGCTAAATTGAAATTTCTTACGAGCTTTAGGTTGACCCGGTTTTTTACGTTCAACTACTCTTGAATCACGAGATAAAAAGCCTTCTTTTTTAAGTATAGGTCTATATTCTGCATCTACTTTTAATAAAGCTCTTGCAATTCCTAGACGTACAGCTTCTGCCTGACCTTTTATTCCTCCACCCATAAGGTTGATTTTGATATCATAGTTTCCTTCAAGATTTAAGACTTTAAGAGGCTGTAAAACAATATATTGGTGGCTTTTTACAGGGAAAAATACTTCAAAATCTTTTTTATTTATAGTAATTTTTCCTTTCCCTTCGCTTAAATAAACACGAGCAACAGCAGCTTTTCTTCTACCTAATGCGTTTAATACTTCCATATTAGTTATTTAATTGAATTTAAGTTAACTTTTTTTGGTTGTTGAGCTTCATGATTATGCTCATTGCCTTCATATACATAAAGATTCCTAAAGATTGCATCTCCAAGTCTGTTCTTTGGTAACATACCTTTTACAGCTTTTTCAATTACAACATTAGGGTTCTTGTCAAACAAATCTTTTGGAGATTTGATTTTTTGTCCTCCTGGATATCCAGAATAACTAAAATGTACTCTGTCTGTCCATTTTTCTCCGGTTAATTTTATTCCTGCAGCATTTAATACTATTACATTATCTCCACAATCAACATGTGGTGTAAACGAGGGTTTGTGTTTTCCTCTTAGCATAAAAGCTACTTTTGAAGCTAACCGGCCTAGTACTTCGTCTTGTGCATCAACAATTACCCACTCTTTTTGTACAGTGGCTTTATTTGCTGATACCGTTTTGTAACTTAACGTATCCACTTCTAACTCCTAACTTTTTAATTAATAAATAAATACAATTCTCCTATTCCTTGAAAAATTGAGGATTGCAAAAATACATTATTTTTATTTAATCAAGAAATTAAAAACAAATATTTTGTTGATAACTTTTTAAGTAATATAAAATTCCACGATAATTGATAAGCTTATTGAGTTATTGAATGTTAATTAAAAAGATGAGAAATTTTATAGATTGGGGAAGAAAACACTTGTAATGAAAAATAATATTATGTTTCGCAAAACAGATATTTCTATTTTTTTTAGCTAATTTTATGAAATTATGTGAGAGTAAAATATGAAATTGAAAAATTGATTTTCAGTTTCTGCTTGTTTAGTTAATTAGATGAAATGATTTTTGGAATAAAAATTAATCATACATTATTTTATTATTGGGGACTTGTATTAATGGTAGTTAGCTTGCCATTTTCCGAGTTTCTATTGAGTATATCTTTTTTTGTAATTGTAATTAACTGGATTTTAGAAGGAGACTTTAAAAGGAAATTGCAAATTCTAAAAAAACGGAAAAGTATTTATGTTTTTCTTATTGTATATTTAATACATATTGCTGCACTAATTTATTCTGTTAATTTTGAGTTTGCCATACACGATTTAAAAATAAAATTACCATTATTACTCTTGCCTATAGTTATTGGAACATCTAAACCATTAAAATTTTATAAGATTAAATATATATTATTGTGGTTTATTGCTGCTGTTTTTGCTGCTAGCTTAGTATGTAGTTTTATAATATTTGGAGTTGTTGATTATTCTATTAATGATTTTCGCGAGGTTTCGATATTTATTTCACATATTAGATTTAGTTTAATGATTAATATGGCAATATTTAGTTTGTTATATTTTTTTATTTCCGATTATATTGATGTAAATAAATTTCAAAAATCAACATATATTATTCTTATCACTTGGTTTATAGTATTTTTATTTCTCTTAAAATCATTAACAGGAATAGTAATATTTATTATTATAAGTGTTGTTTTAGCTTTTATGTTTATTAAGAAAATTAAGAATACAATTTTCAGAAACTTAATTAAGTATTCTTTAATATTATCGATATTATTTATTGGTGCATATATATTTAATATATATAACAAATTTTACGATGTCGAAAAAATAAACCCTATCCGGTTAGATTCATTAACTAAATATGGGAATAAATACACACATAATTTAAAATTAAAGCAAATAGAAAATGGAAATTATATTTGGCTAAATGTTTGTTTTCCGGAATTGGAAAAAGAGTGGACAACAAGGAGTATAATAGCTTTTGATGGAAATGATAAAAAGGGACAAAGATTAAAATTTACATTAATAAGATATTTATCGTCAAAAGGTCTTAAAAAAGATGCTGGTGGAATGGCATCGTTAAGTAATAACGATATTAAAAATATTGAGAATGGCATGGCAAATTATCTGTTTGAAAAAAAATATTCATTATTCCCTCGAATATATCAATTTATATGGCAGATAGATAATTATAAAAAGGGATTTGACTATTCCGGACATTCGATAATTAAACGTATAATATATGTAAAAACGGCAATTGAAGTAATAGAAAGAAATTTCTGGTTTGGAGTTGGAACTGGTGATGTTAAAGACGAATTGCAAAAACAGTATCTTATAGATAATACACCATTACAAAAATCGGAAAGAAGAATGGCTCATAATCAATTTGTATCATTTTTTCTTGCTTTTGGATTTGTAGGATTTAGTTTAATTATTTTTGCATTTATATATCCTGTTTTTTATGAGAAAATGTATAGAAATTATTTATTTTGTGTGTTTTCTTTTATTGTTATTCTTTCTATGTTAAATGAAGATACAATTGAAACGCATACAGGAATTAGTTTTGTAATACTGTTTTATACTTTGTTTATTTTTGGTATGGAAAAAGATATTATTATTGATAATGAGAAAACAAATATATTGTATTAGAATAAAGTAATATAGTTTATGGGAACGAAAATAAGCGATGAGGGATTTATGAGAGAAGCAATAAAAGTATCTCTGGAAAATATTACTAAAAATGGAGGTCCTTTTGGAGCTGTTATTGTAAAAGATGGTAAAATAATTGCAAAATCAGGTAATAGTGTAACAACCGATAATGATCCAACGGCTCATGCCGAAGTAAATGTTATTCGTAAGGCTTCGAAAAAATTAGGAACTTTCGATTTAAGCGGATGTACTATTTATTCGTCGTGCGAACCTTGTCCTATGTGTTTGGGGGCGATTTACTGGGCTCGGTTAGATAAATTATTCTTTGCAAATACAAAGGTAGATGCAAAAAATATTGGTTTCGACGATTCGTTTATTTACGAAGAATTTGAATTAGATATTAAAGACCGTAGTATTCCTACTGTTCAGATAATGCGCCATGACGCAATTGTTGTGTTTAATAATTGGATGAACAAGGATGACAAAATAGAATACTAGGTATTATAAAAAGCAAATAAATAAAATTGAGTCCAAAATTAACAGAGAATTTCTTCCGTCGCGATGTTCTGAACGTTGCTCCCGATTTACTTGGAAATATTATTGTGCGAAAATTCGATGATGGTTCTATTGAAAAATATATTATATGTGAAGTAGAAGCCTATCGCGGGGAAGAAGACTTGGCTTGTCATGCTAGCAAAGGGCGTACAGAACGAACAGATGTAATGTACCATCGGGGAGGATGTATGTACGTATATTTAATTTATGGAATACATTGGATGTTAAATATTGTATGTGGCGAAAAAGATAATCCTCAAGCAGTTTTAATACGAGGTGTAGAGCAATTTAATGGTCCCGGGAAATTAAGCAAAGAATTGCAAATAGAAAAGAGTTTTAATACCGAGAGTATTGAAATGTCAACTAGAATTTGGATTGAGAAAAATCCTAATCTGAAAAATAAAAAAATTAAAACTGAAAAGCGGATAGGAATTGATTATTCTGGTAATATATGGAAAAATAAATTGTGGAGATTTATCCTTGATAATTTAAAAAGCAAATGCTAATTATTTATAATTTCTTTAAGAAGAATTCTTCATTAAAAATAATATATAAACCATAACTATAATCGAGTTTTGTTGAAATTAAATCGTAATAAGTTTGCAGGCGTATTCCCAGATTTATATTGTCGAATATTTCATCTTGATAACTCAAATCTACTGTAAGTAGTTGTCGTTCCGGCTCTTCTATATAGAATTTATAATCGGACACAGATTGAAATATAGGATTCCCTAAAGGCGAAATGTATTCGTTTGCATACCAATATCCTAGAGTTATTTTCGGACAACCAAGATCAAATAAAATAGTATTGTAAAATGCATATCCGTCTTTATAAATTTGTAATTGAGTTGGAGACAAGTCGTTGTAAATAAGATAATAAGAGTTTGTTGTTATTCTTTTTAAAAATTTATAATTAAGCGAATAATTAATATTTATACCATAAGCTAAATTGAGTATAGTTTTTATGTTATCGTTATTAATATTTATCTGTCCACCTTGATGCAAAATTGTTCCTTGAAAAGGTAACGAAATATTAAAATTCTCGTTAGAAATAAGATTTAATTCCGAAAGAAACCCAACAGTTAGTTTTTCTTGAAAAGGGCTGTTTTTAAGAATAAACTTATTCCAATTTAACCAAATATTCGATTTTAAATATGGGAAATTAATTAAGAATTGTAATCCATTTTCAATATTGTTTTCAATAAGATTATCGAATTTATATAATGGCGGAATTAATTTATAATTTAACGAACTGTAAATTGTGCCTAAAATAATATCTATATTAGTATTAATTTTATATTGAAAAGAAAATGTTGGTAATATATCTTTAAAGTTATCTCTTCCGCTATATTTTAAAAAATGTATTCCTCCCGATATTTTAATGTTTTTATTAGGATAATAGACCAAAGAAGGATCTAGATGAAATCCAAGAAGGGTATAACCCTCTGAATAATTGCTGAAATATTCGTTGTTTTTAAAAAAATTATTGTTCTTAATATTAAGAAATAATGAATTGCTTTTAGTCGAATCAATTATCGAAGAAGCGTCAAAAATAGAATTAAAATCTTGAGAATAGCTTTTTATTATTAGAGCATTAAATAGAATGAAAAGAAATATTATTTTTATTTTCCGAAACATATCTTACTAGAATTATCGACTATTGATTTCCGTAAATGTATAAAAAATAATGATATTTGTATATATTTACTAAGAATTAAACAATAAGATAATTAGTAAACGGTTATTTTATAAAAATAAAAAATTTTATAAATAAATAAGTATGAATAAATACAAATTATATAATAAAGTATTTGGTTGGGTAGCATTTTTTATTGCAGCTATTGTTTATTTGCTTACAATAGAGCCAACAGCAAGTTTTTGGGATTGTGGTGAATTTATTGCAACAGCTTTTCGGCTAGAAGTTGGGCATCCTCCCGGAGCTCCTCTGTTTATGATAATGTCTAGATTTTTTACAATCTTCAGTATTCCCGAAAACGCTGCAAAGATGGTAAATATTCTTTCGGCCCTTGCTAGTGCTTTTACTATAATGTTTCTTTTTTGGACGATTACTCATCTTGCAAAAAAAATAATTATTAAAAACAATAACTATTCGATAAATAATATTATTGCAATTATTGGCAGTGGATTTGTTGGAGCTATGTCTTATACTTTTTCCGATACTTTTTGGTTTTCGGCGGTTGAAGCTGAAGTATATGCAACATCATCGTTATTTACGGCTATAGTTTTTTGGGCAATTCTTAAATGGGAAAACGAAGCAGGCGAAAAATATTCTAATCGATGGATTATTTTAATAGCTTATCTTATAGGACTGTCTATTGGCGTGCATTTGCTTAATTTATTAGCTATTCCTGCTATAGTTTTTGTGTATTATTTTAAAACTTATAAGGTAACAAAAAAAGGAATTTTTAATGCTTTACTTATATCTGTTGCATTACTTGGCTCTATAATGTACATAATTATTCCGGGTGTTTTTAAACTTGCTTCATGGTTCGAATTGCTTTTTGTAAATGGATTTGGATTACCATATAATTCGGGAGTTGTTTTTTATGTAATCCTGTTAATTGCAATATTAGTTGTAAGTCTTCGATATACTATTAAGCATAATAAGGTTATTCTAAATACTTTGATACTTGGAATTACTGTAATTCTTATAGGGTATTCATCATTCTCTATGGTTGTTATTCGTTCTATTGCCGATCCTCCTATGGATCAGAATAATCCCGATAATGTGTTTAATTTATTAAGTTATATTAATAGAGAACAATATGGCGATAGACCACTTTTATACGGACAATCATTTAATGCACCTGTTATTTCAAGAGAAAAAGGGAAAGCTGTTTATGCAAAACAAGATGGTAAGTATAAAGTAGTCAATCATAAAGCTGTGATAAAATACGATTCTCGTTTTACTAGTTTCTTTCCTCGTATGTATAGTTCCGATTCCAGACATGTTAAAGATTATAAAGCCTGGGTCGATATTAATGGTAAATCAGTATCACTTTACGGAAATAATGGAAAATCAGAAAAGCTGGTAGTACCTTCATTTGGTGATAATTTGACTTTCTTTTTTAAATACCAGGTAGGATATATGTATTTGCGATATTTTATGTGGAATTTTGCAGGACGTCAAAATGATATTCAGGGGCATGGAGGGATACTAAAAGGTAATTGGATTTCAGGAATACCGGTTATAGACAATGCAAGACTTGGAACTCAAGATAATTTGCCGCAACATATGAAAAATAATCACGGAAGGAATAAATATTATTTCTTACCATTATTGTTAGGATTAGCGGGTTTGTTATATCAGTATAAAAAGAGCAAAAACGACTTTTTTGTTGTTATGATGCTTTTTATTTTAACCGGATTAGCCATTGTTGTATATCTGAATCAATATCCGCATCAACCACGTGAGCGGGATTATGCCTATGCAGGTTCGTTTTATGCTTTTGCTATTTGGATAGGATTAGGTGTATTGGCTTTATTTAAGCTATTAAGTAAAAAATTGGCCGGCGGCATTTCTTCAATCACTGCCGTGATAATAAGTCTTTTGGCTGTGCCTACTGTTATGGCTTCTGAAAATTGGGACGATCACGATAGATCGGGTTGTTACTCTGTTAAAGAGATTGCATATAATTATTTAAACACTTGTAAAAAAAATGCTATTATATTTACTAATGGCGATAACGATACTTTCCCTTTATGGTATGCTCAAGAAGTTGAAGGAATACGAACCGATGTGCGAGTGGTTAATCTTAGTTATTTGCGTGCCGATTGGTATATCAATCAAATGGCTCGAAAAGCGTACGAATCAGACCCATTGCCTTTCTCTTTACAGAAACGACAGTATCAAGAAGGTAGCCGAGATGTTGTACCTTTGATTAATAGAATAAATAAACCGGTTGATATTTATAAAGTAATGGAGTTTGTTAGAAGCGATAACGATAAAACTAAAATGCAATCTCCATTCGAACGAGGTAAAAGGATTAATTATATTCCTACTAAACAAATTGAAATTCCAATCGACAAGAATCAGATTATTGAAAAAGAACTTGTAAGCGAAAAGTATAAAGATAAAATTGTTGGTGAAATGATTTGGAATCCTAAACAACAATATTTTCTTAAAGATGGATTAATGTTATTAGATATTCTTGCTAATAACGATTGGAATAGACCAATTTATTGGGCAATTACTGTTAGTAGTGATAAGTACTTTAATTTAGATAAGTATTTTATGGTAACCGGATTAGCCTATCAGTTGGTGCCGATTAAAACACAGAATAAGTCAAATTCAAACGAGATTGGTTTTGTCGATACCGATATCATGTATAATAATTTAATGAATAAATATCTTTGGGGAAGTGTTGAAGATACTAATGTGTATTTTAACGAGAATAATAGAAGAATGTATTCGAATATGAGATATAACTTCGGGAGACTTGCTAATGCGCTTATAAAGGAAGGAAAAGAAGATAAAGCCGAACAGGTACTAGATAGATGTGTTGAGTTATTGCCAAATTCTAGAATAGCATTTGATTATTCTATATTGCCAATTATTCGCTCGTATTATGCTTCTAATAATCCCGATAAAGCAAAAGAAATATCGAAGCAATTATTCGATATATTAGCAGATGAATTATTGTTTTATAAAGATGTGATTAAAAAAAACAATAAAGAAATAAGCTTAGAGATAAGACAAGATTTGTATATCATGCAACAGTTAGCAATATTGGCTCGAAATAACGGTCAAACAGATTATTCAGAAGATATTATGCATGAATTCGAGATGTATTTGCAATTAGTACAATAGCTTTGCGATATTGCTTTATTGAAAGTGCAAATGGCAATTTAATAAATTGTATATGAAGAATGTAATTAGAATAGAAAATGGTAAATTGCCAATGCAGTTTATGTTAATTGGCTTTGTCTTAATTGTTTTGTCAATATTTTTTGTTGTAGAAAATCAGATAATTGGAGCTGTTTTAGTTATTCCCGGAATTTTTATTATTGCTATTCGCGAAGGTGTTTTGGTCGATAACGAAAATAAATCGGTATTCAGATATATTAAAATTTTTGTTTTCGAAAAGAAAGAATTAATAGATTTTTCTGAAGTAAAATATCTGTCAATGGTAAAAGTAAATGTAAAGCAAACAATGAATGTTCTTACTATATCGAATACTCAAAGCAAAATAATGCGTAAAGTAAATTTAATATTCGAAAACAATAAACATAAGCAATTATTTCAATGTAATTTGCTCGATGCTCTCGAGAAAGCAAAACTAGTAGCTAATATCACCGAATTAAAAATACTAAACCTAACTCATGGCAAAGAAGAATGGATAAACCCAACTAAAACCCCTGTTGCTATGTGATGATATGTAAAACGCTGATATGCCAAATTCACCATAAATCATTCATAATTAAAATGACGATTGCATCGAAGATATTTCGCAATATTATTTGGAATCATAAAAACGAAGAAAAAAAGATATATCTTACTTTCGACGATGGTCCAACACCCGGAATTACCGAATGGGTCTTATCTGTATTAGATGAGTATAATGCAAAAGCAAGTTTTTTCTGTTTAGGCGAGAATGTAGAAAAATATCCCGAAATATTTAATCATATTATTAATAATGGGCACTCAGTTGGGAATCATACTTATTCTCATTTAAACGGATGGCTAAACAAGAATAGTAAATACTTTAACGATATTGAGCGTGCCGACACAATAATAAAATCGAAATTATTCCGACCTCCTTACGGTAAGATAAAACCTTCGCAAATAAAATATTTAAAAGAAAAATACCGAATTGTTATCTGGGATGTTCTATCGAAAGATTACGATTTGTCTATTTCGCCCGAGAAATGTTATAATCGTGTTCTCCGGAAAGCAAAATCTGGTTCTATTATAGTGTTTCATGATACAATAAAAGCTCAAAAAAATTTACAATATGCTCTTCCGCGTATTTTAGAATATTATAATAATAAAGGATTTGAGTTTTGTAGTAAGCTGAGTTCGATATAAGCTTTGTCCACAGTTTCAATTAATGAAATCTGCCAAGCGGGAAAGCCAAAAACACATCATCTTTGCACTTAAAATCAATTTGCTCCCTTAAGGGTTTGGGGCAAACAAATTGATTTTTAGTATTTTCATAAGACGTAGCATAATTAGGATCAATTTAAAAAGTTGTGGAAATGAATTTATAAAAAATTTATATTTGCTGTGTTTTGAATATTTTATGTAGAAGTTATCTTTGTTCATTTAAAGCAATAGAGAAATGTATTACGCCACGAAGTGGCAACTTATTTACCTTCGGTGAGCTCGCAAGCTCGGTTCAGCCCAAAGGCAACGCCTTGGGTAAAATGTGTATTATA
>Ga0190303_1000166_pt1 | contig 27545 bp, 30 predicted proteins | sample 48700701_MG_FD_161672 | JGI IMG/M metagenome (GOLD analysis project Ga0190303, IMG submission 161672) | Hydrothermal vent sediment bacterial communities from Southern Trench, Guaymas Basin, Mexico - 4870-07-0-1_MG | ecosystem: Environmental > Aquatic > Marine > Hydrothermal vents > Sediment ... | reverse complement strand
AATTGATTTTTATCAAAAAGAAACTATAATAAAAATGGCGGGATGCCGGAGCGGTCGAACGGGCCTGTCTCGAAAACAGGTGTCCGATTTTTCGGACCGTGGGTTCGAATCCCACTCCCGCCGCAAGAAAAAATGAATAAACAGGAGTTAATTCAAAAAGTAAAAACTCTAGAAAAAGATATCTTAGAAATAAAAAAATATCTTGGTCTGGAGGTTCCCAGAAAGGATTTAGATTTTAAAAATTGGAAAAAGATCGAAAGAATTTCTAAAAGAATTAGAAAAGAGCTTTTCAGGGAAAAATATCCGAAACTGTATGAAAAAATCAAAAGAAATTAGAAAGACAAAAGTTTTTCTTGATTCAAGCGTCGTGATTGCTGCGATATTATCCTTCTCCGGAAGCTCTTTTGCTTTAATTAAAAACTCGCTTTCTAAAAACTACCAACTTTTTCTTTTAGAGTATGTCCTTGAAGAGTGTTTTAGAGTCCTTTACATAAAATATCCAACAAAACTCCCTATTCTAATCACCTTTTTAACAGTTTTCCCTTTTCAAATAGTAAAAGACCCTTCCCAAAAAGAAGTAGAAAAAGTAATAGACATCATTAACCCTGAAGATGCACCAATATTGGCAGGAGCGATAAAGTATCAAGCTAAATATCTCATCACTTTAGATAAAAAAGACTTTCTTGTTCAAAAAGTTATAGGATTCGCTAAAAAACACAAAATTTCAGTAATAACCCCTAAAGAATTTTTGTCTAAATTTAATTAAACTCAATGACAAAGTCCACTAAAAAAATCAAAAAAAGAAAAGAAAAAATCATTGTTCCAGTTGAAATTTCGGCGCGGCATATTCATTTAACTCAAAAGCATTTTGAAAAACTTTTTGGCAAAAAAAATCCCACTCCTTTAAGAAAACTTTCTCAAAGCCAATTTGCCGCCAAAGAAACGGTTGATTTAGTTTTTAAAGATAGAGTTATCAAAAACGTAAGGATTGTCTATCCTTTCCGAAAAAAAACTCAAGTGGAGCTTTCTTTAACTGATGCCATTCATCTTAAAATCAAACCAGTTTTTAGACTCTCAGGTGATCTAAAAAACACTCCTGGAATCAAAATTGTTGGTCCTAAAGGAGAAATAAATTTAAAAGAAGGGGTGATTATCCCTTTAAGACATCTTCATGTCTCTCCAGAAGAAGCCAAAAAGTTAAATTTAAAAAATAAAGAAAAAGTAAAAATCAGAATTTTAGGAAAGAGAGCTTTAATTTTTGAAAATGTTATTGTTCGAGTAAAGAAAGGTTTTAATTTAGCCTTACATCTTGATACCGACGAAGGAAATGCCGCTGGAATTCCTAAAAAAGGAAAAGGAATTCTTATTGATTAGAAGAAAGAAGTCTTAAAGCCTGCTTTAATTTTTCTTCAAACTCTAAATTAGGATCAATCTTTTTTAAACTTGAAAGAATTTTTTCTCTTTCAAAGCCAAGACTTTCCAAAACCTCAATTAATTCAAAATCTTTTTCTTTAATCTCTTTTGAAGCTAATTTTTCAATCTGGTTTATCTTTGAAGCCAGTTCAAGCACAATTCTTTGAGCCGTTTTTTTTCCAACTCCAGGGATTTTAGAGAAAAATTCAACTTTCTCATTTTTTACTGCCGAAATTAAAGTGTCAACTTCGGCTAAATCAAGCACCGCCAGCGCAATTTTGGGACCAACTTGGGGTAAAGTCACCAAGATTTCAAAAAGATAAAGTTCTTTTTCATCTAAAAATCCATAAAGGGAAAAATTGTTTTGAGAAGGGTTAAAGTAAAGATAAGTATAAATTTTTTGGGGTTGAAAAAGTTTTAAAGATTTAATCTCTCTTTTTGGCAAAAAAACTTTAAATCCAATTTGGCAAGTTTCAATTACCACCCAATCCTTTTCAATTTTTGAGATTTTACCTTTTAAAAAGAACATTTTTTAAAACACTGGAGTTTCCTTTGGAGGAATTAATTCTTTTTTCAAAGGTAAAGTGAAATAAAAAGTGGTGCCCCGATTTTCAATTGATTCAAACCAAATTTTTCCGCCATGTCTTTCGATAATATTTTTGACAATATAAAGCCCTAATCCAATTCCCTCAGCTTGATATTTCACCGCATTTCGAGCTCGGAAAAATTTTTCAAAAATTTTTGATTGTTCATCTTCAGGAATTCCAATTCCAGTATCTTTAACCGAAACCAAAGCAAAAGGTTTATCTTCTAAAATCTCACTTCTAATATGAATCTCTCCATTTTTAACATTATAAATCAAAGCATTTTCAATTAAATTATCTAAAACAATTCTGATTTTTATTGGATCACAAAAAACAAAAATTTCTTTTTGTTTTGACTCAAAGAAAAGTCTCACTTGATAGCGAGCCGCAATTTTTTCCCATTTTTCTTTGCTTTCTTTTATCAGCTGATTTAACTCAACTTTTTCAAATTGATAACCAAACCTTCCTTCTTCAATTCGCGCCGCACTTAAAAGATCATCAATAATTTCTCCAAGATTAGCCGAAATTGATTTTAGGCGTAAAAGAAGCTCCTTGGCTTCTTGAGGAATTGAATCAGAAATCATTTTTTCCAAGCTCTCCAGTCCCCATCTGATTTCTGAAACTGGAGTATTCAAATTATGAGCTGCAATGTTTAAAAATTCACTTTTTTCTTTTAAAAGAAATTTTTCTCGACTAATATCTTTTATCACTTTTACAAAACAAATTGGTTTTCCTTTTTTATCAAAAATTTTTCCAAAATAAATTCTTAGCTCCCGCCAAGGTTTTTCAAATACCAGCCGGAAAACTTCAAAATCTTTAAATTTTTTTTCTATTTTGATTGCTGGTGCCAAAGAAGGAAAAACAATTTGAGCTAAAAACTGCCAGCGCTCATCTTTTATTTTTTGAGGACTGATTTTTTTTCCTAAAACCTCTTCTTTTTTCAAAGAAAAAAATCTCTCCGCCGATTTGTTAAAACCAATCAAAGTAAAATCTTTATCATAAACAATCACCGGATCAACTAAAAACTCAACAATTTCTTTCCAGAGATTTTTTTTAAAAAGAGCTTCTTTTTCTTTAAAAAAAAGCCGCCAAGAAATTAAAGTTAAAAAAAGACCTAAAATTAAATAGGAAAGGAAAAGAGAAAAAAAGCTAATCTTTAAAAATTTTCCTAAGGCTAAAAGAAAAAGAGAAGGTAAAAACAAAATCCAAAACCACAAATTTTCTTTTGAAGAAAAAAAGAAAAAAACTCTTTTCATAAAATTAAAATAGCCTTTGAGGTTCTTTTTTTCCGAAAATCTCTTCAGACCTTTTAATTAAAGAAGCAAATTCGTACTTTTCAAAAAATTTTTTTATTTTTTCTGGCTCAAGCTTTAATTTAAGCTCCTCCAAAGAAAACTTCAACGGAAGATTTTTCTTTAAAATTACCAAAGATTTTGAAAAGAAAGCCTGATTTTTATTTTCTTTCAAAGCTTCAACTATCTTTGAAGAGTATTTTTTAAATTTTGAAGGATTCTTCTCAAGCTCAAGATATAAATTTTCAATATTTCCAAATTCCTTTAAAAGATTTTGAGCCGTTTTTTTTCCAATTCCTTTCACTCCAGGAATATTATCTGAAGGATCGCCACAAAGCGCTTTAAAATCAGGAATTTGAGAAGGCTTCAATCCAAATTTTTTCTCCACTTCTTTCTCATCATAAATTTTTGTTTCAGAAATTCCTTTTTTGAAAGTCAAAACCACTATTTTTTCATCTTTTACTACCTGAAGAGTATCAAGATCACCAGTGAGAATCATTACCTTTATTTGAGGAAACTTTTCTAAAATTTTTTCAGCTAAACTACCAATAAAATCATCAGCTTCAAAACCTTCTTTTTCAAAAATTTTGATATTAAAAGCCTCTAAACCTTCTTTTATTTTTGGAATCTGAGAAGCCAGTTCATCTGGTGTTTTTGGTCGAGTCGCTTTATATTCTTTGTATCTTTGATGACGAAAAGTTGGCGCTGGAAGATCAAAACAAGCGGCAAGATAATCAGGCTTCATTTCTTTTAAAATTTTCAAAAGAATAGAAAAAAATCCATAAACTGCCTGGATTGGCTCTTTCTTCTTAGTAGTTAAAGGCGGCAAAGCATGAAAAACTCGATGAATTAAAGCATTGGCATCAATGAGAAGAAAAAGCATAATTTTTATTTTTTAATTTTGATCTCTCTTTCTTTCAGGTTTTTAAAGGAAAAATAAATTTTTAAAGAGTTTTTTGGTAAAATTCCTTTTATTTTATCCGCCCATTCAATGGCGACAATATTTTTAGGATTTTTGATAATTTCTTTAAAACCTAAATTCAAAATCTCTTTTTTAGAACTCACCCGATAAAGATCCCAGTGATAAAATTTATACTTTCTTTTTCGATAAAAAAAAGGATATTCTCGAAAAATCAGAAAGCTTGGTGAGATAATTTTTGTTTTGATTTTCAAACCTGAAGCAAAACCTTTAATAAAAGTAGTTTTTCCACTCCCAAGCTCTCCGATCAAAGCGATCACTTTAGGTTTTTTTCCTTTTAAAACTTCTTGAGCTAATTTTTTTCCAATTTCTTTAGTTTCTTTTTCGCTTCGGCTCAAAATTTTTAGCAAATATTTTGATACCATCTAATTTTGATTTTCTTTAATTTTAAAGAAACCTCAACTGCCAAAAGATCAATTTGAATTTTAAACTTTCCCAGATCAATCTTTTTTTCTTTAAGGTAAAATAAAATTCCTTTTTTGATCTTTTTTAACTTGGAAAAATTAAAATGCTCTTCAGGTCGAGTTTTTAAAGAAAAAACCGTTTTTACTTCCACAAAATGAATTTCATTTCTTCTTTGGGCAATCAAATCAATTTCAAAATTTTTCCTTTGATAATTTTTTTCAACAATCTTAAAACCTTTCTTTTCTAAAAACCTCTGAGCAATTTCTTCTCCTTTCCTCCCTTTAAATTTTAAAAACCTTTTCATTCCTCCCACTTCCCACCTCCATTAGTTGCGGGCAGAGGGAATCGAACCCTCATCTCCTGCTTGGAAGGCAGGTGTAATAGCCATTATACTATGCCCGCTTTTCACAAGGCCTGGGAGGGAATTGAACCCTCGTACGCGGTTTTGCAGACCGCTGCCTGAGCCACTCGGCCACCAGGCCTTTCAGATTTAAATTTTAATTTAACTTTTATCGAAGTCAACTCTTTTGACTTTTAATTTTTTCTTATTTAGAATTTTAAAAATTTGTGAAACAATTACTTTTAGGTCTTTCAACTTTAGTTGGCACAATTATTGGTGGGGGAATTTTTGCTCTCCCTTATACTTTTTTTAAAGCGGGCTTTCTTCCTTCAGTCTTTCTTTTAATTTTAATTACCTTTTCTCTTTGTCTGCTTCACCTTTTTTACCTTGAAATTATTCAAAAAGAAGAAAAACCTCATCGTTTTGTTGGCTATATCGAAGAAACTTTAGGAAAAAAATTCAAAATTTTAGCCAGCATTTTTCTTTTAGGAAGCTTCTGGATTTCTCTTTTAATTTATCTTATCTTAGGAGCAAATTTTTTAAGCGCGCTTTTAAAAATTGATTTTCATCTTGCTTTTTTTATTTTCTTCTTTTTAGGAAATCTTTTAATTTGGCTTGGCTTAAAAGAAATTTCCCTAGTTCAGCTTTTTGGTTCATTTTTCTTAGCTTTTATTATCCTTTTTCTATTTTTCAATGCCCTTCCAAAAATTGATTTCTCTTTTCTTTCCTTTAAAAAGATTTCCTTTTCATCTCTTTTTCTTCCCTATGGCAGCCTTCTTTTTTCTCTTTATGGTCGAGCCGCAATTCCAGAAGTGACTTCTTTGATTTCTTCAGCTAAAAAACAAAAATTGGTTGTGGTTTTAGGAACAATTTTGCCAGCAATTTTATATCTTTGTTTTATCATCACCATTCTTGGCACCTCAAAAGAAGTTTTTCCTTTCCCTGAAAAAAATCTTTCTCAAGTTTTTGGAGAAAAAACTCTTTTTCTTTTCAATCTTTTTGGCTTTTTTTCCATTTTCACTTCTTATCTGGTTATTGGCTTAAATCTAAAAGAAACTTTTGTCTTAGATTTTTCTTTGCCTAAAAACCTTTCTTTTTCTTTAACTGCTTTTGTTCCTTTGATTTTTTATTTTCTAGGATTTAAAGATTTTATTAAACTCATTGATTTTTGTGGTGGTAGCTTTCTTGCTTTAAATTCTCTGCTTCTCATCTTTGCTTATCTTAAACTTAAAAAAAGAAATTATCCTAAAGCTCTGGCTTATTTTCTAATTTTAATTTTTCTTTTTGCTTTTCTTTGGCAAATTTTAAATCTTTTCAAAATTGCTTGACAAAAATAAAACTTTCAATATCATTACTTACCAAGTGGTAAGTAAAGGTCGAAATAAAGGTCGAAAAAATTTTTAAAAAAATGACCAAAGTTTTATCTAAAATCAAAACCAATATTTATCTTTTTCTTCTAAAAGAGGCTTTAAAAAGAAAAAGTTTAAGAAAAACTTTTCTAGATCAACTTGAAAAAAAAGCCAAAAAAGCTTTACTTGAAGACAAAAAATTTCCACGAGCGGTTCAAGAAAAAAAGCTCCAATGGCTAAGCGCTTTTATAAATCAAGGTTTTAAAAACCTTGAAAAAGGTTATGTTTCTCCTTCTATTTTAGAAAAACTGATTGAAGTTTTAGGAAGAAATAATTTTTTCAGAGGAGAAATTCCAGAGATAAAAAAAGCCAAAGAAGCTTTTAAAGAAAAATATGGAGTATATCCACCTCTTTTTCTTACCCTTTCTCCAACTCAGGTTTGTAACCTAAGATGTAAAGGCTGTTATGCGGCTTCTTCTCCAGAGACAGCCGTCACGATGCCATTTGAAATTGCCGAGCGAATTTTAGAAGAAAACCATGATCTTTTTGGAAATCGTTTCATTGTCTTTTCTGGTGGCGAACCGCTAATGTATCAAAGCCAAGGAAAAACCATTTTTGATCTTTTTGCAAAATATCCTGACACTTTCATTATTTTCTATACCAATGGAACTTTAATTACCAAAGAAGTGGCTCAAAAATTAGCGGAACTTGGCAATGCTTATCCTCAAATCTCAGTTGAAGGTAGCGAAGAAGAAACTGATGAAAGAAGAGGTAAAGGAGTGTTTCAAAGGATTTTGAAAGCGGTCAGCTATTTAAGAGAAGTTGGTCTTCCTTATGCTCTTTCAGTGACCGCCACCAGAAAAAATTTAAAGACTCTTTTAAGTGATGAGTTTTATCAATTTTGGTTTGAAGAGCAAGGCGCAAGTTATATGTGGATTTTTCAGCTGATGCCCATTGGAAGAGGAAAAGAAGTTTTTGATTTGATGCCAACACCAGAGGAAAGAGTTAAACTTTATCGAAAATGGGAAGAGCTGCTTCAAAGAAAATATCCGGTGGCTGATTTCTGGAATTCTGGTGTTCTTGCCAATGGCTGTATTGCTTATGCCAGAGAAACTTCAGGATATTTCTATATTGATTGGAATGGCAATATTACTCCTTGCGTTTTCATTCCTTACTATATTGATAATGTCTATGACCTCTATCAAAAAGGAAAAACTCTTGGCGATGCTTTAGTTTCTGATTTCTTTAAAAAAGGAAGAGAATGGCAGAGAAAATATGGCTATGGCTGTCCAGCTGAGAAGATTCAAAATTGGCTGATGCCTTGCTCAATTAGAGATCATTATAAATATTTCCGAGAAATCATTTTACCTGAAGAAGCTAAAGGAGAAGACCAGTTTGCTGAAGAAGCAAAAAATTCAAAAGAATATTTTGAAAGATTGGTTGAATATGATGAGAAATTAAAAGAGATTACTGATCCAATTTGGGAAAAAGAATATAAAAAACAAGCGTAAAGCGCAAAGCTCAAAGCGCAAAACTAATTTGTTCAAATTCCAAATTCCAAATCCCAAATTCCAATTAAATTCCAATGACCGAAATTTGGAGGGAAATACGATTGAAATACAGTGGAAACACGGTAGAAATACAGTAGTAAAAGTGAAAAATGAAAAAAAATCAAACGGCTCAAGAAATTATTAAAAAAGCCCGGTTGCTTTTTTCAAAGGAGGGCTATCTTGGCGCTTCAATGGAAAATTTAGCTCAAAAGCTTAAAGTGAGCAAAGCGGCTCTTTATTATCACTTTCCTTCAAAAAAAGAAATTTACAAAAAAGTTCTTGAAGAAATTTTAAAAGATTTTAAAAATCAGATTAAAAAAGCAAGTTTATCTCCTCCTTCAAAAAGATTTGAAAAAATCATCACCACTTATCTTAAATTCGGAAGAGAAGAAAAAAATCTTCCTCGAATTCTGCTTTATCCTTCAAAAGAAAAAGAACTTAAACCTTTGATTTTAAAATTTAAAAAAGAAATAGAAAAAACGCTCTCCGAAGCTTTAAAAGAAAACTTGCCTTTATCAAAAATCCCTCTTTTAATTAAACTTCTTGATGGCTTTCTTTTGGAAGCCACTTTTTCCAAACCAAAAGAAAAAATAGAAATTTTTTCCAAGAAAATTTTAAAATTTTTTGGTCTTAAAATTTCTTAAACTATAAGAAAATCGTCAAGCAAGCCAAAGTTCAGGTTGAAAAAAACCGGAAAAATCATTTCAATTATTAACATCATTTTAGCCTCAGTTTCTTTGATTGTTCTGCTTCCTCTTCCTGAAGGGTTTTTTGATCTCTCTAGCAATGAAAGTAATCCAAAAAAACTCCAATTGAGGCTTTAAGAAGTTAAAAAATGATAAAAAATTTTTTAAGAAAAATTCTGCCAAGATCATTTTTAGAAAAATTTTGGCACTATCCCAAAGCAGCCTTAGCCGCTTTTATTTATGGAAAGCCAGCTAAAAATTTAAAAGTCATTGCTGTAGCTGGAAGCAAAGGAAAAACCACCACGGCTCATCTTATTGCTCATCTTTTGGAAAAAGCCCAAAAAAAAGTGGCGTTAATTAGCACCGCAAGTTTAAAAATTGGAAAAAAAGAAAAATTAAATGATCTTAAAATGACCACCCCTCCTTCTTTTTTTCTTCAAAAATTTATTAAAAAGGCTGTTAAAGAAGGATGCCAATATTTGGTTTTAGAAGTTTCCTCTCATGCCTTAAAACAATTCCGAACCTTTGCTATTCCTTTTGAAACCATAGTTTTAACTAACCTTTTTCCTGATCATCTTGAATATCATCCCAGCAAAGAGGACTATCAAAAAATTCACCTTAAACTTATCAACCCAAATTTAAAATATTTAATCTTCAACGGTGATGATCCAGACATTAAAAAAATCTTTTCTTTTCCTTTAAAAAAAGCTCAAAAAATTTCTTTTGGTTTAGATGAAAAAAATGATCTTTTAGCTCAAAAAATAAATTTAACTGAAAAAGGAATTTCTTTTGAACTTAAAACTAAAAAAGATTCAATTTTAATTAACTCTCCTTTGATTGGAAAATTTAATCTTTACAATCTTCTTGGCGCAGCTGCTTTTGCGATAAGTCAAAATTTTAATCTTTCTTTTATTAAAGAAGCTTTAGAAAGCTTTAGCGGTGCTCCAGGAAGAGGGGAAGTGATTGAAACTCAAAAAAAATTCAAAGTCATCGTTGATTATGCTCATTCTCCAAATTCTTTAAAAAGCCTTTTTGAAGCTTTAAAGCCAGTTAAAAAAAGAAAAGTAATTGTTGTTTTTGGAGCTTGTGGGGAGCGAGATCCAAAACAGCGACCTTTAATGGGAGAAATTATTGATGAAAATTCTGATTATTTTATCTTAACCAATGATGATCCTTATTCTGAAGATCCAGAAAAAATCGCCAAAGACCTCCTTTTAGGAGTAAAAAAGAAAAAATTAAATGAAAATCTTTTTAAGATTTTAGATCGAAAAAAGGCAATTGAAAAAGCAATTAGCTTAGCTCAAGAAAATGATTTGGTTTTAATTCTAGGAAAAGGAGCCGAACAATGGCAGGTCTTCAAAGATAAAAAAATTCCCTGGGATGATCGGAAAATTGTTAAAGAAATTCTTCAAAAGCTATGACTCAAAAAGATTATCTTAAGATCGATAAAGCGATTGAAATTAAAGAAAGAAAAGAAAGAATTCTTTATCGGGTTTTAGAAATTTTCCCGGGTGCTCTTTCTTGGAGCACTTTATTTTTGCTTTTTTGGCTTTCTTTTAAAAAACCAATTTGGGTGGCAATTTTTGTTATTGCTTTTGATCTTTATTGGTTTTTTAAATCAATTTATCTTTCTTTTCATCTTCGGAGCGCTTTTAAAAAAATGAAACAAAATTTAAAAACTGACTGGCTTAAAAAACTTCAAAAAGATTTTCCTCAAAAATGGGAAAAATTTTATCATCTTATTATCTTTCCTACTTACAAGGAACCTTATTACATTTTAAAAGAAAGCTTTCAAAGCCTTTTAAATTCTGATTTTCCAAAAGAAAAAATGATTGTTGTTCTTGCTTGTGAAGAAAGAGCCGGAGAAAGCGCTAAAAAGATTGCTCAAAAAATTAAAAAAGAATTTTCAGGAAAATTTTTTAAACTTTTAGTCACTTTTCATCCCGAAAACATTGAAGGAGAGGTTGCTGGAAAAGGCGCCAATGAAACTTATGCCATTAAAGTTGCCCAAGAAAAAATTATTGATAAATTAAAAATCCCTTATGAAAATATCATTGTCTCTTCTTTTGATGCTGATACTCGAGTAGAAAAGGGTTATTTTTCTTGTCTTCTTTATCGTTTTTTAAAAGAAAAAGACCCTTATCATGCCTCTTATCAGCCCGTGCCTCTTTTTACCAATAATATTTGGGAAGCACCAGGAATCTCAAGAGTTGCCAGCCTCTCTTCGAGCTTTTGGCATCTTTTAAATCAAGAAAGAGAAGAAAGACAAATCACTTTTTCTTCTCATTCGGTTCCTTTCAAACCTTTAGCCGAAATTGGCTTTTGGCAAACCAATGTTGTTTCTGAAGATTCTCGAATTTTCTGGAATCTTTTTTTAGCTAATAATGGTAGGTGGCGGGTAGTCTCTCTTTACTATCCAATTTATATGGATGCCAATGTTGCCAAAAGTTTTTTTAAAACTTTAATTAACCTTTATAAACAACAAAGAAGATGGGCTTATGGCTCAGCCGATATCCCTTATTTTCTTTATGGCTTTTTAAAAAATAAAAAAATCCCTTTTTCCAAAAAACTAAGCTATGGTTTCTTTACTATTGAAGGTTTCTGGAGCTGGGCAACCAATTCTTTAATCATCTTTCTTGGCGGCTGGCTACCTTTAATTTTAGGAGGAGAAAAATTTAAAATTACAATTCAATCTTTTTTTCTTCCTTCTTTAACCTCAAAAATTTTAACTTTGGCAATGATTGGTATTATCACCAATATCTGGCTTACTTTTCAAATTTTACCTCCTTTAAAAAAACCAAAGAAGAAAAAATTAAAAGATTATCTTTTGATAATTTTCCAATGGTTTTTGCTTCCTTTCAACCTGATCTTTCTTGGCTCCTTTCCGGCTCTTGAAGCTCAAACTCGACTTTTACTTGGAAAATATATGGGCTTTTGGGTCACGCCAAAGATAAGAAAAAAATTTCATTCTAAATGAAGGCTTTCCTCAAGTTCTAAAACGGCTTTCTTTAAAGAAGGATAATTTTTAAGATAAGGATCTCTTTTTAAAATAAAATCAACTGCTTCCTTTGAAAGCTTTAAAATTTCTGGATTTTTTAAAACCTCCATTATTTTATCTGGCACTCCATGCTGTCTTTTTCCCAAAACCTCTCCCGGACCTCTAATTTCAAGATCTTTTTGGGCTAACTCAAAACCATCTTTTGCCTCAGAAATTGCTTTTAATCTTTTCTTTACTGAAGGAGTGATTTTTTCACAAAACAAAAAGCAAAATCCAAGTTTGCCGCTTCTTCCAATTCTTCCTCTCATCTGATACAAAGAAGCCAAGCCAAATCTTTCGGCTCCTTCAATAATCATGATGTTAGCTTCAGGAATATCAATTCCAACTTCAATTACCGAGGTCGAAATTAAAATCTTTATTTTTCCTTGAGAAAAAGCTTCAATTATTTTTTGCTTTTCCTCAGGCTTCATTTTTCCGTGTAAAACTCCTAAAATTTTTTCTCCAAAAATTTTTTTCAATTTTTCTTTTTCTGCCATCACCGAATGGCTTTCTAAATCTTTTCCTCCTTCAATTAAAGGGCAAATCACAAAAACCCGACTTCCTTTTTTGATTTCTTCTTTAATGAATTGATAAACTTTTTCCCGGCTCTGAGGCGCAACAATCTTGGTAATTACTTTTCTTTTTTTTGGACCTCTTTTGATAATCGAAAGATCAAGATCAGCATAAACCGCTAAAGCCAAAGTTCTGGGAATTGGAGTTGCCGTCATTGAAAGAAAATGAGGCAAAAATCCTTTTTGCTCGGTTAATTTTTTCCTTTGCTCTACTCCAAAGCGATGTTGTTCATCAATGATCACCAAACCAAGTTTTTTAAAAGAAACTCCTTCTTCAAGTAAAGCATGGGTGCCAAAAATTAAATCAACATTTCCTTTTTTTATTTCTCTTTTAAGATTTTCTTTTTTTATTGAAGCCACTTCTTTTTGAGAAAAAATCTGACATTTTTTTGAAGCTAAAAGTCCAAAACTAAATCCAAAATCAGAAAAAAATTTAATCGCAGTTTGAAAATGCTGGCAAGCCAAAATCTCAGTTGGGGCAAGCATTACCACTTGGAGACCATTTTTCATTACCATTGCCGAAGCAATTAAAGCGACAATTGTTTTTCCAGAACCAACATCACCTTCTAAAAGCCGATTTGAAGGATAAGGTTTTTTAAAATCAGCCAAAATTTCGGATAAAGCTTTTTTTTGGTCAAAAGTAAGAGAAAAAGGTAAAGATTTTAAAATTTGATTTAAAAATTTTTGGTCAATTTCAATCTTTGGGGCAGAAAATTTTTCTAAATTTTTCTTCTTCAAAGCCAAAAAAAGTTGAAATAAAAACAAACTCTCAAAATCAAATCTTTTTTTAGCTTTCTCAATTTCAGAAAAACTTTTTGGCTGATGAAGCCAAATAATTGCCTGACTTTTTTCTGGAAACTGAAATCTTTTCAAAATCTCTTTGGGAAGAGGATCTTCAATTTTTTTGGCTAAAGGAAGAATTTTTTTAATTAAATAGCGAAAAAAACGAGAAGTAATTCCTCTGGTTTCTCTATAAAAAGGCACAATTCTTGCCAGATGAAGCTTAACCTGGCTTTCAAATTCATAAATTGGCTCTAAAAGATAAAAGCCGTAAAAATCATCAAAATAAGCCTTCCCGGCAAGATAAACTTCTTTTCCTGGTTTTAAAATTTTTGAAAGATAAGACTTTCCAAACCAAACTCCTTTAATCAAACCAGTTCCATCATCAATAATGATCTCAAAAATGGTTCTTTTTGTTTTTAAAGTCTTTTTAATTTCAGCTTTAATAATCTTTCCTTTAACTGACGCTTCTTCTCCAATTTTAAGTTCTGAAATTTTTTTAACTTTTGAAAAGTCTTTGTATTTAGTTGGAAAATAAAAAAGAAGGTCTTCTACTTTAAAAAGACCAAGCTTTTTTAAGGAAGTTAAATTTTTTTTCCAAACTCCTTTAAGAAAAAAGCTTAAAGGAAACTGAAGCATTTTTATTTTTCCTCTGGAGCAAGATTATAATAACTGAACAAAAATTGAGCTAATTTTCTAAAAACTGGAACAACGGTAAAACCAGAAAGAGTGGCTTTTTTTGGCTTGTCAAGTTTTATTAAGATAATAAATTTTGGATTATCTGCCGGTGCAAAGCCAACATAGCTATGGATGTATTCATCAAGATATTTTCCTTTAAAAGGAATTTGAGCCGTTCCGGTTTTTCCAGCAATCTGATAACCCTCAACTTTTGCCAAAACATTTTTTTCAACTGCATTTACTAAAAGCGAAGTTAAAATTTGAGAGGTTTCCTTTGAAATTGGCTGAGCTATCATTTTTGGAGAAATTTCTTTTTTCTTTCCATCTGGAAAAATAACTTTTTCTACCAAAAAAGGTTTCATCATTTTTCCTTGATTAGCAATGCTAGAGAAAGCTGAAATCAATCCAATTGGGGTCACCGAAATTCCTTGTCCAAAACTTGCCGTTGCTAGTTCTACTTCTCCTCCTTTTTCTAAATTTTTTAAAGATCCTTTTACTTCTCCAGGAAGATCAATCCCGGTTTTTTTATTAATCCTAAATTTTTCTAAATATTTAATCAAATCCTCTTTTCCTAACTTTTGAGCTACCCAAACCGCTCCAGTGTTAATGGAATGCTCCAAAATCTCTTTGATAGTAATTTCTCCATGACTTTTCTTGTCCCAATTTTCAATGATTCTATCTTTTATTTTCACTTTTCCTGGATCAAGATATTTATCTTCCAAACTTATTTTTTTTGCTTCCAAGGCTCCAGCAATGGTAATCACTTTCATTACTGAGCCTGGCTCATAAATAGTTTGATGGCAAGGATTTAAAAAATTTTTTACCGGAAATTTGAAATAAAAGTTAGGATCAAAATCAGGCAAAGAAACCATGGCTAAAATTTTTCCTGTCTTTGGCTCCATTACAATAATTTGACCAGCTTCAGCTTCTTGATTTTCTTTTAACTCTTTTAAAAGCTGATAGGCTTTCTCTTGAATATCCTTTTCCAAAGTCAAAATAAGATCTTTTCCTTCAGAAAGCTCTTGATCATAAAAAGCTTCAATGCCATATCTTCCTTTCCATTTTCCTTTTTCATCTAAGCTGACAAAACCAACTACATGAGAAAAAAGAGAAGAAAAAGGATAATATCTTTCAATTTTTTTCTCAAGATAAACTCCTTTTAAATTCAAGTTTTTTATTTTCTCTATTTCTTCTTTTGAAAGTTTTCTTTTAATAAGCTCATAAGGATCATCTTTCTTTTCAACCTTTTCTAAAATTTCATTGTAAGGAATTTCCGGAAAAATTTCGCTTAAAATTTTTGCGGTCTTTTCTTTCTCTTCAATTTCTTTGGGAACCACAAAACAGGCATCAAATTTTTTTGAAATTGCTACCGGAATTAGTTTTTCTTTTTGATGAACAAAAATATCACCCCGCCAAACTGGTTTTAAATTTTCAGTTGCTTTTATCTGAAGCGAAGCTTTGAGCCTCCAAAATTGAGCTTCTTTTATCTGAAGCTGATAAAGCCGAAAAACAACCGCCAAAAAAGCTAAAGAGAAAAGAAAAATTAAAAAATGAAGTCGAAAATTTTTTTTCATAAGAATTTAAAACTTCAGCCCTCTTTTTGAGGGCTGAAGTTTTCTTTTATCGATCCCGATATTTTTCTATTAGCTCTAAAATTTTTTCTTTTTCAATAATTCCACTTACTCTTTCAATTTCTTTTCCTTCTTTATCTAAAAAAATAAAAGTTGGCAAACTTTCAAGTTGATATTCTTTCATTACTTCTGGGTGCTCATCAACTGAAATAAATTCGGTTTCTAGCCAAGGATTTTCTTTTTCAACTTCTTCCCACCTTGGCTTCATCACTTTACATCCAGAACACCAGCTAGCACCGATTTTTAAAACTTTCATATTTTATCTTTAGCTTTACGACCTTTGTCATTTCATCCATAAAAGAACAATCTTTTCAATTTTTGGAGTCAAAAGATGGGTTGAGTCGCTTTTAAGGATCACTTTATAACGAAGATAACGATGTTTATTATGAAACTCTAAATCTGATTCAGGGATGCTAACTTCATACCAGCCAGGATTATTTTCCCAAATCCCATACCCATAAGGACCAGTCCAAACAAAATCAGCTGGATTAGTGGTATCAGAAGAGCCTAGATAAAATTTGACATCACAGCCTGTCGGAACCTCTCCTTTCCAGACCGCACCAATTAAAGTTGCTTTAGGAGTCTCACTATCAATAATTAAAGAAATAAGCTCACCGGAACTAGCATAGCCAGCTGGCGCCCAATCAGTGACGACTTCGAAGTCAGAAGTATTTTCACAATAATTAGGATTGCCTGAATAAACTTCAATATCAACACAACTAAAACAAATCCAGCCAAGTTTATCATTCCAAGCCCAGCCTCGAAAATGTCCTTTACCATCATCACCTTTTTCAATCCATACTTTATAACTTGAAGTAGCGCAAACATCATAATCAGTAATTCCAGTTTCATCCTTACAAGAAAAACTAATCCAGCCAACCTTCTCATTCCAAGCCCAGCCAGAAAGGTTTCCATTGCCATCATTTTTGACATAATAAGTTGAAGTAGCGCAATAATCTATTCCATCAGGATTGCCAGTGCTATCACAATTTAAACTAATAATTCCTAAACTTGAACTGGCATAGCCATAAAGTTTATTTGCAGTAACTTCTACATCATCATGATAAAAATCAATCCAGCCAATATTATCATTCCAAGCCCAATGATCATAAGGATCGCTGCTAATGTTAAGAGCTAAAACTACCGGAGCTAAAAAAATTATAGGAAGTAGAAAATAAAATTTTTTCATAAATTCTATTCTAAAGTAATCACCCCTGAAGAAGAATAATCAATATTGGTTGAAGTTGAAAAAGTAGTAGTGCTTTCTTGAAAAGAAATCACTTTTTCTCCCACCGGACCCCCACTCCAATCCTCCTGACTCCAGTTTTCTTCTTCTCGAAATCTTGAAATAATTGTCTCTGACTCTACTTTTCCTCCATCCCATTTTACCGTAATTTTTACTTTCACTTTTAAAGGATCATTAATATCTTCAATTTCAAAATATCGAGTAAAACTTTCTTCTCCTACATTTACCGTCCCTTCTCCGGCAACGATTGAAAAATTTCCATCACTTTTTTCCAAATGATATTTTCCACTTTCTCTTTTATCGTAAATATTAAACCAATCTTCAATTGCCAAAACTTTTAAAATTTCTTGAGTTTCTTGAATTAAACTTCGAGCTGTATCTCTTTTAAAACTTTGTTTTTGGCTTTTAAGAGCAGTTGAAATCAAAAAGAAGCCACCTCCAAAAGCCACTCCGATAATTAAAATTCCAATAATAACTTCAATTAAGATCTGGGCACGTTTTCTTGGCATCTTCATAAATGCCCCGGGAGGGAATCGAACCCCCGACGCCTAGCTCTTCAGGCTAGCGCTCTACCACTGAGCTACCGGGGCAAAAATTTCAAAAAGGCTCGGAGGCAGGGATTCGAACCCCGACTTCCAGGGCCAGAACCTGGCGTCCTACCATTAGACGACCTCCGAACCTAATGAAATTCTATTTAAAAAATCTTTTTTTTCAACTAAAAAACGCCATTTTATCTTTGACCAATAAGGTCCAGCATAATCAATACCAATTCTCGGTTTTCTTTTAATCTCAGATTTTTTAAATTTTATCTTCCAATCTTCAAGCCAAAGTCTTTTTGAAAAAACTAAATCTTCACCATAAAAACTTTGATCCAGTTTAAAATATTGGCAAAGCTTTCCTGGACCATCAACAAAATTTTCCTTTTTTGATAAAGGAAAAACCGCTCTTAAAAGAACACATTCCGGTCGGTTTGCTAAAGAGGTCGTAATATTTAGCTGCCAATACATTCCATAAATCAGATAAAGATAACAAAAACCTCCAAGAAAATACTCTACAATATTTCTTTTGGTAAGCTTATTTTGATAAGCATGAGAAGCTTTATCTTTAGGACCAATATAAGCCTCAGTTTCAACAATAATTCCTTTAATCAGCTTTCCTTGGTATTTTCTTACCAAAACTTTTCCTAAAAGTTCTTGGGCAACTTTTAAAGTTGGTTTTAAAAAGAATTCTCGAGAAAGTCTTTTCATTTTTTAAAAATCAAAAATTTCAATTTCTGGCTCTAAATCAACTTTAAATTTTTCTTTTACCTTTTTTTTGCATAAAAAGATAAGCTTTTTAAAATCAGAAGCTTTTCCTTTCCCTAAATTGATAAAAAAATTAGCATGCTTTTCTGAAATTTGGATTTGACCAACTTTTTTTCCTTTCAAAAAAACTTGATCAATTAAAAAACCAGCTGAAATTTTGCCATTTTTTTCAAATTTTTTAAATTTTTTTTGATAAATTTTAGGAAGGCTTTTAAAGTCAACATTTTTAAACACGCAGCCACAACTTAATTTTCCAATTGGCTGAGTTTTCTTTCTTAGCTCTAAAAATCTTTTAATTTTCCTTTCAATTTTTTCTTTTTTTTCTTTTTTCAATTTCAAAGCCACTTCAACAATGGCTTCTTTTTGTTCTTTAAAAGAACTAAAGCGATAAGAAAATTCTAAATCCTTTTTAAGATAAATTTTTGAATCAAAAGGCTCTTTTAAAGAAATGGTTTTTACCCATAAAATTAAATCTTTAATTTCTTTTCCAAAAGCACCGCAATTTTCAAAAACACACCCTCCCAAAGTGCCAGGAATACCCGAAGCCCATTCAAGCCCACTTAAAAAATTTTTTTTAGCAAATTCAATTAACTCTGAAAGCAAAACCCCACTTTGAGCGATAATAATATTTTCCAAAAAAATTCTTTTTCTTTTTAAATTAATCTTAATCAAAAGCCCATCAAAACCTTTATCAGAAAAAAGAACATTTGAACCTCCACCAAGAAGAAAAAATTTTAGCTTCTTTTTTTGAGCAAACTTTAAAGCTTTTTTTAGCTCTGAAATTGAATTCACCTTACAAAAATACTTTGCCTTTCCTCCAATTTTCAAAGTATTCCAATTTTTCAAAGAAACATCTTTTAAAATTTTCATTTTGTTTTATAATTCTCAAAAATCAATGAAAGAAAAAAGAATTGGAATCTTAGGAGGGGCTTTTAATCCACCTCATCTAGCTCATCTTAAAATGGCTCAAAAAGCAATGAAGCTTTTAAAACTTGATAAAATCATTTTTATGCCTTGCGGTCTTCCAGCTCTTCCAAAAAAAGATTTAGCTCCAGCTAAAGATCGTCTTGAGATGGTAAAGCTTTTAGTTAAACCCTATCCCAAATTTTTAGTTTCTGATTATGAAATAAAAAAAGCCAAACAAGGCAAAAAATCTTATACCATCGACACTATTAAATATCTTAAAAGAAAATACAAAAATGTAAAACTTTTTTGGATTATTGGTGAAGATTCGTTTCATGACATCATCAAAGGCAAATGGAAAAAAAGCTCAAAACTTTTTGATCTAGCAACATTTGTGGTTTTTAAAAGAAAAAATTCAAAAAAACTTCCTAAAAAATATCAAAAAAAAGCCAAGGAGCTTTTAAAAAAAGTTATTTATATCAAAGACTTTCATCTTCCCATCTCTTCAACTGAAATTAGAAAAAGAATAAGAGAAGGCAAAAGTATCAAAAATTTAGTTCCAAAAGAAATTTTAAACTATCTTAAAAATTCTTGTCTTTATCTTAAAAAGACTTCCCAAAAATGAAATTTTTATTATAATTTTGGAGCGTATGGAGGAAAAAATTTCTTTTATCCAGGAAAATTTAAGGAAAGATCTTCCTGAAATAAGACCAGGAATGAAGGTAAAAGTAATTGAAAGATTTTTTGAAGGAGGAAAAGAGAAAACCTCTGAATTTGAGGGTATTGTTATTGCTACTCGCCATGGCAAAGGACTTGATGGTACTTTTTGTGTTCGAAACGTTTTAGATGGAATTGGAGTTGAAAAAATCTATCCTTTACATTCTCCAGCTATTAAAGAAATCAAAATTTTGGAAAAATATAAGGTCAGAAGAGCAAAATTATATTTCCTTCGCTCTCTTTCTCCTAAAGAGATAAGAAGAAAATTAAGAAAAAAGGTAAAATAAAGCTAAGAAACAACTTGGACTTATTTTTCGTTTTCTATGTTAGAAGAGGAAAAACTAATTGAAAAAGCCAAAAAAGGCGACTTTTTTGCCTTTGAAGAGATCTACAAAAAATACGGACCAAGAGTTTTTCGGTTTATTTATTGGAAGACTTCAGATATCGAAATTACCAAGGATTTAGTCCAGGAAGTATTTTTGAAAGCTTTTAAAAAAATCAAGAAATTTAAAATCAAAAAAGAAGGATCGATTTCTTCTTGGCTTTTAAAAATTGCTCGAAATACCGTCATTGATTTTTATCGAACTTCAAAGCCAGTAACTTCTTTGGAAAGTTTAGAAGATCCAATGATTCAATTTGCTTCTTCAGAGCCTTCTCCTTTTGAAAAAACTTCCCAGAATCTAGAAAAAGAAGTTTTAGAAAAAGCTTTAAAAAAACTTCCTGAAATTCAACGAGAAGTGCTGGTTTTAAGATTCATTGAAGGGCTTTCTTCAAAAGAGGTAGGAAAAATTCTTAAAAAAAGCGATGGCGCCATTCGAATCATTCAATATCGAGCTTTAAAAAAATTGAAAAAAATTTTAGAGGAAGATTTTGATTTTTATTAAAAAATCAATGCTGAAGTTTTTAATCCAAAAAATAAAAGAAAAAAAGGAAGCCGAAATTTTTGAAGAAAAACTTTCTGGCAAAATCCCTGCTTCAGAAGAGGATTGGGTTTTAATTAACTTAGCTCAAAAATTGAAATCTCTTAAAAAAGAAACTCCAGTCTTTCTTCCTGCTCTCAATTTAGAAATTGAAGAAAAAACTTCAGTTTCTTTTCTCAAACCAATTTTTATCTTTTCAGCTACCCTAGCAATTCTTATTCTCTTTCTTTTTACCTCAACTCCTAAATTCTCGGGCTTAAATAAAAAGGCTATTGCTAAAGAAAAAGAAATGATTGAAAAACAAGTTTCTTTTCCTAAAAAAACTGAAAAAAAGGTAGAAATCATTCTTAAAAACCTATGAAAAAACTTGCTAAAGTCTTAATTCTTTTAACCTTCTTTTCTCTTTTTTATTTTGGCGAAATTAAAAAGGCAGAAGCCTTTTCTTTTCCTAATCTTTTCAAAGAAATCTTCAAAGCTCTGCCTTTTTCATCTCAAAAAGATGAATTTGAAATTAAAAAAGAAGCACTTTTAAAAGCAGTTGATCTTAAACTAGAAACTTTAAACCATTCCAAAGAGCTTTTTGAAGATTTTCTTTTTTCTACCTCTACTAAAACTTTTTCTCTTTCTTCAAGTTCAATTGATCTTCTAAAAAAGCTTACTTCTTCCTCTTTGGAGTTTATCAATCAAGAAATTGAATTTTATCTTGAAGAAAAAGAAGCTTTAGATAAAGCCAGCGATCTTTTCCAGCTTCTTACTATCAAAGAGAGTATTTTGCTTCATCAAGGAGCGATTAAAAGATTGAAAAAAGAAGAAATTAAAAAAATCAGTGAAAATTTAACCCAAATCTTTAATCATCAAAAAATTATTGAAATTGCCTCTCAAAGAGAAGAGAAAATTAGAAAAGATCTTTCTCTTCTAAAAGAAGATTTTCCTAAAATCGAATTTTTAGAAAATCTTTTAAATTTAAGCCAAAGAGAAATTATCTTAGCAAAACATCTTCTTAAAAAAGAAATCCTTCTTTTCCTTTTCAAAACTTCCTTAAAAGAAAAAATTAGAGAAGAAAAAATTTCTCCTTTTGAAATTGAAAAATTCAAAGAAAAAATTGAAAAACTTGGAGTTGAAAACTTTTCTTTAGAAGATGATTCTGATCTTAATTTAATTGGCTCTCAAATTGAAAAATTAATTGAAAATGTTTATGAAAATTTTGAGACAATGGCTTCTCTGGTAAATTCAGAAAAGTAAAAGTTATTTTACTGCCTCTTTTAAAGCTTTTGCTGGTCTGAATTTTGGCACTACCTTTGCTGGCACTTGAATTTTCTCTCCAGTCTTTGGATTTCGAGCTTCTCTGGCAGCTCGTTTTACCACTCTAAAAGTTCCAAACCCAGCAATGGCAACTTCTTCTCCTTTAGCCAAAGCATTGGTAATCGCTTCAAAAATTCCTTCGACTACTTTTTTAGCATCTTTTTTTGAAAGTCCGCTGATTTTTTGAACTTCTTCGACTAATTTTTCTTTGTTCATAATTTTTTCAAACCCTTTTTCGACCTTTCAATTATTTCAGTTTAAAATTTTAATTTTAAAATGTCAATCTTTTAGCGGGCATATTCAATGGCTTTTGTTTCTCGAATGACCACCACTTTAATTTCGCCAGGATATTTTAATTCTTCTTCAATTTGTAAAGCAATTCGCCGAGCTAAATCATAAGCCTTCCAATCATCAACCACTGAGGGTTCTACAAAAACCCAAACTTCTCTTCCCGCTCGAATGGCATAAGCTTTTTTCACTCCTTCAAAAGAAGTGGCAATTCTTTCAAGATCTTGAAGTCGCTTAAGATATTGCTCCAAAGTTTCTCTCCTTGCTCCGGGTCGAGCCGCAGAAATTGCTTCTGCTGCTGCCACTACATAAGCTTCTGGGGAAGCAAAAGGATAGGTTTCATGATGAGCTTGCATCGCTTCAATTACTTCTTTTTCAATGCCATATTTTTCCAAAACTCTTCTTCCAATCTCAACATGATCGCCTTTTACCTCAAAATCTAAAGCTTTTCCAATATCATGAAGTAAAGCCGCTTTTTTAGCTACTTCAACATTTAAACCAAGTTCAGAAGCAAGCATTGCCGCTAAATGAGCCGCCTCAATTGAATGCTGAAGCACATTTTGTCCAAAACTGGTTCGATAATGAAGTCTTCCTAAAAGAAAAACAATTTCTTTTGGCAAATCATAAATCCCAACTTCATAGCAGGCATTTTCACCGGCTTCTTTAATTTTCTCAACCACTTCCTTTTTGGCTTCCTCCACTTTTTCCTCAATTCTTGCCGGCTGGATTCTTCCATCTTTTATTAATTTTTCCAAAGCAATCCGGGCAATTTCTCTCCTAATTGGATCAAAACAAGACAAAGTGACAATTTCTGGAGTTTCATCAATAATCACATCCACTCCGGTTAATTTTTCAAAAGTTCTAATATTTCTTCCTTCTTTTCCAATAATTCTTCCTTTCATTTCTTCATTGGGAAGAGGAACCACGGTCGTGGTAATTTCACTGACACAGCTTCGGCTTAATCTTTGAATCGCTTCACTCATAATCTGAGCGGCTTTTTTCTCAAGTTCTTCTTTTCTTTCTCTTTCCAGTTTCTTCATCGTCTCCACCAAATCTTGCTTGATGTTTTTTTCAACCATTTCCAAAAGCTCTTTTTTTGCTTCTTCCTGGCTCATCTTCGAAACTTCTTCTAACCTTTTCAAAACTTTTTCTTTAAGAGAAAAAATTTCTTTTTTTATTTTTTCAATTTCTTTTCTTTCTTCAGCTAATTTTCTTTGAAATCTTTCCTGCTCCTGAGCTTTTCTTTCCAAAATTTCCTCTTTTCTTTGAAGCCTTTTCTCGCTTTCAAAAAGAAGCTGTTTTCTTTCTTTTTCCTCTTTTTGAGCTTCTTCAATAATTTTCTGAGCCTTGGCTTTAGCTTCTAAAATTTCTTCTTGAGCCTTCTTTTTTGCTTCTTCAATAATCTTTTTAACTTTAACATCCAAACTCTGAGCTTTTCTTTTAGCTAAAAATTCTCTTAAAAAATATCCCAAAAAACCACCCAAAAGAAGGGTTAGAATTATTATTAAAAGAGGGTTTTCTAAGATCATGTTTTTTCCTTAAAAGAATATCGAAAAAAAGGTCTTTTGTCAAAAAGCCAGATTTATGTTAAAATTTTTAAGGCAAAATGGTCAAAATCTTAAGATTTATCTTAAAAAAGCTTTCTGAGCTTACTTTAAGAAAATATCGCCCCAAAATTATCGCCATTTCAGGAACAGTTGGTAAAACTTCAACTAAAGAAGCTATTCTTTGTCTTTTAAGAAAATTTAGAAACTGCCGCGCTACTTCAAAAAATTATAACAATGAACTTGGCGTCCCTTTAGCTATTTTAGGAGATTGGCAGGAAATTTCTTCTCCGGCAGCTCTTTTTTGGTTAAAAGTGATTTTAAGTTCAATTTGGAATCTCATTTTTTTTAACAAAAGCTATCCTGAAATTTTAATTTTAGAACTTGCAGCTGATCGACCTGGAGATATTGAATATTTTATGAAATTTATCAAGCCCAATATTGGAATTATCACTGCAGTTGGCGAAATTCCTTCTCACATTGAATTCTATCCCAATCTTTCAGCTTTAGCCAAAGAAAAAGCCAAAATTATTGAAAATCTGCCTCCTGATGGCTTGGCAATTTTAAATTTTGATGACGTTTTAGTTCTTTCAATGAAAGAAAAAACCAAAGCTAAAGTGATAACTTATGGCTTTAAAGAAGGAGCTGATTTTCAAATCTTAAATTATCAAATTGAGTTTAATGAAAACTTTAAAGGCACTTCAATGAAATTTTTCTGGCAAGGCAATTTAATTCCTTTTAAAATTGGAAATACTTTTGGAAGAGGAATAGTTCTCTCTTTAGCAGCAGCTTTCTGTGTTGGTATCAGCGAAAATTTAAACCTCATTGAAATCTCTAATGCTTTAGATGATTTTTATCCTCCAAAGCATCGGATGAATTTAATTAAAGGAATCAAAAATAGCTGGATTATTGATGATTGCTATAATGCTTCTCCAATTTCAGTGAGAAATGCTTTTGAGGTTCTAGAAAAAATTGAAGCTCCCAGAAAAGTAATTATTCTTGGAGATATGAAAGAGCTTGGAAAATACAGCTATGAAGCCCATTTTGGAATTGGAAAAGAAGCCGCCAAAATTGGTGATATTTTAATTTTTGTTGGCGATTTTGCAAAAATTTATGAAGCTGGTGCCAAAGAAGCTGATCCTTCAAAGGAAATTTACTGCTTTGAAACTTCTGAGAAAGCCAAACTTAAAGTTCAAGAGCTTTTAAAAGAAAAAGATTTAATCCTCATTAAAGGCTCCCGAGCGATAAGACTTGAAAAAATTTTAGAAGAGATTAAATATCAATAATATAGAGTAGAGAAATAAAAATTCAGCTTTGCGCTTTGAGTTTTGCGCTTTGCGCTTAATTAAAAATCTGCCGCTATCGTCTAGTGGACTAGGACGCTGCTCTCTCAAGGCAGAAACCCGGGTTCGAATCCCGGTAGCGGCACAAAAAAGTTTTAAGCCAGCTTTTTAAAAAAGCTTAAGTCCTAAAGGTCGAGGATTTATATCTAAATGATCCAAAAATGGTCAAGATTCATCCTTTAGCTGATTACATTTTAGTTGAACCGATTGAAGAAGAAAGCAAAACCAAAGCTGGAATTATCATTCCGGAAACTGCCGAAAAAGAAAAACCTCAAAAAGGAAAGGTGATTGCTACCGGTCCTGGTAGGCTTGATGAAAATGGAAAAAGAATTCCTTTGGAAGTAAAAAAGGGAGATATTGTGCTTTTCAAAAAATATGCTCCGGATGAGATTAAAATTAATGACAAAGAATATTTAGTGATTAAAGAAGAAGATATTATTGCAAAGGTCGAAGAAAAATAAAATCTACTCTTATGGCAAAACAAATCGTTTTCAATCAAAAAGCAAGAGAACTTCTCAAAAAAGGTATTGATAAGTTGGCAAATGCCGTAAAAGTCACTTTGGGACCAAAAGGTCGGGCAGTGGTTTTAGAAAGAACCTATGGCGCCCCGATTGTCACTCGGGATGGTGTTACTATTGCCAAGGAAATTGAACTTGAAGATCATTTCGAAAATATCGGTGCCCAAATGGTAAAAGAAGTGGCTCAAAAAACCGCTGATATTGCCGGTGATGGTACAACCACGGCAACTCTTTTAGCCCAAACAATGATTAGCGAAGCTATCAAAAACATTTCGGCTGGCGTTGATCCAATTGGAATGAAAGAAGGAATGGAAAAAGCCAAAGAAGCGGTTCTTGAGGAGCTCGAAAAGATCTCAAAACCAATTACCGGACAAAAAGATATTGAAAATGTTGCCACTATTTCAGCTCGCGATCCTGAAATCGGAAAATTAATTGCCGAAATTATCAATGAAGTTGGAAAAGATGGTGTGGTTACCGTCGAAGAATCAAAAGCTTTAGGGCTTTCCAAAGAAGTGGTCAAAGGACTTCAATTTGATCAAGGTTTTGTTTCTCCTTATATGATCACTGATCCTGAAAGAATGGAAGCCGTTTTAGAAAATCCATATATTTTGGTTACCGATCAAAAAATCTCTGCTATTGCTGACATTTTGCCTCTTTTAGAAAAATTAATTCAATCCGGTAAAAAAGATTTAGTAATCATTGCTGATGAAATTGAAGGTGAAGCTTTAGCAACTTTGGTAGTCAATAAACTTCGCGGCGTGTTAAACGCTTTAGCAGTCAAAGCGCCTGGCTATGGTGATCGCAAAAAAGAAATGCTTCAAGATATCGCCACGGTTTGTGGAGCCGAGCTGATTTCTGAAGAGCTTGGAAGAAAACTTGAAAATGCCACTATCACCATGCTTGGAAGAGCTCGAAGAGTGATTGCTGATAAAGAAAAAACCACTATTGTTGGCGGTGGTGGCTCAAAAGCCGAAATTGAAAAACGAGCTGAACAAATCCGAAGACAAATTGAAACCACGGAATCAGATTTTGATCGAGAAAAACTTCAAGAAAGATTAGCAAAATTAACTGGCGGGGTAGCAGTCATCAAAGTTGGTGCTCCAACTGAAGTGGAACAAAAAGAAACCCAACATCGAATTGAAGATGCCGTTGCGGCAACCAAAGCTGCCATTGAAAGTGGCATTGTTCCTGGAGGAGGTGTGGCTCTTTTAAGATGCATTCCTAAAGTAAGCTCAATTGGAGAAGAATTCTCTAAAGCCGGAAAAATTGCTCAATTTGTTGGGGTAAATATTGTTAAGGAAGCTTTAGCGGCTCCTTTGAAGCAAATTGCTGAAAATGCTGGCTTTGATGGAGCGGTGGTTTATGATAAAGTTTTAAATCATCAAAATCAAAATTATGGCTTTAATGCTCAAACTGGAAAATATGAGGATTTGGTAAAAGCTGGAGTGATTGATCCAACTAAAGTGGTAAGATCGGCTATTGAAAACGCGATCTCAGCTGCCTCAATGTTCCTTATCTGTGAAGCCGTGGTTGCCGAACTTCCAGAAAAAGAAAAAGAAGGTCCCAAAATGCCCCCTGAAGAATACTAATTGCTTACCCAGGGCAAGCAATTGCGTTGCTTACCCTGGGTAAGCAACGCCAAAAAACTCGGTCTTTTTCGGACCGAGTTTTTTGTTTAAAATAAAAATAAAAAATGCCTTTCCATCAGCCTCAATTTTATCTTCAATATTTTCTTAAAAGAGAAAGAACTGAGCTTTATTTAAGCGTTGCCCTAAGAAATTTTGCTTTAGGGCTAATTTTAATTTTTGAACCAATTTATCTTTTTCTTTTCTTTAAATCTTCTTTGACCCCAACTTTGCTTTTCTTTGCTTTCATTTATGGTGCTTATGGTCTTTTATCTCCTTTTGGTGCCAAGATAATGTCAAAAATTGGACTTAAACATGCTATTTTTTTAAGCATTCCCTTTCTTTTTGGTTATTATCTTTCTCTTTACCTTCTTCCTTCTTTTCCAAGTTTAGTTTTTTTAGCACCAGTTTTAAAAATCATTTCAATGCTTCTTTACTGGCCGGCTTTTCATACTGATTTTGTTCGTTTCTCTGAAAAAGCTCATCGAGGTCTTCAAGTGGGCAAACTTCAAATTTTATCTTTAGCCAGCACTGGGATT
>Ga0190303_1000165_pt1 | contig 27681 bp, 29 predicted proteins | sample 48700701_MG_FD_161672 | JGI IMG/M metagenome (GOLD analysis project Ga0190303, IMG submission 161672) | Hydrothermal vent sediment bacterial communities from Southern Trench, Guaymas Basin, Mexico - 4870-07-0-1_MG | ecosystem: Environmental > Aquatic > Marine > Hydrothermal vents > Sediment ... | reverse complement strand
CTATATTTTTTTATAAGTAATGTAGCCAGCATGAAGATAAGCTAATATTTTGGGCATCATTAATTCTCCTATTGCAGTAACTTTACTCAGAAACAAGACTACTGGGATATAAAACGGCATTGTAAATGATGTGATTACTTTTCCTAGTCTTAAATAATAAGTATAATCATCTAATCCAGTAGTAAGATACCCTATTATTCTTGGAATATGATGAAGCATATCACCACATCCTAATATTAAAGCCATTAATCCAAATATAAAATATAAGATATTATCATTTCTTTTTATTTTGTTCTACCCCAATCCTTGACACAGAACCAATTAAAAAAAGACCAAAGGTCTTTTTTATTTATATTATGATATTTCTAATTATTCATTAAACGTTTTTCGCCTTCAAGTTCTAAAAGTGGTTTTATATTTTGGGTAACCTCTAACGTCCCTAAAAATTCACCCTTTTTATTTCTTACTGCATAATAACGAATATATACAAACATTGGTCCCATTTTTATCCAAAAATCCTCATGATCTTTTTTTCCAGATCGGAGATCACTTACTATTTGTTCTACAATATGAACACTTGATGGTGGATGACACATACTTACTTCTCGACCAATAATTGTTAATGGACGATCAAAAACTCTTTCTTTACCTTGCGTAAAATATTTTACTTTATCGTTTTTATCAACGAAAGTCATATCTAAGGGTATTGTATTTAATATAGCGTTTATTTCCTCAGGTACTAATGTTCCTGCATCAAATTTAATTTCTCCATCTTGTATTACTTTTTCGTCTATTTCTTTTGTAATATTAATATCTTCTTTTTTTATATCCCAATCATCTTGCGGTTCAATTAAACAAAGTCCAAATTCTCTTTGCGCTTTATCAATGTTATACCATTCCACTAAAGAGAATGTTGTATTCATTAATGGAATTAAAATTACTCTTTCTTTGAAAATCATTTCTGATGTTTTTAAAATTGTACTTTCAGCCTTTTTAATTAAAATTTTTAAATCAAATGTCTTTTTAGACAAAATAGAAAGAACTTCTTTTATTTCTGTTCTTACTTCATCATCGATTCCCCACATTACTTTTGGTGGAGCTGTGATATCGTGTTTTTCAAGCATTGGAAATAATACGTTTTCTTTTCTTGAATAATGGATATCTATTTGTGATAATCTTTCAAATCCTATTCTTAACATTAAAACAGCGGTATTATCCATTCCATTTTTTAATGTTTCGAGATATGGCTTGATTTCCTTATTCATAACTTCTTCTAATTTATCATTTTCAAGTGAAAAAACATATACAGGATGTCCTTTTATTTTTGAATTATCAACAGGTGGATGGATATCTTCAATCGATCCATTAAAAACACTAGCGTGAACATCACAAAGTTTTTGAACTTCCGCAATTGGTAGACCTTCTGCGACTAATTCTTGTTCCATTTGTGAAATTTCAGTCGTTGAAACTTCTCCAAATTCTACTCTAAATCTTTCTTTAACATCCTCTACTGTAGCTCCAGCATGTAATTCTTTTATTAATGTTTTTAATTTTTCTCTTCTTATACTATCATTATTTATAAATTCACTCATATTTTTCTCCTTTACAATACTATCTATTAAACTAACTAATGTATAACCTTTTTTACAATATTTCTTACATATGTATTTTATAATAAATAGTAAAATATACACCACGGTTTACTCTATTTTATAATTAAGTATAGCTTCTTATTTAGAAAATAAACAATTAATTCCCTAGTTATTCATTTTCTAATATCATTTATAATTTAATTTATATAACCATAAATCTATGATTATGAAAAATATATTACTAAAACAAAAAACGTTGATATAATTATAATCAACGCCCTATTTAATCTATATCTTTTATATTTTATTTAAGTCTTGCAAGTTGAATAGAAGTTTTCTTTCCTTCGTAAGTAAAATTAGTTAATGCTTTAAAAACTACTTTTTCAAATTTTTTATTTACTGTAAAAAACGAAAAATTATGTCTAACAGTAATTTCTTTTACTTGTTGGTTTCTTAATTTAGTTTTTTGACAAATAAATTCTGAGAATTTTTTTGGAGTAAGTCCCATTCCTGTTCCAATATTAATATGAAATCTTACAGTATCTTTATCATTTCTTCTATTTGATGAACCTCTATTATTTCTGTTCGAAGATTTACTCTTAGAAACATTTTCATTAATATCTCCGAAAATTTTTCCTGAAGTGTCTTTTTTCTCTAATTTATTTAATAAAGCACATACAATTTGAAGTGGTTCATTATTATCTAGTAATTTTGTAGCTAATTCAAATTGTCTATTATTGTTTTGGTTTTTAATTATTTCTACAATTTCATCAAACTCTTTATCTTGTTTAACCGCAACTACTTTTTCAGGTGTTGGGATATTTCTTTTTTTAATGTTTGATTTAGCAAATCTAAAAATCGAATCTAATCTTGACATTTCTTTTCTTGACACTAATGTAAATGAATACCCTTTATTTCCAATACGTCCTGTACGTCCAATTCGATGAACGTAATATTCAGCTTTTTCTGGAACATCAAAATTGATTACTACTCCAACGTTCTTAATATCTAATCCTCTAGCTGCGACATCAGTCGCCACTAAAATATCTAAAACACCATTATGAAATTTATTTAAAACATGTAATCTAGATGTTTGTTGAAGATCACCGTGTATTTTATCAACATTATATCCTTTTTTAGTTAATTCTCTAGTTACATCATCAACTTTTCTTTTCGTGTTACAGAAAATCAATGTTAAATCAGGGCTATAAATATGTAATAATCTAGATACTGCTTCAATTTTATTTTGTTCTTTAACATTATAATAATATTGTGTAATATCTTTATTTGTTTCATCATCTCCAACTACTGATATACGAATAGGATTATTCATATATCTTTTAGTTATATTTAAAATTTGTTTTGGCATAGTAGCTGAAAACATAGTTGTTTGATGTTCACTATTCGTAGCTGCTAAAATCGTTTCTATATCTTCTTTAAATCCCATTTTTAACATTTCATCAGCTTCATCTAATACAACAAATGAAACATCTTGTAATTTAATTAATTTACGATTGATATGGTCTATCGTTCTACCTGGTGTTCCAATAATAATTTGTGGTTTCTTTTTCAAGCTAATAATTTGTCTTTGAATAGGTTCTCCACCATAAACACATACTGTTTTTAAGCGATGAACGTATTTTCCAATTTTATCTATTTCTCTTTTTACTTGAACAGCAAGTTCTCTTGTAGGACACAAGATTATTGCTTGAATTTTTCTGCTTTCAAAATCTAATCTTTCTAATATTGGTAATGTAAATGCAGCAGTCTTCCCTGTTCCTGTTTGAGAATGACCGATTACATCTTTTCCTTCTTTTATTAATGGGATACATTTCGCTTGAATTTCCGTAAACTCTTCAAATCCCATTTCTGTTAATGATTTTTCTATGTTTTTATTTTCGTATTTCATTTAATACCTCCTGCTGCGTCTAAAGCAATTAAGTGTAACACATATAAGAAAAATGTAAAGTAATATCCTTGAATAGTTATTAAAAAACAGTAATTAACTAGCATATCCTTATTATATATACTATTAAACTTTTTAGCCCTTCACATATCTATCACAACATTACCAAAAATATTATTATATTTAACTCGATAATAAATTGACTAAGCCTAGAAATGATAGTAAGTATTTTAGAAGTTTAAAAAATTAATGTGAATTATCTCAGTTTTCTTACTGATAGATTTAGTTTGTGCTATAATTAATATAAATTGTATTCGCTTACATATTTTCCAAAATACAAGGAGGCTGCTTATGAATCAAAAACAATTAGAAAAAATTAAGAATGATTATCTAAAAGGTAATCCACTTTTTAATACTCCCCAAAATATTCACCCTTTAGAAACCCGTATTGTTTTAAAAAACTATCAAATAATTAATCCTGAAAGCATTACTGAATATATCGCAAAAGATGGTTATTATGCTATATTTAAAACTTTAAATATGACTCAAGAAGAAGTTGTTAATGAAATAATAACTTCTAAACTTCGTGGACGTGGTGGAGTTGGATTTCCTACTGGATTAAAATGGAAATTTACTTTAGGATATAAATCAAAACAAAAATATGTTATTTGTAATGCTGACGAAGGTGAACCAGGAACTTTTATGGATCGTCATATTTTAGAAGGAGATCCTCATAATACTATTGAAGGAATGATGATTGCCGGATACGCTATTGGAGCAAACAAAGGATATATCTATGTTAGAGCTGAATATCCACTAGCTGCTTCTAGACTTCAAAAAGCTATTGATGATGCATTAGAACTTGGCATTTTAGGAAATAATGTTTTTGAAACCAATTTTAGTTTTAATATTGAAATAAGATTAGGTGCAGGTGCTTTTATATGTGGTGAAGAAACAGCTTTAATGGAGTCAATTGAAGGAAAAAGAGGATTAAGTAGAAATAAACCCCCCTTCCCTGCGGAAACTGGTTTATTTGGAAAACCAACAATAATTAATAATGTTGAAACAATTGCTAATATAAGCACTATTATTCTTAAAGGTGGAAAATGGTATAACAAAATAGGAACAAAAAATTCAACAGGAACAAAAGTTTTTTCACTTTCAGGGAAAACTAAAAATAATGGTATTTTTGAAGTTCCGATGGGAATATCACTTCGTGAAGTGATATATGAAATCGGAGGCGGAATGCAACAAGGTAGCACTTTTAAAGCCGCCTATACCGGTGGACCTAGTGGAGGTATTTTAACAAAAAAACATTTGGATGAAATAATAGATTTTGATAGTCTTATTGATTTAGGTTCAATTATGGGTAGCGGTGGAATTATTATTGCTGACCAAACAAATTGTGTCATTGATACCATTAAACACTTTATGAAATTCAATGTTGAAGAAAGTTGTGGAAAATGTACTCCATGTCGAGAAGGAACAACTATTATTTACAATATATTAGATAATATTACTAAAGGTAAATCATCAATGGAAGAGCTTGAAAAACTAAAACATTTATCTAAAATGGTTTCTTCTACTTCCCTTTGTGGATTAGGTCAAGCTGCTCCATCACCTATTTTTTCAGCATTAGAACATTTTTATGATGAATTTATTGATCACATTATAAATAAAAAATGTTCAGCTGGAATTTGTAACATGTCTACTGATAAAGGAGTAAAATAAAAATGGAAAAATTAATTAAATTTAAAATTGATGGAGTAGAGTATGCTGCAAAAGATAATGAAACAGTATTAGATGTTTGTAATAGAAACAATATTTTTATTCCGACATTTTGTCATGATGATCGATTTGAAAGTGAAGCTGCTTGTCGTATGTGTTTAGTTGAAACAAGTAATTCTAATAAATTAATGACTTCCTGCACTTTAATCCCAACCGAAGGTGTCGAAATCCAAACAAAAAGTAAAACAGTTATAGAAGCAAGGAGAGAAGTATTAAAACTTACATGGGCAAGTCATCCTAATGATTGTGTTGTTTGCGAAGCTGATGGCGACTGTAAATTACAAGATTATATGTATTATTATGACGTTCCAAGTAAAAAAGAATATGAGACTGAAATAAGAGATTTTGAAATAGATTATTCTAATAAGTTCTTTTACATTGATCCTAGTAAATGTATTTTATGTGGAAAATGTATTAATGTTTGTGATCAATTAGTTGGGATAGGCGCATTAAGTTTCAATAAAAGAGGAAAAGAAACATATGTTTCATTCGCTTTTAATAAAGGAATGGATCAATCACAATGCGTTAGTTGTGGAAACTGTGTTAGTGTTTGCCCAACAGGGGCAATCGTAGAAAAAAGTCGTGAGAAATTCAGAATAAAAGATACACGAAAAGTAAGAACTACTTGTCCTTATTGTGGAGTTGGATGTCAATTTGAAGTAGTTCTTAAAGGAGATACCGTAGTTAGAATTGATCCAATAAATACAACTCCAAATGAAGGGTTACTATGTGTTAAAGGTAAATTTGCTTTTAGATATATTAATCATCCAGATCGTTTGAAAACACCATTAATTAAAAAAGATGGAGTTTTTCATGAAGCATCCTGGGAAGAAGCATATCAAGTTATCATCAATAAAATCAACGAAACTAAAAAAGCATACGGTCCTTCTGCTTTTGCAGGCTTAGCAAGTGCTAAATGTACTAATGAAGATAACTATTTATTCCAAAAACTTATGAGAGCGGTAATTGGAACTAATAATGTTGATCACTGTGCTAGACTTTGTCATGCTTCAACTGTAGCGGGATTAGCTACAACATTAGGTAGTGGAGCAATGACAAATAGTATTGAAGAAGTTAAGCATCATGATGTTATCTTTGTTATTGGATCTAATACTACAGAAACACATCCAGTAATTGGTAATTTTATGAGACAAGCCAAAAAACATGGCGCTAAAATCATTGTTGCGGAACCTCGCAAAATTGATTTAGCTAACGAAGCTGAGGTTTTTGTTCAGATAAAACCAGGAACTAATGTAGCTTTACTTAACGGGATGATGAATGTTATTTATAATGAAAAATTATATGATAAAGAATTTATTAATGCTAGAACTGAAGGATATGATAAATTTATTGAAGTTATTAAAGAGTATCCTGCAAAACGTTGTGCTGAAATTTGTGGATGTTCTGTTTTAGATATTGAAAAAGCTGCACGTCTTTACGCTAGTGGTGAAAAAGCTGGAATTTATTACGCTATGGGTATAACTCAACATTCTAACGGAACTAATCATGTTAAAAGTGTTGCTAACTTAGCTATGATGTGTGGTAACCTTGGCAAAGAATCAACTGGAGTTAATCCACTTCGCGGACAAAACAATGTTCAAGGTGCTTGTGATGTAGGTGCCTTACCTGATGTTTATCCAGGTTATCAAAAAGTTCATATTCCTGAAATTCACGCTAAATTTGAAAAAGCATGGGGTGCTAAGTTAAGTGATAAAGTAGGATTAAGTTTACCTCACATTACTAATGGTGCTTATAATAATTTAATTAAGTTTTTATATGTTATGGGAGAAAATCCAATCGTTAGTGATCCTGATATTACTCACGTTAGAGAAGCAATGGAAAGAGTTGATTTCCTCGTTGTTCAAGATATCTTTTTAACAGATACTGCTGAATATGCAGATGTAGTTTTGCCTGCTTCTACTTACGCTGAAAAAGACGGAACATTTACTAATACTGAAAGACGCGTGCAACGAGTTAGAAAAGCAATTGATCCTATTGGAGATAGTAAACCAGACTGGATTATTTTACAAGAAATCATGTCTTTATTAGGATATCCTCAACATTTTAATCATCCGTCGGAAATAATGGATGAAATTGCTGAAGTAACACCAATTTATTCTGGAATAGATTTTGAAAGAATTGATAAGGTTGGATTACAATGGCCTGTATTTGGAAAAGATCATCCTGGAACTAAATTTTTACATAAAGAAAAATTTAGTAGAGGAAAAGGTTTGTTTACTCCAGTAGATTATTTAGGAGCAAAAGAATTACCTGACGATGAATACCCTCTTACTCTTACAACAGGACGTGTTTTATATCATTTCCATACAAGAACAATGACTAATAAGAATAGTGAAATTAATGAATTAGTTCCAGTTAATTTCATTGAAATAAATCAACTCACTGCCGATAAATATAGTTTAAGTGATATGCAAGAAGTTATTGTAAAATCACGTCGTGGTAAAACAACAGCTGAAGTTCATATTACTAATAAAATTGGTGACTATATTGTCTTTATGCCTTTCCATTTCGCAGATGGAGCTAATATGTTAACTAATCCAGTATTAGATGATATTTGTGATATTCCTGAACTTAAAGTTGCTGCATGTGAAATTATAGAGAAAATATAATTGTGAATGTCTCAGCGATTATTTTAGCGGGAGGTAATTCTTCTCGTATGAAATACAATAAAGAATTTATTAAAATAGGTAATACATTTTTAATTCATAATCAAATTTCAAAATTACTTACTGTATTTAAAGAAGTAATTGTTGTAAGTAATAATCCTGACCATTATCAAGGTTTAAATGTTAAGGTAGTTAGTGATATTTTGATTGGTAAAACACCAATAATCGGTTTACACGCAGGCCTTGTTAATTCAAGCAATAGATATAACTATTGTATTGCCTGTGATATGGCATATATTAATTTTGATTTCATTAATTATTTAGTTAGTTTAACAAAAGGACATGATGCTTACGTTGCAAAATATAATAATTATATCGAGCCATTTAACGCAATTTATAGTAAAGATATCATTGAAAAAATAGAAACTTTTTTAGCTGATGGTAATTTCGGATTTCAACGATTGGTCAAACAATTAAATACTTATTTCATTGATGAACAAAAAGTTAGTTTTTACCAACAGAAAATGGATATGTTTAAAAACATAAATGTTGAATCAGATTTATTAGATAATTATTTAAGTGTAACTTCTAATTATCAAAATATGGATGTTATTAAAATTATTGATAATGAACCATTTAATGTTAAAGATAAAATCATTACTGAATATCCATTATCTATATATATCAATAATAATTATTATTCAACAATGATGTTAACTCCAGATAATATTGAATTTCTTATTTTAGGTTATTTACATAGTGAGTTTGTTATAAATGATATTAATGAAATTATTGATTTAAATTTAAATCTAGAAAACCATCGTTGTGATGTTACATTAAGCCATAAAATAATAACCAATAATTCTCAACGACTTGATATAATGTCTACTGCTTGCGGTAATGCAAATCTTACAAAAGTAAAAGAAAAAGATTTGCCAAAAATAATTAAGAATCAAATATTTAACATAAACTTAATTCTAGATGAAGTAGCTATTTTTAATAAAGAATCGATACTATTCAAGGAAACAGGTGGAGTTCATAGTGTTAAAGTAATATACGATGATACTAAGGTGCTGTTTGAAGATATCGGAAGACATAATGCAATCGATAAAGTGGTTGGCTATTTACTTAAAAACAGTGTTAAAAGAGATGATATTTTTATTGTAATGAGTGGTAGAGTATCTTCTGATATTTTACTAAAAGTTGCTTTAATTAATATTAGTTTAATTGTTTCAAGAAGTGCTCCAACATCATTAGCTATTAAATTAGCTGATAAATTAGGAATAACTGTTGTAGGGTTCGCTAGAGGAAACAAATTAAACATTTATAGTCATAAAGATCGAATTATAAGGAGTGAAAAAAATGAATAATCCAGTTGAAATTAATTTAAAGGAATTCGAAATTATAATTGATTCATTTAAAAATACTAAAGGACCACTAATTCCAATATTACATGAAGCTGAAAAGATGTATGGATATATTCCAATTGAAATTCAAAATCTAATCTCAGAAAGACTAAAAATGTCAAATGCTACAATATATGGAGTAGCTACATTTTATGCAATGTTTCATACTGAACCAACTGGAAAATATCATATTGGTGTATGCACCGGTACTACTTGTCACTTAAATGGATCCAGTAAACTTTTAAAACATTTAGAACAAAAGTTGGGTATAGTTGAAGGTGAAACAACTAAAGATGGTCAATTCACAATTGTTCCTGTAAAATGTATTGGTAATTGTGATTTAGCTCCAAATATGACAGTTAATGATAAGGTATATAATTCAGTAACTATTAATAAAATAGATAACTTAATAAAAGAATATTCATCCAAATAAAAAACTGCACCCTCTCTTTTTCATAGTTTCCTATGTCCAAGTTTATGGGTGCAGTTCAGTGAATTGTCGTTTTTTATACTCCACAATCTGTATCTATTAATTTTAAAATTTTCAATCCATGTCCTAAAACATCACCAAGAAACGGTAAGTTTTCTTGAACTGCCTTTAAACTTCCAGGTAAATTAATAATTAATGTTCTATTTCTTATTCCAGATATTCCTCTAGATAGATATGCTCTTTTAGTTACTTTATAACTTTCTAATCTTAACATTTCTCCTATTCCTGGTATTTCTCTTTTAATTACTTCTTTAGTTGCTTCTGGAGTATTATCGCGTGGTGAGAATCCTGTTCCACCTGTTGTAATTATTAAATCTACTTTAATTTCATCAGTATAATATAATAATTTGTTTTTTATAGTTTCTAAATCATCTGTGATTATAACTTTTTCAAGGACATTGAATTTTTTAGAAGTTAAAAACTCTTTAATATATTCTCCAGATGTATCAACTCTTAATCCCTTTGCTCCTTTATCACTACACACTATTATTGCAGCATTCATTATCATAGTTTGTCACCTATTTCTGTTTTATTTTATCTAACAATTTCAATTGTATCTCCAACTCTAACAATACCACCTTTAATAACTTTTGTAAATATTCCTTCAACTGGTAAAATATAAGCTCCAAATAATTTAATTATTTCAAATTTATCATGTCCTTTTTTACCAATTTCAGTTATCTCTTGAACTGTTTCCCCAATTTTAAATACTGTTCCAACTGTTAATTCATTTAATACAAAACCTTCTGTAGTAATATTTTCAGCAAAAGCACCTGGTAAGAATTTTTTACCTTTTTGTTCTAAACGATTATAACTTTCAATTCCTAACAAACTTATTTGTCGATGCCCTGATCCGGCGTGACCATCACCTTTAATTCCATAATCAGCAATAAATAAAGCCTGTTCTACTGGTTCTTTAATAACACTTGTTTGTTCACTAATATTAAGAGATATTACTCTTCCAATCATTTCTCTTCTCTCCTAAATTCTCCGCTTTTTCCACCGTTTTTTTTAAGCAATTTAATTTCTTTTATAATCATACCTTTATCAATAGCTTTACACATATCATAAACTGTTAAAGCAGCAATGCTTACCGCTGTTAAAGCTTCCATTTCTACACCTGTTTTGCCTGTTAAAGAAACAGTAGATTGGATTATTAATTCATTAGTATCAATATTATGAGTAAAATGAATATCAATACCAGTTAATAATAAAGGATGGCACATCGGAATAATATCCGGTGTTTTTTTAGCTCCCATTATTCCAGCTACTTGGCTTACAGCTAAAACATCACCTTTTTTAAATCCACCTTCAATTATTCTTTTTAAAGTTTCCTTTTCCATTTTAATTGTTGCTTCTGCGACAGCAGTTCTTTTAGTATCATCTTTTAAAGATACATCTACCATTCTCGCATAACCTTCTTTATTTAAATGAGTTAATTCCATTATTACCCTCCAATCTTATTCATTGGACGATCTGATATACTTTTTAAATCTCGATCCAATGTATGGCTAAGTGGTTTTGCTTTAATTGCCTCTACTAATTTAGAAGAAACTAAATTTTTATCTATGTTCTTAATATTGATTTCATTATTATTATGTAAGCATGGCTTCAAATGACCATCAGCTGTTAATCTTATACGATTACAAGAAGCACAAAACTTATGACTAATTGGATTAATAAACCCTATTAGCCCATTTTTCCCTTCAACCTTATAATATTCGGCAATACTATCTTTTCGATAAAAGATTAATTCTGGATATGATTTTAATAATTCATCTTTACTAATATAATATTTATTATAATCAAATTTTAAATGTCCAATTGGCATAACTTCAATTAATCTAATTAAAACATTATATTTATCTGCGAGGTCAATAAAATCAAAAATTTCATTATCATTAAATCCTTTTAATAAGACGACATTAATTTTAATTGGTAACATCTCATATTTAATTAATTCTTTAATTAATATTTCATAATCTAAAGTGATTGCTGAATTTGTAATAAATTTGTATTTTTCTTCATCAAGAGTATCTAAACTAAAATTAACTCTTGAAATACCAGCATCTTTTAATCTTTTTACATTTCCAATTAAAAGTGTAGCATTTGTTGTTATAGTAATTTCTTTAATACCATCTATTTCATTAATCTTTTTTATTAAACTGTAAATACCTTTTCTAACTAATGGTTCTCCTCCGGTAATCCTAATTTTAGTAATACCAATTTTAACTGATTCTTTTACAACATTAATTATCTCTTCATCTCGCAAAATACTATCATGCTCTTTTTTTTCAATTCCATCAGGCATACAATACAAACATCTTAAATTACATCTGTCAGTTACTGAGATTCTTAAGTAATCAATTTCTCTTTTGAATGTATCTTTCAAGATATCACCTCTTTTTTAGTAATGATTTCACCAATATTGTCAATACTGTATCCACCTAGTTTATCAAGTTCTTTTTTGAAGTCAAAAGATTTTAATACTTTAATAAAGTTATTATATAAAGGTGTATCTATTATTTCATTTAGAACAATAAAATCATAATGTTCCTCTCCTAATTCTATAATATCTAATCCCATTAGATTAGCTACACTAACTACACCCATACCACAATCATAACGCGGATCTTTAACACTGCTTGCGACTAACATATGAGTTCCAAGTTCAAAGCCATATCCTGTTATTAAGTTTTTGTCAATTTCTTCTTTTTTCAATAAATAATCAAGAAGAATTCTTGTTCCACTACCTCTTTGACGATTCACAAAAGTTACATCATCTCTAGTTAAGTCTTGTAACGATTTAATATTTTTAGGATTGCCTTTTTTAACATATAATCCTTGTATTCTTGATACTCCTCTTACTAGTGTATAAGTATTATCTAAATATTTATCAATTATAAATTCGTTATAAATTCCACTATTATGTAAAATATGTACAGGAGCTAAATGACATCCTCTATTTTTTATAGCCATTATTCCACCAAAACTACCTATATGAGTACTTGATAAATGGAATTTATCATTACTCATTAAATCATCAACTTTATCTAAAAGAATATCGTGTGATCCAATTACTATTAATGATTTTTCTATTTCTTTAATATCTTTCAAAAGTTGTATATCAACGTACTCCATCGCAGAATAACCTTCACTATTTTTAGGAACAACCATTATTCCATCAGCCTTTACAAGACTCATTGTAATTCCAGCTCCTCGATCTAGTGGAGTTGCGATTATTTCGTTATTAATAATACCTAGTTTTACTCTTATAAATTCATGATTTTTGAGTGATGAATATACTTTTTTCGTTAGCTTAGCTTTAACTGTTTTATATCTTTTTATTTCTTGATTTAGAAAATTAGCAATAAAAGGTCTAACAATATTGTCAAAAGCAATAAACGTTGATACAGGATATCCCGGTAATCCAACCAAAGGTACTCCATTAATTTCACCAATAATAGTTGGTTTTCCTGGTTTTATTCCTATTCCATGAATATGAACAGTTCCATTTTTTTCAATTATAGATTTAGCGTAATCTTTAGTACCTGCACTACTTCCTGCGCCAATAATAACTAAATCATATTTTTTTATTGCATTCATAATTGTTTTTTCTAATGTTTCGAAAATATCTTTTTGAACATCTAAAATAACTGCTTCACATCCAAGAAGTTCAAGTTCGTTTTTAACATAAAAAGAATTAGAATCAATTATTTTTCCAGCTTTTAATTCTTTTACATCTCTAATAATTTCATCACCTGTAGGAATAATAGCAATTAGTGGTTTTTTAATAACTTTAATATTAGGAATTCCGCCACTAAGTAAAGCTGATATATCAACAGCTCTAATTTTATGATTTTTAGGTAAAATCATATCACCTTCTACAATGTCTTCTCCTATTGGTCTAATGTCTTGAAATGGTCTAACACTTTTTATTAACGTTATTGACCCATCGGCGTTTTCCATAACATCCTCAATCATGACAACTGCATCAAATTCAGGAGGGATAATATTCCCAGTATTTACAGCTAAAAAATCCTTTTTAGCTATTATAACTGGAGAAGTTTCTGTCGCTTCATATGTGTTTTTAGCTACTAAAGTAATTCCATCCATAGCGGCAGCGTTATAAAACGGAGAAGAAACGTGCGCGTAAATAGCTTCATATGTGATTCTATTTATAGAATCAACTGTGTCAATAGTTTCATAACTAATTTTATATTTTGATTTTAAACAAATATTATGAATTAATGGTGAAATTTCTTTTAAATCAATACTGTTTAAATATATTTTACGTTTCACTTTAATCACCTACTCGATAGACTTTAACAATTTCGCCAGCTGTTTTTCCTTCAATAAATTCATTAATAATAATATATCCACTTGCCTCTTTTAAAGCGTTAATCATTCCTGATTTAGCAAATAAAGGAATTGCGATTAACTTGTTTTCATCATTATATTCAACTTTCACTAATTGATACATTCTTCTTCCAGTAACTGAGTGAACATTTAACTGAAGAATAGCTTCAATATAAGGTGAAGGCATAACTTTATCAATATGATAAATCGTATTTATTATTGTATCAATAAAAGTATTTAAAACAAAAAAAGCACTAGTAGGTTGTCCGGGAAGTCCGAAAAATAGTTTATTTTTATATTTAGCAATTATAGTTGGTTTTCCTGGTTTTATATTAACACCATGTACTAATAAGTCAGCTCCTATTTCTTTTAAAATACTATAAGTATAATCTTTATCTCCAACGCTACTTCCCCCACTAGAAATTACAATATCAGAATTTTTAAATCCTGTTAATATAGCTTCTTTGTATAATTCAAAATCATCATTAATAATAACTTTATCACTAATGATAATATTTTTATTTATAAGATAATTAGTGATTGTATAGCTATTAATATCTCTTATTTCTCCTATTTCTAAATGAGCTTTATCTTTAACAATTTCGTCTCCAGTAGAAATAACTGATACACTTAATCTTTTATATACTTCAATTTCATCTATTCCAAGTGATTTTAGAGCACCTATAACTAGTGGAGTAATTACTGTATTTTTTGATAAAACTTTAGAATTAATACTGATATCAGTTCCCTTTTGAAGAACGTTTTCCCATATTGTTGCACTCTTATTAATAATAATTTCTTCATTTAACTGATCTGTATTTTCAATCATAACAACACTATTTGCGCCTTTTGGTAAATGTCCACCTGTTGGGATATAAACAGTTGTTTCTTCCGTCACATTAATTGTTGCTGGCTTTCCCATTTCTACTTTCCCTGATAATTTCAAAATGGATGGAGTTGTAGAAGAAGCTAATCTTACACTATTAAAATCTACCGCATATCCATCCACAATCGATCGATCAAAATGAGGAACATCTTCTAATGAGATAATATCTTTACTAGATACATAGTTAAGTGCATCTTCTGCTTTTATTACTATTTTACTTAATTGGTAATCTTTGAAATTATCTTCAAGAATTTTGATTGTTTCATCTATTGATTTTACGATAAACATGTTTTACATCCTCCTAAATAGTATTCTTCATCAATTAATTCTTCAATAAAAGTTTTATTATGACTAACTACAATAAAAGTAATTTTCTTTTTTAATTCTTTTATTAAAATTGATAATTCATTAATTGATTCTAAATCTAAATGAGTAGTTGGTTCATCTAATAAAACTATTTCAGGATTAAAAATAATACTTCTAATAATAGAAACTTTCATCTTTTCTCCCGATGATAATTTTAAAGCATTTTTATCTAAAAGATGTTCGATACTCAGTACCTTACTATACTCTGTTATTTTATCTTGATAAAGAGAAAGATCTAACTTTCTAATTCTCAATGGATAAATAATATTTTCATAAACACTACGGTTAAAAATAATTGCTTCTTGAGAATTATAAGTTATTTCTCCGTTCACTTTTACGTTTCCTTCATATTTAATTAGTGAGGCAAGTGATTTTAATAACGTCGTTTTCCCCGCTCCATTGCGCCCACTAATCACTGATATTTTATTTTTTTTAAAATGGTAATTATCAAATTTAAAAGTAATATTTTTATATTTCACAACTAATCCAGTTGTCTCAATCATAAAAATCACCTCTAAATTTCGCGAGTAAAGTATGCAGAATAAAAGCAATAAATAATAAAATCATTCCCATGGCTATCGAAACTGAATATTCTCCCATACTATTATTTAAAGCAATGTAAGTAGTCATTACTCTTGTATCATTTTTAATATTCCCTCCAACAAGCATAACAGCTCCAACTTCACTTAAAGCTCTTGAAAAACCTAAAATGACACTCATCATAATAAAAGGTTTTATTTCTTTTATTAAAAGAATTATTTTATCAAATTTAGATGCTCCTAATGTCGTTGCAGTTTCTAATACTCTTTTTTGTGTTTTTTCACTAGAAATAATAATATTTCCAGTTATAATAGGTAAAACCAGCAATGTCTGGGCAATAAACATCGCTGATTTTGTAAATAGTAAATTCATTCCGTCAAATGGACCGGTTATAAATAACAATACAATTAATCCAAGAACAACTGGTGGTATTCCCATAAGTGTAAAAACAATTTTTTTTGTTAATCTTTTTAATTTGTAGTCGGAAATACTAATAAAGATACCAAATATTGTTCCAAAAAACGAAGCTACTGTTGTTGCTAAAATAGAAATGGTTAATGATAGAAATATTATCGAATAAATTTCTTTATCAAATGAGAACAATAATTCAAATGCTTTAATAGTGCTTTCTAAAATCATTTATTCGCCAGCATTTGGATAAAATAGTTGTTCATCATACATTACATATGTAGCAATTAAATCTTGTACATCATCTCTAATAATCCAATCATAAAATAAATCAGCATATTCTTCATTACGATTATGTAAATCAGGATTAACTTTAATTACTCCATATTGGTTTTTTAACTCATTTCTATTTTCATAAGCAATAACTAAATCAAGATTATTTTTCATTGAAAGATAAGTGCCTCTATCACTTAAAGTATAATAACGACTTAGTGACGTCATCGTTAATGTTGAGCCCATTCCTTGTCCTGTTTCATGATACCAATCACCAAATGTAGATACATCATAACCATATTGTTCCCAAATTGATAATTCTTTCTTATTCGTTCCCGAATCATCACCTCGTGAATAAAAATTAAGGGGCTTTGTTACTATAAGAGCTAATGCTTCTTCTAATGTATCTGAATCTAAAGATGCTGGACCAAGAATAATAAAATCGTTATACATAATATTATGTCTTTTTTCTCCATACCCGTTATTTACAAATTCAACCTCACTATCATATGCGTGAACAAGTAAAATATCTGCTTCACCCATTTCACCCATTTCGAGGGCTGCGCCTGTACCTAAAGCTACTATTTTTACAAAGATACCGTATTCTTCTTCAAAACTAGGTATAATATACTCAAGTAAGCCACTATTATCCAGTGATGTTGTAGTAACAATAATAAGTTCTTTTTTCGAACAAGAACTTAATGTAAATAAAAATAAGACTCCTAAAATAATCAATATCTTTTTCACAAATTAGCCTTCTTCCTTTTGATATATACATAATAAAAAAAGATCTTTTACGCCTAAAAAGGAGTAAAAAATCTAACATCCTTTCCAAGCGCGGGAGGCATAAAAATTTCTTTTTATACCCGTTGGTTAATAAATCATAGTGTAAATCACAGTAGATTAATTAACTCGGAATATTTTTTTAACTACTTATATCATACCATATTTTCTAAAAATGTTAAATATTATCGATGTAATTATATCATTTGTAATTTATAACCTTATTTATAATAATTTGTTGAAAACGTTATCACATAGAGTTATAATATAAATAAGTAAAAACTAAAAAAGGAGGCTTTAAAATGTTTGGTTATATGGGCAAACTTCTAAGAATCAACCTTACAGAAAACTCTATTAAAGTTGACGACTTAGATTTCGAACTAGCAAAGAAATACGTTGGTGGACGTGGACTTGGATCTAAAATACTTTTTGACGAAATTGATCCAAAAATTGATGCTTTAAGTCCGGAGAATAAATTAATTTTTATTAACGGACCTTTAACAGGGACACCTACTCCAACAGGTGGAAGATATATGGTAGTTACTAAATCACCATTATCTGGAACAATAGCTTCTTCAAACTCTGGTGGTACTTGGGGAGCAAGACTTAAATATGCAGGATATGACGGAATAATCATTGAAGGAAAAGCCAAAAAACCGGTTTATATTACCATTAATAATGAAGATGTTGAAATCAAAGATGCAGCACACATTTGGGGAAAAATGGTTGGTGAAGCAACTGATATCCTAATGGAAAATAAAAAAAGAACTAATGTTCTTGCTATCGGACCTGCTGGTGAAAAATTAAATTTAGTTGCTTCTATTATGAATGATAAAGATAGAGCTGCAGGACGTAGTGGTGTTGGTGCAGTTATGGGAAGCAAGAACTTAAAAGCAATTGTTGTAACAGGTAATTTAAAAGTTAGTTTATTTGATAAAGAAGCTGTTAGAGCAAAAGTTAAAAATGCTGATAAATTAATCAAAGATAATCCAGTTACTGGACAAGGCTTACCAGCTTATGGTACAGCTGTATTAGTAAATGTTATAAATGCAAATGGTATTTTACCAACAAACAATTTCCAAGATGGTGTATTCTTAAGTGCTGAAGATATTTCAGGAGAAACACTTGCTGAAAAATATTTAGTTAGAAAAGATCCATGTCATCGTTGTACAATTGGTTGTGGTCGTTATACTAAAACTGATAAAGTTGAGGGTGGCGGACCTGAATATGAAACAATTTGGGCATTTGGTGCCGACTGTGGAGTTAAAAACTTAGAAACTATTATCGAAGCTAACTGGTGGTGTAACCAATTAGGTGTAGATACAATTTCAACAGGTTCTACTCTTGCAGCTGCAATGGAATTAAAATCAAAAGGATTATTAGATCATATTGATTTTGAAGGACATCCACTAGACTTTGGTAATGATGATTCTATCGTTTATTGGACTAAAAAATTAGCAAGAAGAGAAGGATTTGGAGCAGAAATGGCTGATGGATCTTATCGTTTATGTGAAAGTTATGGAAGAGCAGATTTATCAATGTCTGTTAAAAAATTAGAGATTCCAGCATATGATCCTCGTGGAGTTCAAGGACAAGGTTTAAACTTTGCTACTTCTAACCGTGGTGGATGCCATGTACGTGGATATATGATTTCTCCAGAAATCTTAGGATTACCAGCAAAACTTGAACGTAAAGCACTTGAAGATAAACCTTTCTGGACTAAAACATTCCAAGATCTTACAGCTTTTATTGATTCAATTGGATTATGTTTATTTACATCATTCGCATTAGGTGCAGATGAATATGCAGATATTTATAATGCTGTTGTTGGAACTAATTGGTCAGGAGAAGATGTTTTAAAAGCAGGAGAAAGAATTTATACATTAGAAAAACAATTTAATATTGCCGCAGGTATCTTACCTGAAGAAGATACACTACCTATTAGATTACTTACAGAACCTATGCCAAGTGGACCTACAAAAGGTGAAGTACATCATTTAGACAAATTATTACCTAAATATTATGAACTTAGAGGTTGGGATTCTAAAGGTGTGCCAACAAAAGAAAGATTAAAAGATTTAGGACTATAAAATAAAGTAAGGAATGAATTTAATTATTCATTCCTTCTTAATATTATGAAAAAAGTATATATAGAACTTACTAATAGATGTAACTTAAACTGTGCAATGTGTTATCGACATTCATGGGAAAACTCTTTAGGTGATATGACTATTGAAATCATTGATAAAATAAGTACTCATTTAAAAGGCACAAAAGGTATAGTTTTTGGTGGAATAGGTGAACCAACAATAGCCAAAAATTTTATGTACGCTGTTGAAAAATTTAAACAGTATGATTTAGAAATCACTACTAATGGTATCATTCGAAAACCAACAATAGAAATATTATGTAAATATTTTAAAAAGATCATTATTAGTGTTGATGGTACTGAAGATGATTATTATTCAGTACGGCAAGCAGATTTTTCACGCATAAGAGAAACATTAGAATATATAAATATTTGCAAGAAAAAAAACAATTCAAGATTACCATCAATTGAATTTGCATATGTCTTAACAAAATCAAAAAAAGATACAATATATAAAGTGATTGATTTCGCTAATAAGTATGATGCAGATAAAATTTTAATTTCGCATCTTTTACCTCAAAACAAGGCGCAAACGAATGATATTTTTTATACAAAAGATTATAATTATGAAGGTCATGAATATATGAAATTAGTTAGTAAATATGCTATTTATGGTAATAAAGTTAATTTAGCTTTTCCATATATGGAGATTAAAACAGAAAGATATTGTCATTTTGTTGAAAACGACTACACATATGTCGATTTTACTGGTAATGTCTATCCTTGTTATCGCTTTGCTAACACATATACTGAATGGGTTTTCGATCGTGAGAAAACAGTCTTAAAATATTCTTTTGGAAATATACTTAAAACAAATATTGATGAAATTTATTTTGGTAAAGAATATACAGATTTTAGACAAAATGTTTTAAATAGTAAATTCCCAAGTTGTGTTGATTGCGAATATGAGGATAGTTGTAGTTTTATTGAAACAACAGAATTTGATTGTTTAAGCTATTCCCCAAGTTGTGCTGATTGTTTGTGGAATAGAAATATTATAAAGTGTACATAGGTAATTATTATGATAACAGTAAAATTATATTCTGCGATTAGAAAATATGGTGGAAAAGTAGTAATGTTTGATTATGTTGAAGGTTTAACAGTTAAAGATATTATCGAAAAACTTAAGATTCCTTTAAAAGAAATATCTATTATTATTTTAGATGATTATGATAGTACAACTGACATTATGATAAATAGAGAAGTTAATGAATCATCATTAATTCATCTATTTCCTCCTATGGCAGGTGGATAATATGAATCAATATAATAGAAACACAGGGATACTAAACAATGAAGAACTTCTAACCATTAAAAAAACTAAAATATTAGTAGTAGGCGCAGGCGGATTAGGTGGTTATATTTGTAATAGTTTAGTTCGTTTAGGGGTACAAAATATCACTATTATTGATTATGATTTTTTTGATGTTTCAAACTTAAATCGTCAAATATTTTCAACGACTCTAACATTAACTAAATCAAAAGTAAAAGTAACAAGAGAAAGATTGCTTGAGATTAATCCCTCTGCTAATATAGAAATAATGCATTTAAAATATGATGATAATATCGATATGAAATTATATAACTCTATTGATATTGTATTTGATGCAGTAGATAATATTAAAACAAAACTACTACTTGAAAATCATTGCACAACCTATAAAAAGCCTTTAATTCACGGTGCTATTGCTGGATGGTATGGCCAGATAGGTATTATCTTACCAAATGCATATATTTTAAGAGAAATTTACAAGAATAAATTAACTGGTGTAGAAAAGACACTGAAAAGTCCAACATTTATTCCTGGAATTGTTGGTAATCTAATGATTAGTGAATTTATAAAATTCATTACAAAAAAAGACTCTTTAATAAATAAAATCTTATTTATTGATGTACTAGATCATGAATATCGAATGATATACCATAAATGAAATTTCAAAATATTCACAAAAGGCAGTTCGATTGAGCTGCCTTTATTTTGGTATTTTATTAATCGTCTTCATAATAATTAGTAATTACGCATACCCCCGTATCATATGTTATTCTCAAATAATTATCCATGCTTCCACCATTCAGAAATGCCTGTTCTTGAATTGACTCTAAAGCAATATCATCTTGTAAAACATCATTTATGTAATATTGATAAACACCATCATCCTTATATAGATATTTATAAACATCTTCATCTACTGTACACACAGCAACAAGTGTACCATCAGGTGCTTCCCATTCATCAGGTGGAGCTAACAATCTTTCACGAATCCCACATCCGCTCAACAATATAGTTAGTGTAATAAATAAAACTAGTCCTATAATTTTTTTCATTATCTTTACTCCTTCCAAAATCAATCTTAATTTTATTATATATTTTTATCTTTACCAACACAAACAATATAAGAATAAGTGTACAAAATAGTTTTCAAATATGGTACAATTTTATTATTCAGGAGTGGTAATATGTTAGTATTAATTGGAGCAAGTGCAAGTGGTAAAACAGAAATTGCTAAAATTCTAATCGCTAAGTATAAATTTAAAAAATTAGTTACTTATACAACAAGAAAAATAAGAGAAGGCGAAATTGATGGGACTGATTATCACTATATTTCTATAAAAGAATTTATTGAGAAGAAAACAAATAATGATTTTTTAGAAACAACAATTTATCATAATACTCATTATGGTTCCCCAAAAAATGGAGCAGATTTTTACAAAGTTATTATCGTAGAACCAAAAGGAGCTAACAGCATTTATAAAAAAAGAATTCCTAATACTGTTTTCATTTATTTGGAAACAGATGAATTGATCAGACGTGTTAGAATGCTGAATCGTGGAGACAGTTTATTAGATGTTGAAACTAGATTTAAAGAAGATAGAAAACATTTTAGAAAATCGAAATTTAAACACTTAGATTATATTGTTAATACTAATGAAAAATCTTTAGAGGAATTAGCTGAAATAGTTAATAATAAATATTTGACGCATTTATCCATTGCATTACTTACTAATAAATAAGCCATTTAGGATTTCCCTAAATGGCTTTAAATTTATCAGTTATTCTTCGTCTTGTTTTACTTCTTCTTCAACAGTTTCTTCATCTGTTGCTTCGGCATCTTCTATTACTTCTTCTTTTGGTCTAGATACAGATACTACTACATCTTCTAAACTAGTTAAAATTTTAACTCCGTTAGGAACAACAATATCACTAACGTGTAATACGTTATTTTCTTCTAGATTTTCAACATTTAATTCTAAATGTGAAATACCTTTACCTACAGCATATTCAATTTCAATTGTGTCCGCTACACTATGAAGAATTAATCCTTTTTTCTCTACTATTTCTTTATTAACAAATACAACTCTAACCTTAGATGTCATTGTATCATCTAATGAAACTTTCATTAAGTCAAAATGTCTTGCTGAATGAAGATTTGATGGAAGGGGTTGAACTTCTTTAATATAAACTAAATGTTTTACACCATCTAGTTCAACTTCAAATGTTTTTGAAGTACCCATTTTATGAAACATTTTATTAAATTCAGCTGCATTCGCAGTTATAGATGTTGATGCAAGTCCCTTACCGTATAACACACCAGGAACTATATTGAAATTTCTTACTTTACTACCTTTTTTAGTTCTTAATTCTATTTTCATTTTAATACCATCCTTTTTATAATCTAAAGTAATTTTATCACAAATTAAAGCTATTGTCTATTTGTTTGAAATTCTATTTTTTTATTAGTCTAAAGAAATACTATTTTTACATTTTTAAATCTCTTTAGATTTATAAAAAAAGTAGTATTATGTCTATACCCCTAGCTACATTTCACTTTTGATATTGGTTGTTGGTTTTTGTAAAATAGAAGTTATACGTTAATATTGGTACCATTGAAATTATTGTCCTAATATGTATATTTGTAATTGATGTGTTTTATTCAAAATGAGAGCCTATAGTGGTTGGTGTTCCAAGCGGTCTAAAACTATCTTCTCCTTTTGAAATATAGACACGTTTTACCGGCTCTAGTTTATGTTTTTTTTGCATGAATATTTTCTTTGATTTTATTTCAGTTTAGTTTAAGATATTCTCTTAACTTTGGTATACGAAAACTGCACCCTCTCTTTTTCATAGTTTCCTACGTCCAAGTTTATAGGTGCAGTTCATTGAAAAGTAATTTTTTTGAATAAACTATAAAAATGTTTCCTCATTTTAATTAAAGCCTATCATTTATACTTTTTATTCTAGTAAATATTTTATTATACACTTTTTTAATTCTTTCTTCATTTACATAATTCATTACTTCGTTAATATAAAACCACCTAACACCAGAATTTTCATCTTTTTTTATTATTAGTTTATCTTCTTCACCAGCAATTAATAAAAAGGTAGCATTTAAATGTAAATGATCTCCTACATAATGGCCTTTCTTAATATGGTTCTCTACTAAAATTACATCAACACTAATAATTTCATCGTTATAAGGAGTAATATTTATTACTCCAGTTTCCTCTTTAGCTTCCTTTATTGCAACTTCTAATAAGTTAGGATTCCCATCATTATGTCCACCTACCCAAGCCCATGAATTGTAAATATTATGATGTGCAAATAAAACCTTATCCATCTTTTTATTAACAATAATTGCTGACGAGGTTATGTGTGCTATTAAATTTGTTCTTAACAAAGAATTCTGATTTTCATTAATGAAATTTATAATTGCTGCTTTATCTACTTCTTCTTGTTCGCATTGTGGAACATATTCACCAAACAACTTTTTATACATAATTTCACCTGCTTTATCCTCTTTAATTAAACTACTTTACAATTTCCTCTTTTCTATCAACCCTAATTATTATAAATATGTTTGATTTATACTATTTGTTTTTATTCGAATGGAAACTTAAAAGATATATTTAAACTATCTCTTACCTCTATTAAATCTTTTATTATAGCTTTATTTACTGGAACACCTTTATCTTTTCTATCGAGCCAAGCAAGATATTCTTTTTCTCCAGCAGTATAAATTCTTGTTTTTCCAGGTGCTTTCTTAGATGAACGAAGTTCTCTAAGAATATTACCTGATATTTTTTTAAATGTATCTAATCCCATAAAAGCTTCAGTATCAATAGCTATAAAGAAATGTCCTAAATTATAAGGTTTTTTGTTTCCTTCGTTATCCACACCTGTTAACATCTTTAAAAAATTACCAGCTTGTAGAGCTGATGATAATATCTCAACAACAGTAGCATATCCATATCCTTTATAACCTGCGTATGTTTCACCAAATCCTCCTAAAGGACTAAGTGCAGCCTTACCTTCTGTTAAATCTACTAATATTTGTTTAGAATCCGTTAAATTTTTTCCTTCACTGCTTGTTACTAACCCTTTTGGAGTATCTTTTCCTATTTTTGAGTAAAATTCTATTTTTCCTCTTTGGATAATACTAGTAGCACAATCTATTACAAAAGGAAAATCTTCATCAGTTGGCAATCCTATTGTTAGAGGATTTGTTCCTAACATATTTTCTACACCAAATGTTGGTGCAATCGATGGTCTTGCGTTAGTTCCCGTCATTCCAATCATTCCTGCTTTAGTTGCCATTGTAGCGTAATATCCAGCGATTCCGTAATGACTTGAATTGCGAACAACAACCATTCCCATACCAAATTGTTTAGCTTTAGAAATTGCTAAAGCCATAGCTTTTTTACTTATTACCATTCCCATACCGTTATGTCCATCAACAACCGCAGTTGTTGATGTTTCTCTTACTATTTCGTAATTAGTAATAGGGTTTAATATTCCATCATTTATCCTATCTATATAAATAGGTTTAAATCGGTTTACTCCATGGCTGTCAATTCCTCTTCGATCTGCTTCCATTAAAACATCAGTACAAACAACCGCATCTTCGTTTGGTATTCCTATTTTGATGAAAGCTGTTGTCATAAATTCTTTTATTATTTCCCACGAAATATATTCTTTATTATTCATCTTTCCACCTTCTTCTTAGTATTCTTTACTTAAATTATAACATAAAACAAGCTGAAAGTAATTTTAGTTATTTTTCATACTTTTCAACAAGTTAATAATATCTTTTTTAATTTTCCAACACTAGGTAAAGTTCCAACACCTTTTAAAACTAGAGCTTCCGCAATTAGTAGTGTACCAAAAATATCCGCATACATTGTTACTCCTATTAATGTCGCAATAATAACTGAGAATGGATTATTTGATCCTAAGATATTATTAATAATAGATGCTGAGATATATCCATGGATCATAGCATCAATTTCAACTCCAAATAAAATATATATCCAAATTTTTTTATATTGTCAAAAACTTGTTCAAATGAATATGAATGACGTTCAAATCTGCTCATAACGTAATTTAGATTAACATCTAATTCAACTTCATCTTTTTTACTCATAACAAATTCTTCGACGTATTTTTCCATATGAAACAAACTTATTAAAGTTCCAACATCTACCGCAATAATCAAACCAATTACCACGTAAACTAAGGCAACATTCCATCCAAAAATACTCGCAAGTAAAATTACTGAAGCTAAATCAACTAAAGGAGAAGATATTAAGAAAAGAAAAAGTTACTCCAATAGGTAAACCCGACTTTGTAAAGGCGATAAAAATCGGGATTGATGAACATGAACAAAATGGCGTTACAGTTCCAAGTAAAGCCCCAATAATATTCGCAGGTATTCCTTTAATATTTCCTAGTATTCATTTTGTTTTCTCAGGCGTAAAATACGATTGGATATACGATTAAAAATAAATTAAAACTGATAATAGAATAAAGATTTTAATTACATCAAACAAAAAAATTAAAGACTTCCAAAAAAGATACTATTTATATCTAATTTCAAGACCTCACTTAGAAATCGATTAACCAAGTTATGAAGCCAAGTCATCTTAAACAAGATATCATTCAAATTAATGAAGAAAATACCTATAGATTGCATTCATCTACCTTGGTATCTCTAAGTGTTATTAAATAATCACTTAAAGAAGTTAGAATATTCCTATTAATTTTATATTTTACCCATGTCCCATCTTTTCTTGAGTTTGCTAATCCAGATTCAGTAATAATTTTCAGATGATAAGATAATGTTGGTTGTGTTAATGGGAATTTATCAATTAATGTGCACCCACAAGTTTCTCCTTTAATAAGTAACTCAATAATTTTAATTCTTGTTGGATCAGAAAGCACTTTAAATAAATTCGCATATTTTTCATACATAGTAATTTCTCCTTATTTATATAATATATATAGATATTTATCTATATTGTTGATCATTTATAGATTACTCTAAAAAAAAGAAAAAAACAACTAATATCTTCAAAAATTATAACAGATATTGTTACTTTTCCTTTTTTTAATTAAACATAGTTCTTCAAGTGACAAACACCTTTCAGTAGTTCTATTATTGGACAATCTACTATATAATTTTCAATTAAATTCATATAGGGTTTTTCACATTATTTCTTTTTTTAGTTAAAATGTATTTTCATATCAAATAAACTAAAATATTACTCTTTAGTATCTTTGATATACCCTAATTTACTGAAATAGGCTATAGTGTCTTCATAACCATATTTGTATATTTTTTTTGAATGTTCAGAGTTGAAATCTAGTACTCCCCCCATTTTTTTTCTCCCTTTGATTTGGTGAAATTTAACATTCGGAAATTTTTCAGACTGTATTAACTCAAATGTAAAAAATGATATCCCAATAATAATTATTTCATTACAACCAATATCAACAAGCGGGCGAACTGGTGTATTGTCAAACACTCCTCCATCATAGTATTTTTTATTTTGATCAGTAACTGCTGGGAATACTACAGGTATTGAACAAGAGGCTGTAACTGCCTTAATCTGATTTTCTTTCTTAAGATCTTTTAATGGAACATACAAAACCTTACTGTCTTTTTTTACATAATGTTTATACGATGACTTAAACAACTCAAATAACCCCTTTGTCCTATCTCCACTTTCAGATACTGTTACAAAGACATCTTTCTCTTGTAATGCATCAAAATCTATAACATCGATCATTATCCTATGTAATGTTTCCATTGTATATATACCGCTATCTAAGG
>Ga0190303_1000164_pt1 | contig 27806 bp, 25 predicted proteins | sample 48700701_MG_FD_161672 | JGI IMG/M metagenome (GOLD analysis project Ga0190303, IMG submission 161672) | Hydrothermal vent sediment bacterial communities from Southern Trench, Guaymas Basin, Mexico - 4870-07-0-1_MG | ecosystem: Environmental > Aquatic > Marine > Hydrothermal vents > Sediment ... | reverse complement strand
TTTATCTTTAGAAATCATAAGCGGAATGTTTTTTAAAATATTGAATTTCAACACTTTAATATACTAAATATTCTGCTTTTTTCATTAAAAAAAATCCCTTTTCTTACGTCGAACTCAGGTTATTAGGTTAATCTAAAAAACAGTTTTATATTTAAATTGTGAACGACATCCTTTTTATTACGCCACCCTTTACACAATTAAACACACCATATCCGGCTACACCGTATTTAAAAGGGTTTTTAAATACTAAAAAAATTAACTCATTTCAAATGGATTTGGGTATTGAAGTTATTTTAGCCATTTTTTGTAAAAAAGGGCTTCAAAATGTTTTTGATATTGCTTTTAAAAATGAAAAGATTACTTCCTATAATTCGCAAAGAATATATGCTTTAAAAGATGAATATTTAACTAAAATTGAGGCTGTTATATATTTTTTACAAGGAACAAACCAAACCTTTGCTAGTCAAATATGTTCTGATAATTTTCTACCACAAGCTTCCAAATTCGAACAACTAGATGATATAGATTGGGCTTTTGGGTCTATGGGAATTCAAGATAAAGCGAAGCATTTAGCCACTTTATTTTTAGAGGATATTTCAGATTTTATTATTGAATGTATTGATGAGAATTTTGGATTTAGCAGATATGCTGAACGATTAGGGAAAAGCGCCAATAGTTTTGACGAACTGTATGAAAATTTACAAAATGAAACTTCTTTTATTGATACAATTACCTTAAAAATTTTAGAAGAAAGATTAGAAGAAATTCAACCTAAACTAGTTTGTATTTCAGTGCCATTTCCAGGGAATTTATACAGTGCTTTTAGATGTGCTCAATTTATAAAAAAACAACATCCTGAAATTAAAATAGCAATGGGTGGTGGTTTTCCAAATACAGAATTAAGAAGTTTAACAGATATTCGTGTATTTGATTTCTTTGATTACATAACGTTAGATGATGGAGAATTACCAGTAGAATTATTGCTTTCAAATGTGTTGGATTCCACTCCAAATAATCAAGATTATAAACGCTTCAAAAGAACGTTTTCACAAGAAAACGAAAAAATAGTTTATAACAATTCTTCAACTAAAAATGATTATAAACAAGTAGATTTAGGCACCCCAGATTATTCAGATTTATTATTGGATAAGTATATTTCAGTGATAGAAATTGTAAATCCAATGCACAGCCTTTGGAGTGATGGAAGATGGAATAAATTAACCATGGCTCACGGTTGCTATTGGGGGAAATGTACTTTTTGTGATATTTCGCTAGATTATATTAAAATTTATGAGCCACTAACAGCCAAATTGCTAGTTGATAGGGTGGAAGAAATGATTGCCCAAACTGGAGAGTCAGGTTTTCATTTTGTTGATGAAGCTGCGCCACCAGCTTTAATGAGAGAACTTGCACTTGAAATTCTAAAACGAAAATTAACAGTCACTTGGTGGACAAATATTCGGTTCGAAAAAAGCTTTACAAAGGATTTGTGCTACTTGTTAAAAGCATCGGGATGTATTGCAGTTTCAGGCGGTTTAGAAGTTGCTTCTGATAGGTTATTAACGTTAATTAAAAAAGGTGTTACCGTAGAACAAGTTGCTAAAGTAACTAGTAATTTTACAGAGGCAGGTGTTATGGTTCACGCATATTTAATGTATGGTTTTCCAACGCAAACAATTCAAGAAACAGTTGATAGTTTAGAAATGGTAAGGCAATTGTTTGAGTTAGGAAGTATTCAATCTGGTTTTTGGCATCAGTTTGCATTAACAACTCATAGCCCAATTGGTTTAAACCCTACCGAATTTGGAGTATTTCCAAATTATAAAAAAATTACGTTTGCAAATAACGATATAGATTTTAAGGATAAAACCGAGATTAATCATGATAAATTTAGCTTCGGGTTGAAGAAGTCTATTTATAATTTCATGCATCAGGTTGGTTTTGAATTACCGCTACAAGATTGGTTTGATTTTGAAATTCCAGAGACAACTATAGCGCACCATTATATAAGTAATTGTTTAGTTTCAGAAGCAAATTCTACTATAAAATCTTCGGCTAAAATTTATTGGTTAGGAAAAAACCCTTTGGTAGCAGGTTTTACAAAATCTAAAAGAGGAAAAATAATACCAATGCTCCAATTAACTTTTCATGAAAATTGCGACAGTTTTGAAATTTCATTAGAAGAAGAAAAAGGAGATTGGCTTTTAACTATGTTATCTAACGTAGTTATTACTAAAAAATATTCTTTCACTTTTACTGAAATAAAAACAGATTTTGAAACTCATTTCAATAATTTTGAATTGTTTTGGGATTCAAAGCCAATTAATATGCTACGAGAGAACGGTTTGATAGTTTTATAAGCCAAAAAAACTCGCTATAGACGAGTTTTTTAAATTAATTTAGGTAGTAGTATAAAGATTATTTACTTTCAGCGTAACGTCTTTCAACTTCATTCCAGTTGATAACATTAAAAAATGCATTGATATAATCTGGTCTTCTGTTTTGGTAATTTAAGTAGTAAGCATGTTCCCAAACATCTAAAGCTAAAATTGGAGTTCCTCCACAGCTTACACCTGGCATTAACGGATTGTCTTGATTTGGAGTTGAACAAACTTCAACTTTTCCGCCTTTATGAACACAAAGCCAAGCCCAACCAGATCCAAAACGAGTTGCTGCAGCTTTAGCAAAAACATCTTTAAATGCTTCTACTGATCCATATTCAGCTACAATAGCTTCTTTTAATTCACCAGTTAAGTATCCTTTATCTACAGGATTCATCATATCCCAAAACATAGTGTGATTGAAAAATCCACCACCATTATTTCTAACAGCAGCATTGTTCATATCTAAATTTGTGATAATAGCATCAATAGATTTTCCTTCTAAATCTGTTCCAGCAATAGCATTATTTAAATTGTTTGTATATCCTTGGTGATGTTTTGTATGGTGTATTTCCATAGTTTTTGCATCAATATGTGGTTCTAGCGCATCATAAGCGTACGGTAATTTTGGTAATTCGAAAGCCATAATTGTAGTTTTTAGTTTAAAATTTAATGTAATCAAAGGTAACGAACGTATCGCACTCTTAATAATCTTAAAAATCGAATGTATTTATAGTGATATTAGTAATTGTTATTATACGTGATTTTCTTTTAATGCGTATGCTGCATCTTTTGGATATTTCGCCATAAATTCACCCACTTTTTTTACCATAGTTTTACTTCCGCAGAAAAAAGGAACACGTTGATGTAATTCGGTAGGTTTAATATCTAAAATTCTCATATAACCATCAATAGCACTCCCATTAGCTTGTTCAGCTAAAAAAGCCATTGGGTTACATTCGTACAATAAACGTAATTTTCCTTGAGGGTTTTTAGTACTTGTAGGATATAAATAAATACCTCCCTTAATCATATTTCTGTGAAAATCTGAAACCAAAGAACCAATATAACGCGAGGTATAAGGACGGTCTTCTTTTTCTTCTTGACAGTATTTTAAATAATCTTTTACGCCTTGCGGAAAGTGCACATAATTCCCTTCATTTATAGAATAAATTTTTCCAATTTCAGGGAACTCCATATTAGGATGTGATAAATAAAAAGTACCAATTGCTGGGTTTAGGGTAAAACCATTTACACCATGACCCGATGTTAAAACTAACATTGTTGAAGTTCCATACACAACATACCCTGCAGCTACTTGTTGATTTCCACGTTGTAAAAAATCAGCTTTTTCAACAGGTGTTCCAATGGGTGTAACTCTACGGTAAATAGAAAAAATAGTTCCTACAGAAACATTCACATCTATATTTGAAGATCCATCTAACGGATCCATTAAAACAATATACTTATTTTCGTTTGTTCCGTGTTTTCCTTTAATAGTTACATAATCATCCTCTTCTTCACTAGCAATTCCACAGACAATTTCTCTATTAATAAGTGTTTGCATAAAAACTTCATTAGCATACACATCTAATTTTTGTTGATCTTCACCTTGAATATTTGTGTCGCCCGAATCACCAGTAATATCAACCAAACCGGCTTTATTTACTTTATAATTAACAACCTTAGCCGCTAATTTAATTGAGCTAATTAAACGGTTAAATTCCCCGGAAGTAGATTTGTAATGTTTTTGATTTTCAATTATAAACTCTCCTAAAGTAAGATTGTTGTTTGGCATAATTGTGTTTGGTAGTTTGTTTGCACAAATATCGAGAAAATAATTATTAAAAATACGTTTGTTTTTCAGATACTTTGATTAAAGATTTTTATTTTAGCTAAAACAATTGTTTAAATAGTAGAAATGGGTTTTAAAATAAGAGAAGGGAAAAAAGGAGACATGCCATCTGTATTAAGATTAATACAAGAATTAGCTCATTTTGAAAATGAACCTGACACTGTAATAGTTACGGTTGGAGATTTAGAGAATGATGGATTTGGGAATACTCCATTATTTAAAACTTTTGTGGCAGAATTAGACGATGAAATTGTTGGAATGGCATTATTTTATCCTCGTTATTCTACTTGGAAAGGACCAACTATTCACTTAGAAGATTTAATTGTAACTAAAAGTAATAGAGGATTAAATATTGGAAGTGCATTATACAATAAAGTGATTGAATATGGTTACAATAAAGGGGTAAAACGAATTGAATGGGTAGTGTTAGATTGGAATACACCAGCAATAGAATTTTACAAAAAAACAGGCGCGGAGGTTTTAGCCGATTGGAATACTGCACAAATTGATGAACAAGCAATTAAAAATTATTTAACGACATTAAAATGAAAATTTTTAAGTTTGGTGGTGCATCTATAAAAGATGCTGGCGGTGTTAAAAATGTACTTCGAGTTCTTAAACATGAAGGTTTTAGCAACACGCTTATTGTAATTTCTGCAATGGGAAAAATGACCAATGCTTTTGAAAAAATTATAAATTCATATTATAATAAGTCAATCGACTTGGAGCAGCATATAGAATTTGTAAGAAATTTTCATTTAGAAATTCTCACCAATTTATTTGATGAAAAACCACACCCTATTTTTATTGAAGTTGAACAAATTTTTAGACAGTTAAGTGGTTTTTTTATCACCAATAAAATTACTGATTACAATTATATTTATGATCAATTAGTTGGCTTTGGCGAATTACTTTCAACCAAAATAGTAAGTACATTTTTAACTAAAAACAATATTGAAAACAATTGGATTGATGTTCGTGAGTATATAAAAACGGATGCAAATTACCGAGATGCTTCTGTAAATTGGGAGCAAACATCAAAAAACATTAAAAAATTAAATAAAAGCAATTTATATATTACTCAAGGTTTTTTAGGTGGAAATTCTACTAAAACAACATCTCTTGGGCGAGAAGGGTCAGATTATACGGCTGCTATTTTTGCACATTGTTTAAATGCCAAAAGTGTTACTATTTGGAAAGACGTAGAAGGGGTGTTAAATGCAGACCCAAGGTATTTTTCGACAACACAATTGTTAGAGCAAATTTCTTATTCTGAAGCTATTGAAATGGCTTTTTATGGTGCTTCAGTAATCCACCCAAAAACATTAAAACCTCTAGAGAATAAAAATATCCCTATGTATGTTCGTTCTTTTTTTAATTTAGAAAAAAAAGGGACAACTGTTGAAAAAGGACAGGCATTAGCACCAGAAATACCATGTTTTATTTTAAAACAACACCAAATATTAATATCAATTTCAGCATTAGATTTTTCTTTTATGGTTGAAAATAATATAAGTGAGTTATTTAAAATTCTTCATAATTATAAACTAAAAGTAAATTTAATTCAAAATTCAGCTCTAAGTTTTTCTGTTTGCATAGAAGATAATTTCAATAATTTTAAAGAATTCTCGTCAGAATTAGAATTAAAATACAACATAAGTTATGTTGAAAACGTTTCATTATATACGATTAGACATGCAACTAAAATTGCAGTTTCAAAAATTGAACAAAAAGGCACAGTACTTTTAAAACAAGCAACAAAAGGAACTGTTCAAGTAGTAATGCAATAATTTTGCGTATTTTTGTGATTCCCATTAATTCTGATGAATGAGCCTAGTAACAGCTAAAGAAATAGCGAAAGTAACGAACCTTAATAAGTATGGTTTTGTTGGTACTTTTTTAGGGTGGTTACTCATGAAAATACTTCGAATTTCTACCATCAATAAAATTTACAATAAGAACAAACATTTAAAAGATGTAGCCTTTTTTACAGCGCTTTTAGAAGATTTACAAATTAAGTTTGAAATACCAGAGGAAGATTTAAAAAGAATTCCAAAAGATGGTGCTTTTATAACTGTTTCTAATCATCCGTTAGGTGGAATTGATGGTGTTTTATTATTGAAGTTATTGATTGAAAAACGGCCAGATTATAAAATTATAGCTAATTTTTTATTGCATAGAATTGAGCCAATGAAGCCTTTTATAATGCCTGTAAATCCGTTTGAAGATAGAAAAGAAACTCAATCAAATATCTCTGGCATAAAAAGCGCGTTATTGCATTTAAAAGAAGGGAACCCACTAGGTGTTTTTCCTGCGGGTGAAGTATCAACATATAAAGATGGAAAATTGATTGTTGATAAGCCTTGGAATCATAGCGCAATAAAATTAATTCAAAAGGCAAAAGTACCTGTAATACCTATCTATTTTCACGCTAAAAACAGCCGACTTTTTTATGTGTTGTCTAAATTACATGGCAAATTAAGAACTGCAAAATTACCTTCGGAATTATTATCACAAAAAGGACGAGTTATTAAAGTTAGAATAGGGAAACCCATCCAAGTTAAAGACCAGTTAGATTATACGAATAGTAAAGATTTTTGCGACTTTATTCGTAGAAAAACATACATGTTGGCAAACCCTTTTGAAAAAGAAGCGAAAACATTAAATACAGCTGCTTTAAAAATACCAAAGTCACCAAAAGAAATAGTAAGTCAACGGAATATTGATAAAATGGTTCTTGAAGTTGAGGATTTAAGAAACAATAACGGGCGTTTGCTAAAAAGTAAAAACTATGAAGTATTTTTTGCACCTAGCAAAAAAATACCAAACATCAAATTTGAAATTGGGCGTTTAAGAGAAATAACGTTTAGAGAAGTTGGTGAAGGCACCAACGAATCAATTGATTTAGATGTTTTTGATGGATATTATCATCACTTATTTTTATGGGATTGTGAAGCTAACAATTTAGCAGGTGCCTATAGAATGGGACTTGGGAATGATATTTATAAAAAGTATGGTATTGAAGGGTTTTATGTACAAACACTTTTTAAGTTTGAGCCAGAACTATACTCAATGATGGAAAATTCTATTGAAATGGGACGCGCTTTTATTATTAAAGAATACCAACAAAAGCCAATGCCATTATTTTTATTATGGAAAGGAATTGTTCATATTACATTACGTTATCCAGAATATAAATATTTAATTGGCGGTGTAAGCATAAGTAATCAGTTTTCTAATTTCTCAAAATCGTTAATGATTGAGTTTATGAAATCTCATTATTACGATCCATATATTGCGCAATATATTCATCCTAAAAAAGAATATAAAGTAAAGTTAAATGATGCCGACAAAGATTTTGTTTTTGATGCTACACAAGCTGACATGAATAAGTTTGATAAAATAATTGACGAAATTGAACCAGGAGCTTTACGTATGCCTGTTTTAATAAAAAAATATGTAAAACAAAATGCACGTTTAGTCGCCTTTAATGTAGATCCAAAATTTAATAATGCAGTTGATGGTTTAATGTATATTAGAGTTGCAGACATCCCTGAAAGTACTGTAAAACCAGTTATGGAAGAGTTTCAAGCGGAGCTTGAAAGTAGACTTGAAAATGAAAAAAACAAAGATGAAGTTACAAAAACTCCATCTTCATTTGAGTAAATTTTAGCAACAATTACTTTCTGTAGGTGTACAGCAAGCTTCACTTTTTAATACATCTTTTTCAGTTTCACAGCACAAATCATTGGCTTTGCATTGTGTACTATCTGAATGTAATTTCACAATAATACTTTTATCGTTTTCAACAATAGTATGAACTACTAAATTAGCAGTGTGAAATGAGCTATTGCCATATTCAATTTTAATTTCTGTGTCTAATAGTAAAGGATTAATAGTGTTTACTCTATCAAATATTTCAATTGCTTTTGAAACGGTCATAAATGTACGTTTACCAACCTCTTGTGGGTTTTCCCAAATTTGTACAATAGTTTCTTGCCAATTGTTAGTTTTTCCACCACAATCTACAGAATTGATAGTTGTGTTTTTAATTTCGGTTATGTGATAATTTGCATTTACAAATGTATCAGAGGTGTATTCAAATAACAATTTTTTGTTTAAATTACTTTTTAAAGTGCTTAAAAATGTTTGTGTTTTCATGTGTATAAGTTGTAAGTCGTAATATTACGATAATAATTAATAAATTTTTTTAACAGGACTTTCCTGAATTATTTAACGTGTTAAAAAACGTAATTAATTGGTTTTGAATTTCGTTCCATCGCTTAGTATGTATACAGTAACAAATTCGTTTACCTTCAATTGTTCCTAAAATAATTCCAATGGCTTTTAATTCTTTTAAATGTTGAGAAATTGTGGCTTGCGCGAGACCTATTTCATCTACTAAATTATTACAAATACATGCATTTGACTTTACAATATGTTCTAAAATAGCAATTCGTGCAGGGTGCCCTAACACCTTTGCTATTTGAGCTAAATTGTTTTGCTGTTCTGAAAATATTTGTGACTTAGTTGTACCCATTTCATTATTTTAACATTGCAATATTACGATAATAAATTGAATAAAAAAACTCATTTTTTATGAATGAGTTTTTTTACTTTTTTAGAACCACTCTTTTTTGTTGGTTTGGTAAGTGTCTATAAACTCTTCATCGGTTTTTGTGAGGTAAATTATACCCTCAATAAAAGAGATAAGACCTACAAAACCACATGTAGCAAAGGTTAATATTACTTGAATAATACCTGTTTTAGTATATCCAAGAATAAATTTATGTACTGCAAACCCACCAAGAACAATTGCTAAAACACCAGCTACTATTCTTTTACTCTCTTCATTTCTTTTAGAAATTACCTTTCCATTTTCATCTATAACATCCATTGTTTATTTTTTTTAAGTTTAATTAGTATTGCAAAACTACAAAATTATGATAAGAAAGTTTTGTCAAGAGGCTCCCAAAGTTCTATTTTATTTCCTTCTGGGTCTAAAATCCAACCAAACTTACCAGAGTCATATTCTTCTATTTCACCAATAATTTCAACACCTTCACTTTTTCATTTTGAAGGATTTTCGGTTTTAAAGAAAAGCCCTCCAATGCCAGTTACTCTTTTAATTTCTTTTTCAATCATTGTTTTTTCTTGTAAAAAAAATGATCTTTCACTTTATCAACTATTGTTTGCGCTAACTTAATTTTAGATTCAACTGTCCATCCAGCAATATGGGGTGAAAGTAACACATTATCTGCATGAATTAAATAATCAAAAGCTTCTGGAAGCTCGTCATTTTCAAATAAATTTTCAAAAGATAATTTTTCATATTCCAGCACATCTAAACAAGCACCTAACACTTTTTTATTTATAAGTCCTTCAATTAGGTGATTTGTTACAACTGCAGAACCACGAGCTGTGTTTATAAGATAAAAAGGGTTATTAAAATTTTTGATAAATTTAGCATTTACCATATTATGTGAAAGCTTATTAAATGGTGTGTGTAAGCTTAAAACATCGGTTTTTTCTTGTAATTTTTTTAATGAAACTTGTTTGCAATTTTCATCACCAACATTTTCTTTTATATCGTAACAAATAACTTCAACATCAAATCCTTTTAATTTTTTAGCAAAGGCCTTACCCATATTCCCATAGCCAATTAGCCCAACTGTTTTCCCTTCTAATTCAATACCTCTATTTGCTTCACGTAACCATTTTCCACTTCTAATTTCAAGGTCAGCTTTTTTTAAATTATTGAACAACATTAAAAGCATTCCAAGTGCATGTTCTCCAACGGCATTGCTGTTTCCTTCAGGGGCTGCTATTAATTGCACTCCTTTTTTTGCGGCATATTCCTCATCAATACTTTCAAGCCCGGCACCAACACGTGCTATAAATTTTAATTGTGTTGCTTTGTCTAAAAATTGTTTATCAATGTTAAATCTACTTCGAATAACGATACCATCATAATTTTTAATTTTCTCTTCAATTTCTTGTTTATCTGAAGTATAATCTTCATCACAAATACACCCTAGTTTTTCTAAGCCAGTTTTAAGTAATTGATGGTTAGTGTCTATAAGTAGGACTTTCATATATGGATTTTTTGAATATTAGATTGTTAGAAAATTAGATTATAGAAGATTTAATCTTTATACCTATGCATTTCATCTATTAATCTAAAACATCTAAAATCTAATATACTTACTAATATTGCTCTTCGCCGTTTGGAAAATCTTTACTTTTTACATCAGAAATATAATTTTCAAAGGCGTTGTTCATTTCAGTATATAAATCTAAATAGCGACGTAAAAAACGAGGATGAAACTCGTGAGTCATTCCAAGCATATCGTGTGTAACTAATACTTGCCCGTCAACACCATTTCCTGCACCAATACCAATAACAGGAATAGAAAGACTTTGGGCAACTTTTTTTGCTAATTTTGCAGGTACTTTTTCTAATACCAAGGCAAAACAACCTAATTGCTCTAATAATAAAGCATCTTCTTTTAGCTTTTCTGCTTCTTCTTCTTCTTTTGCTCTAACTGTGTACGTTCCAAATTTATAAATAGATTGTGGTGTCAATCCTAAATGCCCCATTACAGGAATTCCGGCAGTTAATATTCTTGAGATAGACTCTCTAATTTCGCTTCCACCTTCAAGTTTTACTGCATGACCACCAGATTCTTTCATAATTCTAATTGCGGAATCTAATGCGCTTTTAGAATTTCCTTGATAACTACCAAAAGGTAAGTCTACCACTACCAAACATCGTTCAATTGCTCTAATTACAGAGCTAGCGTGGTAAATCATTTGGTCTAAAGTAATTGGCAGAGTAGTTTCATGACCAGCCATTACATTTGATGCTGAATCGCCTACTAAAATAATGTCTATCCCTGCGTTGTCAACAATTTTTGCCATGGTATAATCGTAGGCCGTAAGCATGGCTATTTTTTCGCCATTACTTTTCATTTCTACCAAACTTTTTGTGGTAATTCTTTTATAGTCTTTTTTTGCTGTTGACATTGATTGTAGTTTAAATCTTAAAAGGTAAAAGTAGTGAAAATTCAGTTTTGTTTTTTAAAAGATCTTTTTTCTATTATTTTTTGAAATTAAAATGCTGTGAGTGATTCAATAAATATTTTGAAAAATAGCTAGAATAAGATTATATTTACTTAAAATAAATCAATTTTGAGCGAGGTTAATAAAAATAAGGAAGCATATACCAGTGAATTAGAAGATAAAATTGTTGACCTAAGTTTGCAATTAAAAAGCACAACTAACAAATTAAAACTAGTTAGTGCGAGCCATAAAAATACAATTGGAAAACTAGTTCATAACTTAAAAAATCCAGTTGGTGTAATTTTTTCATTTTCTGATATGATTTTAGAAGATTTAGAAGAATATACAACAGAGAAACTTCAAAAGCATTTACAAATAATAAATAATTCAGCTAATTTTTCAATTCAGTTATTAGGTATGGTTGCTAAATACTCACAACTGCAATCACCAGATTTTGTGTACACTTTAAAATTGACAAATTATACGGAATTAATCACATCGGTTTTAAATGAATTTACGGATTTAGCTTCAAAAAAAAATTGCACCATTGTAACAAACATTCCAAGTTCAGCTATTAATTTAAATATTGATGCAGCTGAAATTTCTTTAGCAATTAGAAATATTATTAACAATGCACTTCGTTATTCGAATGAAAATTCAACAATAACAATCACTGTTAAAGAACATGAAAAAACTATTGAAACCACAATTACTGATGAAGGTATTGGAGTTTCTGAAGAAAATTTACCACTAGTTTTTAATGACTTTTTTGTGGTAAACACTTATTCAGATGATAAACAAAAGTGTATTGGTTTAGGATTATCAGTAGCTAACATTATTTTAATACACCATAAAGGTAAAATTTCAGCTGAAAGTAATTTAAATGAGGGTTCTAGTTTTAAAGTGTTTCTCCCAAAAAAAGAATTAGTATAAAAAGGTAAAAAAATCGTATATTTAAAGACTTCTATAACCCCAAAAGCAAAAGAATGAAAAAAGAAGTTGGTATAAAAACTACTCTTATAGATTCAGCAGATCAAATTAAAAGTCTCGAAAAAACTATAAAAAAGCTTTTAAAAGAAAATGAAAAACATTTAACTTTTTTTGAGAATGCCCCTATAGCTCTTTGGATTGAAGATTTTTCGGCAGTAAAAAAATATGTGGAAAGTGAAGCTGAAAAGCTACATACAACTATTGAGTCTTTTATAAAAACAACACCTAACATAATTCAAAAATTAGAAACGTTAGTTGTAATAAAAGACATGAATACTGCTGCAGTAAGCTTATACAAGGCTAAAACCAAGCAAGATTTAATAGATAACATAAGTAAAACTTTTACAGAAAAATCAAGTAATGCCTTCCTAAAATTAGTTATAAGTCTTTTAACTGGTGAATTTGAAACTGAAATTGAAACAATAAACAAAACGTTAGAAGGAAAAGAATTTAATATTGCTATAAAATTTAAAGTAGCCAAAGGAAGTGAAGATACTTTTGATAACATTATAGTTTCTGTTGAGAATATTACAGAACGTATAAAATCTAGAAGTAAATTAGCAGATAGCGAGAAAAGGTATAAAGAGTCTCAAGAGATTGCAAAAATTGGAAGCTGGGAATACAATTTTGAAACTAAAAAAGCATATTATTCTAACGAAACGTATGAAATAATAGGATTAAAGACGAATACAAAAGACATAAATATAGAATTTTATTTGTCTATTGTACACCCTGATGATAGAGCTTTTGTAGGGGGTTTTTCAATTAAATCATTATTAAAAAAACCAAATAAAAGCTTACATTATAGAATTTACACACAACAAGGAACCTTAAAATATATTTACGAAAAGAGAAGTGTAATTATTGAAAATGATAGAATTGTAAAATTAATTGGAATCTCACAAGATATTACTGAAAGTATACAATCAGAACAAAAACTAAATAAGAGCAAAAATTTATTATCTAGCACACTTTCAAGTATAAAAGACGGTTTTGTAATATTAGATTTCAACTCAAATTACACCTATATTAATAAAAAAGCAGCAAAACTACTTGGAAAAACCCCAAAAGAATTAGTAGGGAAACATATTTGGACAGAATTTCCAGAGAAAGCAGGAGATACTTTTTTTGATAATTATCAAAAAGCACTTAATACTAAAAAACCAATTAGTTTTGAGAACTATTTCGAACCTTGGAATCGCTGGTTTGAAAATAGAATCATTCCTTCAAATGATGGGATGCTGTTATTTTTTCATGAAACTACAGAAAAAAGACTTTCAGAAAATAAAATTAAGACAGCTTATAATATTATAAACAAGAGTACATCTATTGCAGTATTATGTAGAAATGAGAAAGATTTTCCTGTAGAGTTTGCTTCAGAAAATATTGTAAAATTATTAGGCTATACTCATAATGAACTTTTAGGAAACACCTTAAAAATTCAAGAAGTGCTGCACCCAGATGATTCTATATATGTAGGTTCTGAAATAATTAAATTTGGTAAAGGAGTGTATACAGATAGTTTTAAGCTAAAACCGTTTAGGATTATCACTAAAAAAGGAGAAATTAAATGGCTTCAAGCAAGTTTAGAAGCAATTAAGAATCCGCAAAATATAATAACACATATTCAAGGTATTGGAGAAGATATAACTGAAAGGAAAAAAACCGAAGATTTATTTTTTGAAAGTAATCAACGTTTAAAAGACCAGTTTAATAACACACCTTTGGCTTCAATAATATGGGATGTTGATTTTAATGTACTAGAATGGAATAATTCTGCTCAAAGAATATTTGGGTATACTGCTGAAGAAGCAAAAGGGAGAAACACAAAAGATTTGCTGACACCTTCATATTTGGCTTCAGAAATGAAAAAGGTCACCGCAACGTTATTCAAAAAAAAAGAAGGTCATAGAAACACAAATACTAATGTAACCAAAAGCGGAAAAATAATAACATGTGATTGGTATAACGTTACCTTAAAGGATGCAAAGGGGAATATTGTTGGAGTAGCATCATTAGTAGATGATATAACTGAAAGAGTTTCAACTAAAAAAATAATAGAAAAATCTGAACAAAAATATAGAGCAATTTTCGAAAAATCTATTGATGCTGTTTTTATTTTAAAAAATGGAAAATTTATAGATTGTAATGAAGCTACTTTAAAAATGCTTGGGTATAAGAACAAGATCGAATTATTAGGGATACACCCTTCAAAAATTTCACCTGAGACTCAAAAAGACGGAAGAAACTCAGCAATTAAAGCTGAAGAAATGATAAACATTACCTTAAAAAAAGGAAGCCATAGATTTAGATGGAACCACTTGTATAAAAACGGGAAAATCTTTCCCGCTGAAGTTTCTCTTACAAAAATTGATGACTTAGACAATAATCCAACAATTCATGTCGTAGTAAAAGACATCAGCGAAAGAGTGAAAAATGAAGAATTAGAAGATGTATTATACAATATCTCAAAAGCAGCCCTTACAATTAGTGATTTTAAAGAATTTGGTTTCTTTATAAAAAATGAATTATATAAAATACTAGACACCAGTAATTTTTATATCGCATTATACAATAAAGAAACTAACATGTTTAGCACTCCTTTTTATGTTGATGATAAAGATAATATTCAAGAGTTTCCAGCAAAAGGGACTTTAACAGGCTATGTTGTAAAAACCAAAAAATCGCTAAAAGCAACTCTTCAATCTCATAGAGTTTTAGCTGAAAAAGGGGATGTTGATTTTGTAGGAACAATGTCTAAAGTATGGGTTGGTGTACCTCTAAAAATTAAAAATGAAGTTTTAGGAGCAATTGTAGTACAAAGTTATACGGATGAAAACGCATATAGTGAAAATGACGTACAATTATTAGAATTTGTTGCAGACCAAATTAGCACTACCATACAACGTAAAAAAGTTGAAAACGATTTAAAAGATGCTTTGATAAAAGCACAAGAAGCTGACAGATTAAAATCATCTTTTTTAGCAAATATGAGCCATGAAATTAGAACTCCAATGAATGGTATTATTGGATTTTCAGAACTATTTGTTCAACCAAACTTATCTAATGAAGAGAGAAGTAAATATGCAAAAGTTGTTATAAATAGCAGCAAACAATTACTTTCAATTGTGAATGATATTTTAGATATATCTAAAATTGAAGCGGGTGTAGTTGAATTAAATTATGAAAGTGTTAATATTAATAAATTATTGAATGAGATATATATATTTTATAAAGCGAAAGATAGTAATTTAGAATTGCATTGTGTAAAAGGATTAGGCAATCATGCAAGTGTAATTGAAATTGATAAGACAAAATTAAATCAAGTATTAACAAACCTTTTATCCAACGCATTTAAATTTACTGACAAAGGAAGTATAGAATTCGGATATGAATTAATAAATAACAACCTTCAATTTTATGTGAAGGATACAGGTGTTGGAATTGAAGAAGCCCTTCAAGAGAAAATTTTTGACAGGTTTATTCAGGCCAATCAAGATTTAAACAAGAAACTTCAAGGAACTGGACTTGGGTTAGCAATTTCAAAAAAGTTTGTAGAATTATTTGGAGGAACTATTTGGTTAACGTCAAGTAGTGAAGGTAGCACCATCTACTTTACCATACCATACCTGAAGTCAAAAGCACGACTAATAACTTCTGTCATAGAAGAACAAAAACCAATCATTCAAGTGAAAAATCAAGAATTAATAATTTTAGTAGCCGAAGATGAGGAGTATAATAGGATGTATATTAACGAATTATTTTCAAAAACAAATTTTAAAATTATTGAGGCTGAGAATGGTAAAAAAGCGATAGAATTAGCCCAGAAAAATCCAGAAATTGATATGGTATTAATGGATATAAAAATGCCTATTATGGATGGTAATGAAGCTATGAAAACAATAAAAATGGAAAAGCCTAATTTACCAATAATAGCACTTTCTGCTTTTGCCATGGAATCTGATAAAAAAGAGGCATTAGGCAAAGGTTTTGATGATTACTTAACAAAGCCAATAGATAAAAAATTACTTTTTAGTCTTATAGGTAAATATGCAAATAAAAAATAATTCTAAAATGAAAACCGTAGTATTTATAGTCTTTTTATTAGTTGTTAATTTTGTGAGTTCACAAAATATGATAGAGCTTAAAATAAAAAATACGATAAATACTTTTTTTGATGGACTTCATAGGGGAGATACAGCCATAATAAATAAAACAATTAATACAACCCTTAAAATGCAAACTATATATGTAAACAAAGAAGGGAATAGTATTATAAAAACCGAAATAAAAGAAGATTTTTTTGCTGCAGTTATATCTAAAAAAGAAGAAGATATATGGCTAGAAAAATTGTTATCGATTACTATAAAAGTTGACGGTAATCTTGCAAGTGTTTGGACACCGTATGAGTTTTATTTCAATACTAAATTTAGTCATTGCGGCGTAAATTCTTTTCAACTTTTTAAAAATAATGAAAATTGGGAAATTGTTTATTTAGTGGATACAAGACGAAAACAAGATTGTAAAGTGAATGAATGATAAAATTATTTATAGTATTATTATTCTAAATATTTAGTTATTTTAGCCTTCAAGTAATTAAAAATTAATGTCTTCAACAAAAAAACATATTTTAAACCCAAATAAATGGGTTGAACTTCATGCCGATTATCTGTATAATTATACAATAAGCAGAGTTAACAATCAAGATTTGGCAAAAGATATTGTACAAGATACTTTTTTTGCGGCATTAAAAGCGAAAGATAATTTTCAAGGAAAAGCAAGCGAACGTACTTGGCTAATCTCAATTTTAAAAAGAAAAATTATTGATTATTACCGAAAAATAAATTCAGCAAAAGGCAAAGCTGAGGTGAAAATGAACTTTTATTCCGAAGGAGATAGAGAAGGAGAATGGATTGAAGAACGAGTTCCGTCATCTTGGAATAATGAAATTGAAAAAGGTATTGAAAATAACGAGTTAAATGATACTCTAGAAAAATGTATTGGCAACCTACCCGAAAAGTATGCCATGGTGTTTAGAATGAAAACAATACAACAATTTGAAACTGAAGAAATTTGTAAGGAGCTTGAAATAACCTCGTCAAATCTTTGGGTAATCATCCATAGAGCCAGAACTCAGTTAAGAAAATGTATGGAAGATAGTTGGTTTAAAAATTAAAGTTAGAAAAATGAAAATAAGCTGCGACGAAGCAACAAAAATTTGCGATAAAAACCAGTATGGTGAGGCTTCTTTATGGGATAAAATAAGATTGAATTTTCACCTATTTTTATGTAGAAAATGTGGCCTTTACTCTAAACAAAACCAAGTAATGACTAAGTGTTATGAAATTCATAAAGATGCAAAAAGTAATGAAAATCATTGTCTTTCTAAAGTTGAAAAACAAGAACTAGAAACTCAAATAAAAGCTCGAGTATAACCACATATAATAAACGAAACACAAAAAAAGGAACTAAATTTAAGTCCCTTTTTTTGTACCTTTAAATTAAAAAAAATGAACTTTTTACCTGAAGCCATAGAAACATATGTTGTAAACCATTCACAAAAAGAGCCAGAACTTTTACAACAACTACATAAAGAAACTTGGCAAAAAATCTTAAACCCACGTATGTTAAGTGGTGTATTTCAAGGCCGTGTATTATCAATGATTTCTAAGTTAATTTATCCAACAACAATTTTAGAAATTGGCACTTATACGGGTTATTCGGCATTGTGCTTGGCCGAGGGTATACAAAAAAAAGGGACACTTATTACTATTGATATAAATGAAGAGTTAGAAAGTTTTGCTAAAAAATATTTTGAGAAATCAACATATAAAAATCAAATTAAACAATTAATAGGAAATGCACTTGATATTATTCCATCAATAGACAAAAAATTTGATTTGGTTTTTATTGATGCCGATAAATCAAACTATGTAAATTATTTTAACTTAGTAATTGATAAAATGAACTCTGGAGGTGTAATCTTATCAGATAATGTACTTTGGAGTGGTAAGGTTGTTGAAAATTTAAATCCAAAAGATATTGATACAAAAGCACTAATGGCTTACAATAAACTATTAAATTCTGATTCTAGAATTGAAACGGTTTTATTGCCAATTAGAGATGGTTTAACAATTAGCAGGGTGAAATAAGATTATTTTTTTAAGATGAGTAATTGAATTATTTTATAGAAAACAAGTGCAATTAAATATCCAAGAACCATCCCAAATACTATATCAATAGGGAAATGTGCTGCTAAATAAATTCTACTGTAAGCAAATAATAGTGGGAATAAGAATATTAAAAATAGATACTTATAGTATTTTTTTAATACCCAAAAAGTAACAAAAGCAATAGTAAAAGAAACAGTTGAATGTCCTGACACAAAACTGAAATCACGTGGTTCAATTAATATTCTAATAGCCTCGTTTATTGAAGTGTCATTTACAGGTCTAATACGTTGAATTGTGTTTTTAATACAGTTAACAATTAACAAAGCAGTTGCGCCACTTAAAGCAGTTAATAAAGCAATTAAACTTGCTTTTTTACCACCCAAAGCTTTATACCCTAAAAAATAAATAATAATAAATAAGGGAATCCAATAAGTTGGATTTGTAATAAAAATCCAAAAACTATCCCAAGTAATAGCACCTTTTGAATGTAAAAAAAGAAGTAATTGTTTATCGTAATTAATAATTGAATTGAGAAGATCCAAAATTATTTACTTCTTTTAACGGGTCCAGTAATGTCATCAATAATAGTGTCTTTTATTTTAGAAACCGGTCTACTAAAATCATCAAAAGTACCTTTTGCTTTGTTAATTTCATCTCTTACCTTGGAAGCAACATCAATATCAATATCATTTTTTTCGGCGCTATGTTTTATTTCGCGCTTAATATCATTAGTTGCATCTTTTATTTGCCGCATTCCTTTTCCCAAACCACGAGCAATTTCAGGAAGTTTATCAGCACCAAATAACATCACTACAATAAGTAGTATTACAAATATTTCAGCTCCGCTAATAAATAAAAACATGATAAATTATTTAGATTGCAAAGATAGTTAAAAATAGTATTAGAAATTGTTTTGAAATAAACATTGAGTGTTAAAAATCATCTAAACTTGTTTTGTAGTTGGTATTAAAAAGTAAACCATTTTCTGAAAACCCATTAATTATAAATTGATATTCATTAGAAAACTCATTGGTTGGAATTTTAATAATCACTTCCCCATTTTCATTGGTTTGTAGCTTGTTTTCCCAAGCTATTTCAGACCAATTATAAGCTTCCTTTGTATACATATTGTATTGGGGTTTGTAATAATTAGTTGCGCTATCAAACCCTGTAAGTAGTATAAGTTCTTCGTATAAATTTTCACTAGCCTCTTCAAAATATTGATGATTTCCTTTTTTGCGATAAATTTTAATAATTCCACCAGTACCATCAATACCACCACCTGCACCAGATTTATTGATTAAAATTTCATCAATACCTTTCATACTTAATTCCTTTAACATTTCAATATCACCATCACGGTTTAAACTTGTATTGTCTAAATATATTTTAGGGGGATATGTATTATCTGGATTCATGTTTTTACCCACAAATGTTACACGTGCATTTCTAAGAGAAATAAAATAACCTCCTGCATAAGTCTGCTTTATATAACCTAAAGAGGTAAAGTATTCAAATACTGTTTGAAATGTTGTTTCCATACGCTCTGTTACTTTTCTATTTTGATAAAAACTTGAAGCAATTATAGTATGATTATGTGCTAGTTCATTTTCTTTATCAAAAAAAGTTTTCTCCTTTTTTGAAACAACAGTTTTAAGTATTATTTGGTCTAGCACTTCAATATTAGGGTATAATTTATAATTGTTTACAGTTAAGTCTTCTGAAGTTGCTATTAAGTTATTACGAACTACATAGTCTGGTTTTATATAATTAGCAATAAGAGACTTGTAATTTTTTGTTTCTGGTTTGTCATTAATAAAACTAATTTGAGTAGGTTTTACTATAGGTTCTCCTTTCTTAATTAAAGCAATTTTTACGTTATCACCTTTATAAGCATATACATTTTTAAACGAGAATTCTTTTTTTTCATCAAGTTTACTAAAATCAACTAGCCTATTTTCTTTTGATAACATTCCAATATCATACCCTTTTTTAATTTTTTTTATGCTTCCTTTTACGTCAAAACCACTTTCAAAATTAACTATTTTTTTAGGGTTAACCTTTTTAATTTTTTCTTCCAAAGAATAAGTACTCCAACCTTGATTTAATAATAATAAATCTAAATATTCTGTTTCTTTAACACTACCATTTTTAAAATAATAAGCAGGGTTTTCAATGTTGCCTTTAACGTATGGTGTTAGTAAAAAAGCACTTTTAATAGTTTGATTTTCGTGAAACGATTTTGACTCCTTTGGTAATACAGATAAACTTAATTGAGTACTAACTGGATCAAATGAAGAATTGATTGTTCTAATTTTAAAACTAGTAGAGTCATTTTCAGTTGCAAGTTCATCTATTAAAATAGCTGTTTGTTTTTCTTGCTTATTCACAAAAAATTTTCGTTCAGCAATTGGTTGAGAATTTTTAAATAAAGTAACGATGTTTACGCCATGTAACATTTTATTTTTATCAAAAAATAACTCTTGTTGCGTTTCATTACTATTTTTTAACGTGAGTGTCACAGCTTCACTTATAGTATTATTTCGATAGAAAAGCAATGCTAATGAATCGTTTCTTAATAAAGGTAAAGAAGCTTTATTTGTTTTGAGTACGAGCTTTAAATCACCACTAACTGTTGTGTTATCTATTGTAAATATAACTCCAATTTCTTTTGCCTTTGGTAAATTTATTTTTTGAATTGTATTATTAATCGAAATTATGGCAGTGTATGTTTCTCTTTTATACGGGGTAAAACTACACTTACTCATCCCAAATTTATTTCCTGTAAAATTTGTAATTTCTTCTTCTTTAGCAGTTATAATTTTTCCAGTAAAAGTTAAACCCGTATTATTAATTAACGCTTTAATTCCAATAACATTTTCTACACCTTCTAATAAGTAGCCACTTTCGGGAAATACTTGAATGTCGTAATTAGCAATTCCATCAGTGCTATTTATACGTTGTTTCTCGGAAGGATTTATAATTTCAATTTCTTGAATAAATACATTTCCTTCACCAAAATTTCGCATATAGTTAGTAAAACCTTGTATAAAATAGTTACCTGAAGTATACGTTGGCTTTATTGAAAAATCTCCAACACCAACACCATCACGTATAAAAATAGTTTTACTTTCAATTATTTTACCGTTCTCATCTAATAAATTAATGTGTAAATTAGTAGTAAAGGGAGATGGGTAATTACTTTTGTCTTCAGCTACATATGCTGTAAACCAAATATTCTCATTTGTGAAATAAGTACTTTTATTAAGGTGAACAAAAACCTTTTCTTTAAATAAAGCATCTTTTTGAAGTGGATTAATGATAGTTGTAGTTATGCTTTGTTGAGAAATAACAACAAAAAATTTAAAAACAAACACTAAAAATAATACGGACTTTATATTGTTCATGATAAGTTACATTTTAGAGGTTCTACTTACTGTTTTTTAGCTTTTGTTTTACTTTCTCAGACCACCTGATTAAGTTTTGAAAACTTGTGCCTTTATTGGTGTCAGCAGTCATTTTTTTAACAGTTAAAGTAGCTTCATTAAATTTTTGTTCACATAAAATTTTAGCATCTTCAAAAGAACTACTTTTAGAAAGTGCTACTTTTAATTCTCGGGTATAAATTTCATAAACATCAAAAATTAGATTGATGTACATTAATTTATGATTGATACGATTGTAAGAACAAAAAGAGGAGTTTCTATCAAACAACGTTTTAGTGCTGAATTGTTTTTCACCTAACTTATTTGTGTAAACATCTAGCAGAAAGCTAAAATTCAATTGTTCATCAATTTCAGATTTGTTAGGTTTTTGTTTGATTTCTGATATAGAAAAAGCCTCTTTATCAACAGCCTTTGTAGCACCTTGTTTGTAAGCTTTGTGATCGATTGTTCTCTCTTCTTCTTTTAATAAACTCAGCTTAATGTCTTGCCATTTTAGCGGCTTGTTTTCTTGCCAAGCAATTATTGAAGGGCGTATGTATTGTAAATAACCGGAAGGTATCGTTGTGTTATAATTGATTAGATAGCCATATTTTTTTAAAAAATCTATAGACATTTTCTCTTTATAACTCTTCGGAAATTGATAGTTTAAATTCCAAAATTCTTCGGAGGCTTGTAATGCTCTAATTTTATCATAATCATTATTAAAGTGTATATTATTGGTAAAATAGGGCACATTAAAAGAAGTGTTATAATCATAAAAATAGAGAAGAGAGTGTGATGTAATAATTTCAAAATTATTTTTAGAACGATAGTTCATAGTAAACTCAAAATCTAATGATTGAATTTTATCATAATCATGTGGATTAAAATTAATGTTTAGTTGAATACTCTTTGGTGTAACTGTATCATCTTCAATAATAGATGACAGCCCCTCGGTTATTAAATTTTCACCACGTACTATTATTTTTTTAATAGTTAATTTTTCTTTGTTGAAAATGATTGTTCCAGATAATAAGCGTCCATTTGCTCTTTTAGGTACAAACGAAATAGAGATATCTTCAAAGTCACAAGAAGCACATTCATCAATTTTAACTTTATATTTTGCTTTAATTGCTCCTAAAGATAAATTACCAGGATATAAAGGCAGTATTTGCTTAGATTTTTTAAATAATTGGAAGTCTTTTAAAATATCGGTATTGTTTAAACTATAAAACGGAAAAGTTGCATTTTGACCAAAACGACCACTTTTTAATTTTAAATTTACAATTCCTTTTGATAAACTTTGTTCACTATTATAAAACCCTTCAATAGTCTCAATTGGGACACCTCTTGCCGATGAGGTTAACGTAAGAAATGCTTTGCTTTTAGTTATTAGTTGTTTTTTTCGATACTTTTGAATTAAACTATTTAGTAGCTTATAGGTATAGTTTTTATCCTTTTTTGCAACAACTAAAACTTGATTTAAAAGAAATGTATTTGGCGTTAAATATAATTTGGATTGTTCTTTAAAATAAGATGCGGCTACTTTTTTAGTTTCAAACCCAACAAACCTAATTTCTATAGAATCTAAAGCAAACCTATCATGAATTTCAAATTTACCATCTTCATTTGTAATGGTATAATAAGTATTGTTACTTATAATTTTTATAGTTGCATACGGCAGCGAAGTTTCTGTTTCTTTATCTAAAATAAAACCTTCAATAGTTGATTGAGAGAAAGAAAGTAAAAATGATAATAGAAATATAAGAAGTGTAATTTTTTTCATAGTAATTCTTGACCCTTTAAAAATAATCAATAAAAAGCAAGTATCAAAAACTATTCCATTTTAGCTTGCCTATCATACATTACAATACTTCCAGCAACAGAAACATTTAAACTAAAAACGGATTTAAATTTTACCAAGAAATGCGATTTTCCTATCGCAGCTTTTGATAAGTCGTGGTCTTCAGCACCTAATAAATACACACATCTTCTAGGGTGTTTAAAAGTTTCTAAGGCAACTGCTTTTTCATCTAATTCAACTCCAACAAGCATAGCTCCTTTACGTAAGTTTTTATAAAAATCATCAAATGTATCGTAATGAAAATAAGGCATTGTACCAGTTGCTTTATGGGTGTCGCAAGCTTGTTTTGCGTACCTATTTCCAATAGTAAAAATAAAACTAGCACCCATATTTTGAGCAGACCGCCATAAAACACCCAAATTTTCCGGGGTTTTACCATTTTGAATCCCAATTCCAAAAAAACCTTGTTCTAAATTGTTTGTCATTTTTTAGGGGTTAGCATTCTTTTAATCTCATTCAATTTCATTAAAGCTTCAATAGGTGTAAGTGCATCTATATTGATAGTTAAAATTTCTTCTTTTAGATCTTCTAACAAAGGGTCGTCTAATTTAAAAAAACTTAACTGTAAATCATTTTCAGCTGCATTTTTTAAAGTTTCTTTTACATCAGTATTTGTATGATTTTTCTCTAGTTGTTTTAGCATTTTACTTGCTCTATGAACTACAGCTGTTGGCATACCTGCTAATTTAGCTACGTAAATTCCAAAACTATGCTCGCTTCCTCCAGGGACTAATTTTCGTAAGAAAATAACTTTATCTTTCAATTCTTTTACTGAAACATTGAAGTTTTTAACACGTTCAAAAGTATTGGTCATATCATTTAACTCGTGGTAATGTGTGGCAAATAATGTTTTTGCTTTTGAAGGATGTTCGTGTAAATATTCGGCAATTGCCCAGGCAATTGAAATACCATCATAGGTACTTGTTCCACGTCCAATTTCATCTAATAACACCAAACTCCTATCTGAAATATTATTTAAGATACTTGCTGTTTCGTTCATTTCAACCATAAAAGTTGATTCGCCCATAGAAATATTATCACTAGCGCCAACACGTGTAAATATTTTATCTACAATACCAATTCTAGCATTTTGAGCAGGCACATAACTTCCCATTTGAGCTAATAATACAATTAAAGCAGTTTGACGTAATATAGCTGATTTACCACTCATATTTGGGCCGGTAATCATAATAATTTGTTGCTGATGAATGTTTAAAACAACATCATTTGCAATATATTCTTCGCCAAGTGGCAGTTGTTTTTCAATGACTGGATGACGGCCATTTTTTATTTCTAAATCGGTAGTTTCATCTAATTGCGGACGTACATAATTGTTTTGTTTGGCAATTTCAGCAAACGAGCTTAAACAATCTATTTGAGCTATTAATTGTGCGTTTAATTGAATTGGTTGAATGTAATCTAACAAAGAGCTAATTAATTCATTAAAAAGCTCATGTTCTAGTTTTCCAATTTTTTCTTCGGCGCCTAAAATTTTGGTTTCGTATTCTTTTAACTCTTCAGTAATGTAGCGTTCAGCATTTACCAAGGTTTGTTTTCTTATCCACTCTTCAGGAACTTTATCTTTATGAGAATTTCTAACTTCAATATAATAGCCAAAAACATTATTAAAGGCTATTTTTAATGAGGTAATTCCTGTTCGCTCTATTTCACGAGCCAACATGGCGTCTAAATACTCTTTTCCTGAAGTTGAAATGGCTCTAAGTTCATCTAATTCTGCTGAAATCCCACTGGCAATTGCATTTCCTTTATTAATATTTACAGGAGCATCTTCATTTAAGGTATTTGAAATTTTTTCTCGAAGTGTATTGCAATTTTGAAGCTGTTCACCAATAATCTTTAAGGACTCATTTTTACTTTTTTCGGAAGCTTCTTTTATTGGGATTATTGCATTTAGTGAGTTTTTGAGCAGAACAACTTCACGAGGATTTACTTTTCCTGTTGCTACTTTTGAAACCAAACGCTCTATATCACTAATTTGTTTAATTTGATAGGTTGCTAATTCAAAAAAGGCATCATTATCAATAAAATATTTAACAATATCATGTCGTTTTTTTATTCTATTGATGTCTTTTAATGGTAATGCTAACCAACGTTTTAAGAGTCTTCCACCCATTGGGGAAATGGTTTTGTCAATAACATCTAATAACGTAACTGCATTTACAGATGTTGAATTATACAATTCTAAATTTCGAATGGTAAAACGATCCATCCAAACATAATTATCTTCAGAAATACGATTAATTACCGAAATGTGGTCTAATTTGTTGTGTTGTGTTTCTGATAAATAATACAACACAGCACCTGATGCAATAATTCCTTCATTTAAATTATCAATACCAAAACCTTTGAGGGTTTTAACTTTAAAATGATTGGTTAACGTTTCCAACGCATATTCCGGTTGAAAAATCCAATCTTCTAAATAAAAAGTATAAAAGCGTTCTCCAAATAATTCTAAGAATTTAGCTTTGTGTTGTTTTTGAACTAACACTTCACTTGGATTGAAATTCTGCAATAATTTATCGATGTATTCACTATTTCCTTGTGCTGTTAAAAATTCACCTGTTGAAACATCTAAAAAAGAAATGCCTAAATATTTTTTTCCGAAATGAACAGCTGCTAAAAAGTTATTGGTTTTTGATTGTAAAACTTCATCGTTTAAAGCAACACCCGGAGTAACTAATTCTGTTACACCACGTTTTACAATTGTTTTGGTCATTTTAGGATCTTCCAATTGATCGCAAATTGCAACACGCATTCCTGCCTTAACTAACTTTGGTAAATACGTGTTTAAAGAGTGATGAGGGAACCCAGCTAAAGCAGTTTCAGTTTCACTTCCAGCACCACGTTTGGTTAAAATAATTCCTAAAACTTTTGCGGCTTTTTTAGCATCTTCACCAAAAGTTTCGTAAAAATCGCCAACTCTAAACAATAACATAGCATCAGGATATCTTACCTTAATAGCGTTGTATTGTTTCATTAAAGGTGTGACTTTCTTGGTTTTCGTTGCCAATTTTTAAGAATTTAGATTAGTTTTGCGAAGTTAATTATTCCGTTTTAAAGATAAACGAATTTATGAGAAAATTAAAAAATAGCGAATTAGAAAGATTGAATGTTGAGGAGTTTAAAAAAACTGAGAAAATTCCGTTAATTGTTGTACTTGATAATATTAGAAGTTTAAACAATATAGGTTCAGTTTTTAGAACAAGTGATGCTTTTTTAATTGAAAAAATATACTTGTGTGGAATTACGGCACAACCCCCTCATAAAGATATTCATAAAACAGCGTTAGGTGCTACAGAATCTGTAACATGGGAATATATTGAAGACACGCTTCAACTTATTCAAAAATTAAAAGATTCAAAAATTAAAATTTTAGCAATTGAGCAAGCTGAGAATAGCACCATGTTACAAAATTTCACTATTGAACCAAATCAAAAATATGCGGTAGTTTTTGGGAATGAAGTGAAAGGAGTACAGCAAGAAGTTGTTTCAGCTTCAAATTATTGTATTGAAATCCCACAATTTGGCACAAAACATTCGTTGAATATTTCGGTTAGTGCTGGTGTAGTACTTTGGGATTTATTTAAGAAATTTAAGTATTAGAAATCACTTTTTTTAATATTACGTTCCCATAATCTTTCACCATTTGAATTAAAAATAGTGATTGTTGCTTGTCTGTTTTTCCAATCTCCAGAAAATTCTATAGTAGAAAAATTATGTTGCGTTACCATGGTGTTTTCAACTCTCAAACTGTTTACTTCTTTTCTGTCTTTATTTCCAACACCTGAAGTAAAAGGAGAGACAGTTAAATCGTAAATAGCAACGTTATTGTTATCTTTTAACAAACTTAGTTCAGTATGGTGTCTATCTCCAGTTAAAAATATAACACCTTTAATATTTTGATTTTGAACCTGAGTTCGACGTAAGAAAAGGGATTTTTTTTAATGAAAAAAGCAGAATATTTAGTATATTAAAGTGTTGAAATTCAATATTTTAAAAAACATTCCGCTTATGATTTCTAAAGATAAAATTACA
>Ga0190303_1000163_pt1 | contig 27962 bp, 21 predicted proteins | sample 48700701_MG_FD_161672 | JGI IMG/M metagenome (GOLD analysis project Ga0190303, IMG submission 161672) | Hydrothermal vent sediment bacterial communities from Southern Trench, Guaymas Basin, Mexico - 4870-07-0-1_MG | ecosystem: Environmental > Aquatic > Marine > Hydrothermal vents > Sediment ... | reverse complement strand
CATGTCCCATTCCGGGAGGTGGACAACTTGGCTAAGCTGCCCTGCAGGCACCCGGAAAGGCTAACCTGGTCCACGGCCCGGTTCTGCCGGAAGGAAGGTCGGGAGGGACCGGAGGGAACGAAAACGTTCAAATACTCAGTGGCCAATTGAATCACCCAGTTAGCAAATCATTTCCGCTTTGCAAAAAAAGTAAATGTGGTTTATACTGTTTTTATCATGTCAAATGAGATGGATATGAACCGGACAAACAACTGGCAGATACAGTTCCTGATTCTTTGTTTTTCGGGTCCGATGGTGTTGCTTCTCTGGTCGGCTTACACAGGCCTTTCGGCAACACGGCAGGCCCTGGTGAGGGAAGGGACCATTTACCTCGCTGTAACTGCCGCTCTCTTCTTCCTTTTCAGGATTTTCAGTGAATTGCCGCTCATCGGGGGACTGGTCCAATTTGTGTCTGTATTTTACTGGATGGCCTATCTTGCCTGCTGTGTGTGGATTATTGTAAAGAAACAGGAGGATATTAACTTTCTTTTACCTTTCATTTCCATCCACGCGGAGAGATTGGGGAAAAAAGATGTTCTGTAAAAAGTGCGGCGCCCGTATTCCGGATGATCACACCCGTTTCTGCCCAAGCTGTGGCGAACCGGTAGTCCATGAAAAACCGGGCCCTTCAAAGACTGAAAAAATACTCTGGATTGTAATTGGCGTGATGATCCTTGTGGCGGCCTTTGTCCTGCTGAGAAACCAGCCCAATTCAAGCTCCGTTAAATCTCTCTCCTCACCCCGACTCAATCTGAACCCCGGCACTGCAACGAATACCCAAAAGACTCACCCCGTCTTTCAACGGGAAGTTTCCGCTCCGCCACCTCCGCCGGCATCTTCTACCACACCGGTCCAGACCCCGTCAAGCATCCTCTACAAGGCCCTTGTGAAAGGATTGGCAGGAAGCCGGTATTCTATAGAAGTTAAGTTCCTGCAACAAAAAAAATCCTTTCGGGTTAAGGCCACGATTCTCTATGACAATCAGCCCCGGGAGGTTTACCTGAATGCTTTTTCCCGTTTTTTTGCCATTTGTTACGGCGACCGGACTCAGAGCTTGATTGTGGCGGCGATTTCGCTGAAACAGGAGAATGGAACCCCTCTCATGACCATGGGGATCGGCCAGAAAGTTGCTGCCATTATGCCGGCTTCAACATGGAGGCAGTTTTCAAACATGGGTCCCAGTCTTCTGAACTGGGTTAGAAATCATGAGGTTAAGAACCCTTCATCTCCCGAAATGGCCTGTTATTTCAATCAGAATGCAGAATTCTGAGCCAAATTTACCACTTTTCTTTACCCTTCAACGTCTATGCTTTATAATCGCGTCTGTTGTGTGGAAGCTGAATGCGGTTTATTCGGAATCCCGGATTTCATACCGATTCTTACAGGGGAGAGAGGTTAAATGGGCCATGGTGTAATACTCGCCCTGCTCTTGCTCACTGCAAACCCGAAAGTAAATGAACAGGTTGTGGTAACGGCAAAAACAGGAAGTACTGAAAAAACAGAAACGATCGACCAGGCGGTTATGGATAAATTTACCATTCTCAGCGTTGCCGACCTGTTTGAGTTTTTCTCGTCACTGTCCCTGTCCACCCGGGGGCCGGGGGGGGTTCAGGCAGATGTCTCATTCAGAGGAGCACGGGGAAACCAGGTGGGTATCCTCCTGAACGGAATCCCTCTGAACAACGCCCAATCCTATCATCATAATTTCGATCTCCCTGTTGCCCCGGAAGACCTGGAATCTTTTTCCGTTCAGCCGGCAGCTTCGGGTGGAGAGTCCCCCTACAGCTTCAGCGGGCAGGTAAATCTCTCCACCGGAAATAATCAGAAAGAACGGTATAATTTCGCTTACGGAAGCGACCGATATTATCACGTCTATGCAGCGCAGTATGGCCTTTCCTATTTGCTGGAAGGAAGCGACGGGTATAAGGACAATACGGATTTTCACACAACAAACGTCACCTGGCAGGGAGAACGAAATGGTGTTCGGGTTTTTACGGCATTCAACCGCAAAGACTTCGGAGCCCAGGACTTCTATGCCCCCTACGCTTCCCATGAAAAAACTGAGACCTATCTCGTGTCCTCAACCTGGAAGAACCTGACGGTATACGGTATCCGCCATGACGACACCTTCCTGCTGGACCGGGAGAATCCGGATTTTTACCGAAATGAAACCCGGACGGTTCGAAGCGGTTTTCGCCAGGAATTTGAATTGCCTCACAATTTTTTCATTTCCTATGATTTTGCCGCCAACAGTGTTTCCAGCCTGGTTTTGGGCCAGCATAACGACCATCAGCTGACTTTGAAAGGCGCCACGCTGCTACAAATGGGCGGATGGACCCTTCGCCCCGGTATTGCTCTCGTGAATTCCTCAAGGGAGAGTGGAGAATGGATGCCTTTTGCCGGCATGTACAGGTGGATTCATAACTACCGGGTGTCGCTGGAGGCATCCCGCACCGTTCGTCTGCCGGACTATACGGAACTCTACTACACGTCCCCGGTAAACCAGGGAAACGCTACACTTCAATCGGAATCCGCGTGGAACGTGGATCTGTCGGTGGGCAGAGCCTGGTGGAAAGGTACTCTGTTCTACCGGAACGAGTCCCGCCTGATTGACTGGGTGCGCCGGGGAAATCTCTGGCATGCGGAAAATATCGGCCATTCCAGGGTCTGGGGCATTGAAGCCACTGCAGTAATCGGAAACTGGTCTGCGGGGTACCAGTTGGTAAGCCGGGATTCTTCAACAGACCTGGAAACCAAGTACAGTTGGCATATCCCCAAGAACCGCTGGGTACTCCGCTACCACGGGAAGGACCTGTCTGTTCTGTATCAGTTCATAGATACACCGGGGCTGTCAAACGCTTCTGTGCTGGATATGACTTTTTTTGGAACAGGCTTTTACCTCAAGGTAAAAAACGCGATGGATGACAGGTATGAAACCATCCCCGGAATTCCAATGCCGGGGCGAACCTACCTGTTCGGATACCGGGTAAATGGCCCGTTAATAAGTTATTGAACCCTGACAGATAGAGTTCGAAAGGGAGGACATGTGAACGAAATTAAGGGCGAATGCCAGCGCTTGATTGAAATCCTGGGCCACCTCCGGGGAAAAGGGGGATGTCCCTGGGACCGGGAACAGACTTTTGAGACGCTGAAAACCTTTTTGATAGAAGAAAGCTATGAAGTAATAGAAGCCATTGATGATGGAAATTTTGATTCCCTGTGCAAAGAACTGGGAGACGTGCAGCTTCAGATTGTATTCATGGCTCAGATCGCAACGGAAAAAGGCTTGTTTACGATGGCTGATGTTCTTCGAGGTATCAATGAAAAGATGATTCGCCGCCACCCACATGTGTTCGGGGATGAAACAGTCCATTCCACCGAGGAAGTACTGGAAAACTGGGAAAAAATCAAAGCAAAAGAACGGGAAGAGGAGACAGGCGATCGCACGAAAGCAAACGGATTTCTTTCCGGAATTCCCAAAAAACTGCCAGCACTTCAGGTCGCGTACCAGATCGGAGTAAAGACTTCCCGGATCGGCTTTGACTGGGATACCCCGGCTCAGGTAGAAGAGAAAATCCATGAGGAATGGGCAGAAATGAAAGAAGCTGAAATGGCAAATGACAGGGAAGGCCTCCGGGAAGAGTTGGGAGACCTATTGTTTACCATTGCGAATTTTGCCAGAAAACATGGAATTGACCCTGAAGATGCCCTCCGGTTAAGTAACCGCAAGTTCATGAAACGATTTGATAATATGGAAAAAGCTGCTGATGTGACCGCATCCACCCCGGAAAAACTGGAAGAGCTCTGGCAGGCGGCAAAAATAGAGGAAAGGTCATAGACATGCGCGTATTGCTTGCCATGAGCGGCGGTGTGGATTCCTGCGTTTCAGCTCATCTACTGAAAGAAGCGGGCCATGAAGTTGTCGGTATTACGCTGGTGTTTCACCCCGACGTGGAAACAGCTCGATGCAACCTGAAAATCTGTTGCTCCAGGCAGGACACAAGAGACGCAGAAGAAGTCTGCGGGAAACTCGGCATCCCTCACCACACGTTGGACCTTTCGAAAGAGTTTGACCGCACGATTGTACAGCCGTTCATTGACTCGTACCGTCTTGGGAAAACCCCAAACCCATGTGGCCGATGCAACCGCTTCCTGAAAATCGGACGCCTGGCGGAACTGCTTAAAGAATATGGCTGTGAAAAACTGGCGACCGGCCATTATTGCCGGGTAGTAGAGGGTGAACTTTACAGAGGGAAAGATGCGGCCAAAGATCAGTCTTACTTTCTCTCCATGGTTCGGAGCGAACACATTCAGCGCATGCTGTTTCCCCTTGGCGAAATGGCCAAACCGGAGGTCAGGAATATTGCAAACCGGTTGAATCTTGTTGTCGCGGACAAAAGGGAAAGCCAGGAACTTTGTTTTACCGGGGGAAAGTCCCCCAACGCTTTTGTTTCAGGAAAAATCTCAGAAAAACCCGGATTCATTAAACATGTGTCCGGCCACATCTTCAAGCTCCATCACGGAATGTCAGCATTCACCATTGGCCAGCGGAAGGGGTTGGGTATTGCCTGGCATGAACCTCTGTACGTACTGGAATTGGATGCCCGGAGCCGAACCGTTATTGTAGGAGAGCGGCATTTTCTTGAAAAACGTACCGTTCTCGTCCGAAATTTCAACAGGCTTTCTAAACTTTCCGGGGAAATCTCCGCCTGTATCCGTTACAATCAGGAACCGAAACCTGTTGAAACCGTTTCCACGGTTAATGACACCACTTTACTTGTCCGGTTTCGTAACCCGGTTGCCGCGGTGGCACCGGGACAGATTCTCGCCGCCTACGCTGAAGACCGTGTCATTGGCGGCGGCATCATAGCGGAGGCGATGTGAGAGATTTTCTGGCTGTCGAGTCTTTTGAAGCAAACAGGAAAACATTGACCATCATGCTTTTTATGCGGATGGAACTTCCGGTCACTTCCTTTACCCTGCCGGTTTCCGGCCCTGAAAACATGCTGAAAAATCTGGTCAATCGCCTTCCTGAGGAATGCGAATTATCTCAGCGAATGCAGGCCAACCTCATTTCCATTTTCCATGAAGCCCAGAACAGTGTGGCAACTGGCAATCCCCCTGAAGAAGAGGTTCAACTGCTTCTGACCGTCCGCTTTGAAGATGGGGAAACCAGTACGCTGTTCCAGAAAACCGACCGAAAGATCGCACGATTGAAACAACTGCTGAACCGTCTTCTCGGGGACGGGAATCCACGTTTTGTTTATCGGGTATTTGACATGCTCCTCTCTGCTTCTCCCGACCCGGAAACCCTGGAATATTACGTGGGCTTTTGCGTCAAGCGAAAGGAAACAGACCGGCTGTTAAAATGGCTGGATTTCCCATCGACTCATAACGGGTGTAGTATGGAAACCATTACAAACCTTGCGGATATTGCTATTTACCACAAGCAATATACAGAAGGGGAAAATCTCTGTAACCTGGCTTTAGAACAGAACTATGGAAATGTGGCTGCCCTGATTGGAAAAGCCCAATGCCGGTACCAGGCCGGAAAAGACGATTATCTGGTTTTTCTTCAAAAAGCCTTTCATTTCAACAAACGGATTACAGTGGAGACTGTTACCCGGCGTTTTCAATTTCGGAAAGACATCCGGGTGGATGTCTTTGATGTCCTCAGCCTGAAAGACGCAATGGAAGAAGTAAAAATCCCCCCTGAAGCGTTAAAACGCAGAGAACTCCTGTCCCTCCCTTATCGCACCGAAAGCAGCCAGGGCAGCATCTACTTTGTCCGGGAAGAGCTCATCGCCTGGAAAAAAGCCATGGATACTCTCAGTATTGTTTCCGGCCGCTTTGGCCGAGGGTGAAGATAAGGAAAGATAAGCAGAAACAAGGTTGAGGTTGAGCCCGGATAAGATGGAGAAGGAGCGGGAATTGACCAATTTCTGTTCATTGCTCATTCTTTCTCTTCACTCAACCTCAACCTTGTCTTTTACTTAAACTTGGCCCCATCATTCTTCCTCATCTCCTTCGCCAAAATAGAAATAATTGGCACAGGATTTGGAGCAGAACTGGCGTCCCCCGAAAGAATAGCCACAGTTGGGGCAGAAGATGGCGAAACACATGGGGCACTTCTGCAGAAGAGTTGTTTCTTCTTCTGTAATGCCACAGAATTTACATTTCAGCAGTTCTTTGTGATCTACAAAGCGGGAGCTGTCAGACATGATTACGGGCATCCATCGGCATCTGGATTGTAAATACCGTCCCCACATTTCTTGTGGAATTTACCAGTATCTTACCGCCGTGGCGCTCCACGGCCAGTTTGCAGAAAGTGAGCCCGATACCTGTATCCATCTGCTCTTTTCGTTTTTCCGGGTTGAGTTGAATAAATGCCTGGAATATTTTTTCAAGGTCGGTTTCTTCCATTCCTTCCCCGTTGTCGATAATCCGAATTTCGTATTGCCCTGCTTTTTTGTCCATGGATAGAGATATTTCCACCCGTCCCTTTCCTTCTTTGGTGTGACGCAGGGAATTGGACATTATATTCTCGAGAACGCGTTTCAAAACTTCTCTGTCCGCCACAGCAAGATCAAAAGATTCCGGGGGGTAGAAAAGAATTTCCTTTTTCTCCAGCTGCAGGCGAATCTGGAATTCCCGTTTTGTCTCTTCAACAAGGAGTGGGATGTCTACCGGTTCAAGCACCAGCGTCAGCCCACCGCCACCGTATTTGGACACATCCAGGGCATTTAACACCATCGCAAACACCCGGTTAATAGAGTCCAGGGCATTGGCAATGTATTTTTTTTGTTCAAACACGCCGAGCATATCTGCCATTTCCGGGTCTTGGAGCAGTTCCAGTGAACTCTTGGAAACAGACAGGGGATTTTTCATATCGTGGATAAACATTTCCAGATATTCCTTGTGGCGTATGGCAGTACGGCGATAAGTCTCCTGCTTGTGCCGGGTCCATATCAGCATTACAAGCAACACAATATTGATGAATAGGCTGACCAGTAACAACGTGTATTCCATACCATTATTTAACGGTTCAATGGCATAATTGTCAAGAGAAACCTTTTCCCCTTCAAAATCAACGACTCAAACGCCGACCGGCAGGAAGGCAGAAAGTGAAAGTGCGAGTGAGCGAAAGAAGGGAATTGGCTCTTCTCTGCCTTTTTGTCACCCTTCACTTCCCTTTCTTTGCTCGACTTTGCCTTCCACTCAGCCTTGTCCTGGTGAATCCGCTGTCTTTCTCCGCTTCTTCTCTCTGCCGCTTTTGTCTCTAAATTTCAAATATGTTTGGATAGAATTGACAGGGGTATGCTTTTGCGTTATAAACGTAACATTATCAGCTGAGCTGTCGACTCAAACAGATCTTTTTTAATTATGTTATCCGATCAAATGGATCAAATGGAGGAGTACCTTATGAGTATCGGCCTGATGGCAAGGTCTCTGGTTGAATCGCCCACAATGCGGCTCAATGAAGAGGCACGGAAGATGCGGGAGCGGGGAGAACCGGTCATTCACTTAGGTATTGGCGAACCCAAGAGCCCGACCCCGGTGGACGCGATTCGCAGCGCCATGGCAAAGCTGTCAGACGCCAATATTCACTACACCCCCACCGATGGGACACCTGAGTTGAAACAGGCCATCATTCGATATATGGATGACAACTATGACCGTCAGGTGGCACCGGATCAGGTAATCGCGTCCGGAGGGGCCAAGCAGTCCCTCAGCGTGATTCTGGCCAGTATTCTCAACCCTCAGGATGAAGTCATTATTCCGGCTCCATACTGGGTCAGCTATCCGGAAATGGTGAAAATCGCTTACGGCGTCCCGGTGATTGTTCATCCGGAAGATGGCCGCTTCCAGCCGCGTTTTTCAGAAATAGCCGACGCTGTAACCTCATACACAAAAGCCATTATTATCAACAACCCCAATAACCCGTCCGGTGCGATTTATTCGGAAGATTTTATTCGGGAAATTGTCCGCTTTTGCGAGGGAAAAGGCATCTGGCTCATCATGGACGACATTTACCATAAATTGGTATATGGCGGAAAAATGTGTGTTCCGGCTACGCGTTTCACCGACCGGAATATTGATGATTCTAAAATTATCATTTTAAACGGTATTTCAAAGCTATACGCCATGACAGGGTTTCGCATTGGCTGGGTTGTTGCACCGAGAAAACTGGTCAAGACCATGATTAAGGTGCAGGGACACGGTTCATCCTGCCCACCGGCAGTATCACAGGCCGCAGCTGCCGGGGCGCTGAATGGGATTCAAAGTATGGTAGAAAATCTCCGCCTCACCCTCCAGAACCTTCGGGATCTCATGGTGCAGGAACTGGAAGGATTCAACGGCATACGCATCACAAAACCCGATGGTGCACTCTATTGCCTGGCTGATTTTCGTGCCTATAGCAATAAATCCGAGGAGCTTGCCCACTTCCTGCTGAAGAAGGTCATGGTTGTGACAGTTCCGGGCAGTGCCTTTGGAATGGAAGGGTTTCTCCGGCTGTCATTCTGCAAGAGTGTAAAGGATATCACGGAGGGTATCGCCCGGATAAAATGGGCACTGGACACCACATCACCCAACGAGATCTTTATCAATGACCATAAACTGGTGAGGGACTGGTTATGATGGATTTTTTAAATATCAAAACTCCAGCACAGAAAATCTGTACCGAGCGGGCCAGTGAATTTAATCTGGAAAGCCTCGGGCTGAAGAATATTCGCAAGGCATACTGGAATCTGCCGTCTGCGGCTCTGTACGAAGAAGCGCTTTTTCGTCGTGAGGGGAGCATTGCCCACATGGGGCCATTGATTGTCAACACAGGCAAGCACACCGCACGGGCTGCCAACGACAAATTCATTGTCCGGGAAACCGACAGTGAAAATCACATCTGGTGGGGGGAATACAACCGTCCCTTCAGTGAAGACAAATTCAACGACGTACTGAACCGGCTCCAGGCGTTCTTCCAGCAACGAGATGTCTTTGTCCAGGACTGCTATGGCGGTGCCCATCCGGATTTTAGGCTGCCGGTGCGGGTGGTAACTGAACTGGCCTGGCATTCACTCTTTGTGAGGAACATGCTCATTCCACCGAAAACCATGGATGAATATCGTCATTTTGTCCCTGGATTTACCGTCATCTGCGCCCCCTCCTTCCGGGCAATCCCTGAAATGGACGGAACCCAAAGTGGCACCTTTATCCTGTTGAGCTTCAAACACCGCATTGCCCTCCTCGGCGGTACCGGTTACGGTGGTGAAATCAAGAAAGCCGTCTTCAGTGTAATGAATTACCTCCTGCCATTGCAAAACGTCATGACCATGCACTGCTCCGCCAACGTGGGTAAAAAAGGGGATGTTGCCCTGTTCTTCGGCCTGTCGGGAACCGGCAAAACCACACTGTCCGCCGACCCGCGCAGGCAACTCATCGGGGATGATGAACACGGCTGGTGTGACGACGGGGTTTTCAACTTTGAAAACGGCTGCTACGCCAAAGTCATCAACCTTTCCGCTTCGGCGGAACCGGAAATCTATGCCTGCACCCGCCGCTTTGGAACCATACTGGAAAACGTTGTGTTTGATCCGATTTCGAGGCGGCTGGATCTTGATGATGAAACATTGACAGAGAATACCCGGGCCTCTTACCCCCTGACCTACATCGACAACTCCGTCCCGGAAAAACGGGCTGGGCATCCCAGAAACATCATCCTGCTTACCTGTGATGCCTCCGGAGTTATGCCACCCATTGCCCGCCTTTCCCCGGACCAGGCGCTGTACCATTTCATTTCCGGCTATACCGCGAAGGTCAGCGGCACTGAACTTGACCTCGGCCTGGAACCTGAAATCACCTTCAGCGCCTGTTTCGGTGCCCCTTTTATGGTTCATTCCCCCCACTACTACGCAGAGCTCTTAAAACAGAAAATCCTCCGTTATGATGTCCGTTGCTGGCTCGTGAACACCGGCTGGACCGGTGGCCCCTTTGGAATCGGGAAACGAATCAGTATCCGCTACACCCGCGCACTGCTGGACGCGGCTCTGGATGGCAAACTGGACAGTGTGGAGTACAGGAAAGATGAAATGTTCGGATTTGAAGTGCCAAAGACCTGCCCGAATGTACCGGACAAAGTGTTAACCCCGGAAGCCGCATGGCATGATCCCAAAGCCTATTGGCAGAAATATCGGCAGCTTGCAGCTCTCTATATTGAAAACTTCAAGAAATTCAAGAAGGGCGCATCCCCGGAGGTCATTGCCTGCAACCCGAAAAAGTAAGCAGAAAAAAAAGCAGACCCAGGAAAACGAAGGCCCCGGCATATGTGCCAGGGCCTGTTCATTCTGTCCGAACTGATTCATGTCATCATGTGCTAAAGTTGGGAGAACAAAATAAGCTTACCGGGAGTCAATATGAAAATCGCATTGGTGCAGCAACACGCGACAGAGAATAAGAAAGACAATCTGGAACGGGGCCTGGCCGCTCTCGTGGAAGCCGCTTTCAGAGGTGCAAAACTGGTCTGTTACGGGGAACTGGCGTTTGAGCCCTTTTATCCCCAGACATTGCCGGATGGCGATATCAGGGAATTGGCGGAACCGATACCGGGGCCAGTGACGGAAATATTCATGTCAAAGGCAAGGGAACTGGGCGTTGTTGTGGTACTGAACCTCTTTGAGCTGGATGATGACAAGGCCTACGACTGCTCCCCGATAATTGACGCAGACGGTTCTCTTCTCGGCAAGACCCGGATGGCCCATATCTGCGAATATGAAGGGTTTCATGAACAGCATTATTACGTAAAAGGTGACCTTGGTGCGCCTGTGTTCGACACGGCAGTAGGCCGTATCGGCATCGCGATCTGTTACGATCGTCACTATCCGGAATACATGCGCGCGCTGAAGCAAAACGGAGCTGAACTGGTGGTGGTACCCCAGGCCGGGGCCGTGGGAGAGTGGCCCGAAGGGCTATATGAAGCGGAAATGCGGGTGGCGGCATTCCAGAACGGCTATTTCACCGCACTCTGCAACCGGGTAGGAAAAGAACCCGCCATTACGTTTTCCGGTGAGTCCTTTGTCTGCGATCCGAAAGGTCGGGTCATTGCAAAAGCCGAAACCGGCATCGACGAAATCCTCTACTGCAACATTGATTTTGATCAGATTTCCCGCTCCCCCGCCGAACTCAATTTCCTCCCCGATCGACGATCGGAAGACAGCACCGGATGGTAAAAAACAGGACAAAAAAGAGGGGAGCCAGCGGCTCCCCATTCAGATTCAGGTGATCGGCCTTATTTCTTGTTTTTCAGCTTTGTTGTGGTTTTTTTCTTTGGTTTTTCCAACACTTTGTCCGGGGTTTGCTTAACCCGATCCACTTTCCAGGTGGAAAGGAGGAAGGGAAAGTCGCATTTGCTGGAGACTGCCGGGTATTTCCCGTCTTTGTTCTGGGCATAGATTTTCAGGGTGGCCGGTTCCGTGCCCTTCAGTGTGAGGGTAAAAATCGGCTTTTTCAGGGTTTTCAACTGCTCTTTAGGTAGAAAACTGTCACAGTTCAGGGTGCAGGCGGTGAGAATCTGTTCCACCTGTCCGTTCAGCGCCAGCCGCCCGTCCGGGGTTTTCCATTTCGGGCCTTTGGGTTTGGCCACAGGGGCAGCTTTTTTGCCATTTTTGGCCGGTGCCACCGTGACCGGGACGGTTTCTTTGGCAAGGACCAGTGTTTTACCTGTTTTATCCTTGAGTTCAATGCCGGTTACACCGCTTTTGTCTACTTTCAGGACGATTTTGTCCCGGAGCTTGTCCACATTGAGGTCAAAGTCCCGGTGCAGATCTCCCTTAGCAAGGTAAACCTCTTTTTCACCCGGCAAGCTGACGTAGGTGTGGTGATAGGTGCTGGCGATTTTCCCAATGTTGACATCCCTGAGTTTTTTGTCCCCGGCGTAGACGGTGACTCGAATGGCCATGTCCCGGGAAAGGTTGTAACGGGAGGTTTCACCGGATTCTGCCACCAGTGCGGTGAAGTTCAGTTCGGACATGGCCGCTGTCATCTTCTTCAGCCGGGCCGCGTCGGCTTTAAAACCCTGGGGTTCGATGAGCCAGCGGTCGTCGTGATGTTTGATGGTGAGGGTTTCCCCCTTTCGCTTGATGACAATCCGGTCGATTTTCTCCACTTTCAGTTTATCGAAGTGGGGCAGGGTGTAATGGGTCCGGTTTTTGTTCCGAAGCCCGAGGTAAAGCCCAAGTGCCACAATGGCCACGATAAGGATGATGGTTTCTTTTTTCATGGCGTTCACTCCTTCTTTCCACTGCTGAACATCCACTGGATGCGCCGTTTCCGGGCAGACCTGCGCCACAGTACCAGGAAACCGAACAGGATAACGAGGATGGGCAGGCCGGCGATGTTCAGGACTTTTACGGTTGTCTTTACCGCCGCACTGGTTTCTTTCAGCGGATTGAACTGCTGGACTTTGGACCGGAGTTTCGCAGTTTCCACCCGGTTGTTCAGAGCGTCAATAACGTTCATGGCGAAGGTGGCGTTGGGGGAGTTCCCCTCCTTGTCAATGACGTTGTCCTTGAGGATTTCAGAGCTGCCGATGAGGAGAAGTTTTCCCGGTGCCCCGGTGGCAATTACGCTGCCGCTTTCACTGATATTTCCGACAGGGTTGGTGGTTTTCTTTTTCGCCTTTTTCTTTGTACCTTTTTCCTTGTCGGCTTTCTTCGCTTTTGCCGGCTTCACAGGTGCGGGTTTCCCGGCAAAGTAGCTCGGGAATCTGCCCGATACCAATACTGCCAACGGGTAGGGTTTCATCTGTGTGGCCTCTGTGGGCGGGTGGATGAACATGGGGTTCAGGTTGATCCGACCCTTCATAAGCCAGGAATGCGCAGAACTGGAGAAAATGGTCTCTGCCCTCAGTCCGTTGTCTTTCAGTGTATCTTTTTTCAGCTCAAGGGGTGCGGCCTTGATGGTAACCAGTTCTTTGATGTTTTCCATGAAAGGCAGGTTTTCATTGATGCCGGCAGTCTGGATAATGGGGGCAAAGTAGATGGCCTTTTCTCCACCGCCGTATACCTGCGGCAACTTTTGTTTATAACACTTTTCGTCCAGTACCAGGGCCTCCTGCACCGAGAGTCCGTAGTGGGCCAGGAGCTTTTCCAGGCCGGTATGGTTGGGGAGGTAAACAGGGCCCTGCTGGTTAAATTGATATTGATTGCGCTGAACCTGGAGCTCGTGAAAGGGGTCCAGAAACAATGCCAGTGACTTTCCTTTCATCAGAAACTGGTCAATTTCAAAGAGTTCGTATTCACTGAAGGACTCTGTGGGCCCGGCAATGATGAGACAGTTGATATCGTCTGGAATTCCTTTTTCTTTCAACCTGACCCGGCTGATGGAATAGGTGTCGGACAGCATTTTCTGCAGGTTTTCCAGTGCCGGTTTCGACTGCTGGCCCATGCTGGCGAAGCTGCTGAGGGGCGCGGTTCCGTGGTCAACAAGGTAACCGATTTTCTCGTTGATATCCACTACAGAGTCCACAACACCGGAGATGGTATCGCCGAGTTTGGCAACATCTTCCAGGCGGTACTGGGTGCCGATAAGGGGGATCTGTTCGGCTACGATCAGCGGAATCTTCTGGGCCTTGTCTTTGTACTGGACCAGGATTCCGGCGGTGCCGCTGCCAGCTTCTTCCTTCACACCACTCTGGCGGTTTAGAAAGGCGGGCCATTTCAGTGTCAGCAGGTTGTGTGCTTTTGCTTCTTTCGCCGCATTGGTATCAGTGGCCGGGTCAAGGGAGACAAACTCCAGCTTGCCGTAGTATTTGCTATTGAGCCCCTCCACTACTTTTTTCAACTTTTCCGGGACTGAAGACAGATTGTTCATCCTCATGGCACCGGCCACCCGGTTCAGGGATGAAGAAAGGTAGAGCTTTACCTGAACTTTCCCCTTTAGTGCGAGGAATGTACTGATTTTGTTGTTCATTTTGTGGATGGTGCTGGTGATTTTATACTCCAGCCCGTTGGTACTGGTGATGGCGGGAAGTTTGTCCACTATATCCCCATGGATAAACACCATGCCCATGAAGGCTTTCTGGAATTTCACCTGGTCCTGTTCAATGTTCCGCACCTGTACCGGGGTAATCCCGTAATCTTTTGCCAGTTTCTGGTTGGCTATGGATTCCGGAGTGGCTTCCCCCCCCTTGGCACTGACATCATAGAACTTGTAGTTGAAATAGCGGTTGCCGGCTTCTGCGTACTCATCCAGCATGTCGTGGAGGTAGCGCTCAATCCCGTTGTAGGGTGCCGGCAGGTTCTTTGTGAAAAAGACCTTGATGGTCAAGGGTTCTTTCAGTGTTTTTACCACATTCTGGCTCTCTGTTGACAGGGAATAGACGTGGTGCTTCGTCAGGTCAATCCTGAAAAACAGCGTGATGCCTGCCAGGTTGATGAGTACCACCAGCACGAGGTAGACAAGAAATTTTCCGTATTTTCCAAATCTGTTCATCTCGCCCTCCTCAGAATTTTTCCCGCATGCTCAACGCGGCGAGGTACAGTGACAGGAACATGACACTGATAAAGTAAAGGAAATCCCGGGAGTCCAGCACTCCCTTGGCAATGTTCTGAAAATGCCGGTCCGAGCTGATATACTGAAAAAAACCCAGCATGGAATCCGGGAGAAAGAACAACATTTTACCAATGAGGGTCAGAACAAAGCAGATGGCGGTTCCGATGATAAAGGCGATAATCTGGTTTTTGGTCAGGGATGAGGCAAAAATACCGATGGCCGCAAAGGCCCCTGCCAGGAACAGCGCCCCGATAAACCCCCCGATGACCGGCCCCCAGTCCAGGTCGCCGAGAAAGGCAATGGACACGGCGTAGATCAGGGTCGGCGCCAGCATAATGGCGGAAAAGGCCAGTGCTGCGAGGAACTTACCCACAACCACATCGCTTACCGAAACCGGCAGGGTCAGCAGGGTTTCATAGGTGCCGATGTTCAGTTCATCCGCCACCAGCCCCATGGTGATGGCGGGGATGATAAATGCAAACAACAGGGGCAGCAGGGCAAAGAAATTCCGGAGTTCTGCCTGATTATATAGAAAAAAGGTGGAAAAAAAGAACCAGCCCGCCAGAATCAGGAAAATAGAAATCACGATATAAGCAACGGGAGAAACAAAGTACGCGCCGAACTCCCGCTTGAAAATCGGGTAAATACGTTTCGTTGTCATGTCAGTTCTCCTTTGTCAATTCACGGAAAACCGTTTCCAGGCTCCGGGATTCCCGGTGGAATTCCAGCAGGCCCCAATCCTTGTCCCGGATAATCCGGTACACCGATGGACGGACATCGGTAGCGGCGTCACAGGAGAGCTGCAAAGACACCTGGCCTTCCTCCGGAGCACCTGTTTTCACCTCGAAAACACCGGTAACTGCGCGGAAAACATCTTTACACACGGCTTCGGTGGTACCGGTGAGTTTGATGGAGAGGGTGTAACGCCCGGAAGCCTGCTGTTTCAGCTCCTCGGTGGCACCGTCTGCCACGATTTTCCCCTTGTGGATAATGACAATGCGGTCGCAGGTGGCTTCCGCTTCACTGAGGATATGGGTGGAAAAAATGACGGTCTTTTCTTTTCCTACTTCCTTAATAATTTCTCGGATTTCAATAATCTGGTTCGGATCCAGCCCGGAGGTGGGCTCATCCAGCACAAGGATTTCCGGGTCACTCATCATGGCGTGGGCCAGGCCCACCCGCTGGCGGTAGCCTTTGGACAATTCATGAATCGCCTTATGCATAACATTTTCCAAGGCACAGATACTCGCCAGTTCCCGGACCCGGGCCATCCGCCTGTCCGGCGTAATACCCCGGATTGCCGCCACATCCATGAGGTAGTCATAGACCAGCATGTTCTGGTAAAGTGGTGCTGATTCAGGTAGATAGCCGATTTTTCCTTTGATTGACAAGGTGTCGGATCGGATGTCGTTCTCTCCCACACGGATGGTTCCGTCTGTGGGGGGCAAATAGCCGGTGAGAACGCGAAGCGTGGTGGTTTTACCTGCTCCGTTGGGGCCGAGAAGCCCCAGAACTTCCCCTTTCTCGATGTCAAGGCTGACATCATTTACTGCCACGGTGTCCCCGTAGCGCTTGGTGAGGTGTTCAATGTGGATCATATCGAGCTCCTTTTTCCACAAATTCCGGTTCGGTTGCGTCTTTAGCGCAGCACTGAACACTTGGTTTCCGAAAACCGCTTTGCCCCGGCCGGTTTTCATCTCCCCTGTCTCCTCCTTTTTCAACTGGAGGTGGCAACACCGCAATAAATTATAATCCTTCGATTCAATTGGTAAAGACTTTTTTTATAATCTTTTCAAGAGGCCGGAAAAACCTGAAATTGTAAACTTATACCCCTTTCTTTACTCACTTGCACACGCACTTTCATTTTCCCGTTTCCGGGTGCGGGGAACTTATTTTTCAAATTCGATTTCAACAGTGACGGAACCGTCGATTTCTTTGCGGACGATGGCAGATTTCTTTCCTGCCATGTTGTATTTAAACTGAAGCAGGCTCTCACCGGAACCAATAAGGGACTGAGAGTAGATTCCGGTGAGGCGGGAAGAGATGTCTTTTTCAAACGTCACAATGGGAGATGGGGTAGAGCGGGCATCAAACATCTGAGGCGTGATACTGAAACGCTGGACACCGAGGCGTCGCTTAACGCGATTCTGCAACGGTGCAAAGAGGTTGTTTAAGGCCAATGCCACCCCGGCGCCCTGAATATCCTGGCTGCGGGTTTCGGTCTGCATGAAGGTGGAACCCCCTGTTGCCAGGCCCCCCGAACCGAAAATCAATGCGTACAGGTCTTTCTGGGGAAGAGGTGGTTGCGAAGAAAAATTCAATTTCACCTGATTACCACTGCCCAATAGACGGCAACTGATATCATATCCGTCAATCTTGGTTCCGGCAATGATTTCCACTTGAGGGTCAATTTCAAATGCGTTCTCAAAGCGAATTCCCCCGGATCGGACACGGAGCGGAATATCATTGATGTAAATAACGCTGTCGCAGGAAAGCGGCTGAAATCCAAGCAGAATCGGGGAGTCCGCAGGGCCTTTCAGCTTCAGTTGGGAAGGTGCCAGGCCAAGAGACATACTGGGGTCCAGCACTTCCAGTCCCTTTGTTGCCACGTCAAGGTTCAAGTTCAGTTTTTCAAGGACTGTTCCTCCGCCAGCAGGGTTCCCTAACGCCAGTTGCCGGGGGCTGATGACACCATTTGCAAGCTCCACATTCCCACCGAGATTTAAGCGGTCATTATTTGGATTCCCGTTGAGTTTAACCCGGCCGTTTACGTCGGAAAATATTCCCGCCAGGTCCACCGGGATCTTGCTCAATTCTGCATCAATAGAGATAAGCCCGGGGGAAAGGATGCCACTGGCGGTAATGTTCCCCAGCCCGTAAGCGGCAGATGCCTTTCGGATATTGAGAAGAGCCGGACCAAATTCGCAGACTCCTGAGACTTCTCTGAGCTTGTGAGGTAAATCCGGAATCGTCACCTTTCCGTTGCTGACAATGAGTGTTCCGTGATATAGAGGGTCTGCCAGCATTCCATCCAGTTCGGCCTGAACCCGGACTGAAGCTTCAGCTGCAACCCCCAGTTCCCGCTTGATCAACGATTTGAATGCGTTCAGGGTGCTTGTTCCGGTAATTTCTCCCCCGACTTCCCCACTTTCAAAGTTGGTGAAAGGAATATTAACAAGATAATTCATCTCCGGGCCCTTGAGGCGAACTTCATCTCCGGTAAGCCACATGCCATCGAGGTAGAAGGGAAAGGGCACCGCATCCAGCCGGATTCCTTCCGGTGTCTGGATCGTTAGGCGGGTACAGGACCCGTTCCCCGAAAAGGTGCTCAGGTCATTGAAATCTCCAATACAATGAAAATGAAGAGCGGAAATTACATCTGCTTTCTCAATCCGAATCGGCGTATTATCTGCCACAAGACTAACTTTGGTTTCACCGTTCAGGTTGACAGCCGTATTGATTTTCAACCGGTTTCGGGTGGCTGCGTTTACCTCTGCCTTATCACCGGACAAATGAAATCTGAATTCACCACCCCCCAGATCCAGGCCAGCAACAGAAAACTTCTCAAACTGAAATTCAGCATCTACCTGTGGTGCGTCAAGGAGTCCCGAAACTGTAACCTCCCCGGTGCCCTTGTCCAGTTCGATGAAGTCCAGTGGCTGGTAGAGAACCTTCATATCCTCCCCCCGGAGTTTGAAAGTCAGCGAATTTTTCCTGAAATCCACTGTCCCCTTCCCTTTCATGCTGCCTGTACCATTTTCAAGATTGAGATTCTTTAAAAGCAAGATGCCTCCATGGTACTGAAATGATGTCGAGGCCTTATCGAATAGAAGTTGAAAAATGTCCGTCTTTTGCAATGTGGCGGTTCCAGACACATCCGGGTCATTCAAGTCGCCGGAAACCTGAACCGACCCATCTGCTCTTCCATGAATGGCAAGGTCATCGGTTCCCGGCAAAGCAAAAAGGCTCGCATGGAGGGGAAAGTCAAGGAGATGCGCCGTCAAATCCAGCCGGTTGTTTCTGAAACTGCCAACCCCGTCAGCCCGACCTCCCTTCGCCTGAAGGGTGAATCGGGAAGCCTCAATGTTATCAATGGAATGAATTGCCACATCTGCTGTCACGAAGGGGACGGTCATTCCGCTGTATTGGAGGTGCTGAATGGCCAGCTTCCCGGAAAATATGTCTTTGTCCAGGAAAATGCCATCTGCTTTTGCGTCAACCCAATCCAGTTTCAGATGAAGATTGCCCCGGTTGTTCTTGATGTGACTGGTCAGGAAAGGCAGGTCGAGGGCAATATCTCTCAGTATCGGTTTTTTGCCGGAGCGAATCTCAAGATGACAGGCGCCATCGCCACAATCCTGGCCATGTATGACAGCGCTGTAAGACCATCCTTTTTTTTTATCCACTCGTATATCCGCCGAAAAATCCTTCATCAATGGGCCATGGATCACTGCTTTTGCCACAATGGCGAGATGATTCGCGAGGGAAGCTGAACCGGCCAGTGAAACCGTGTGTTTCAGCAGTTTGCCATGCAAATCCAGAAGAGAAAGCATTTTTTTATCCAGGTTCAGATCCAGAATTCCATTGAATTCTCCACGGGGGTCATGAATCTGAATCGGCCCTTTCAAAGAAGAAAAATCACCTTTCAACTGAAAGTTCACAATGGCCTTCTGGAGTTCCGGAAATTTCGTCACCTCTTTCAGAGGCACAACACCGGAAACAAAAAAGAGATTCCCATTTTTCCCCATTTCTCCTTTAATTGCCAGGCGGACTTTTCCCTTTGCGATGGTCAGTTCTGTGATACGGATGCGGTCTTTTTGGATATCAAAGCCACAGCCCACATGAAGAACGTATGGGATACCATTGACTGTGACATGGCCATTGCTGAAAGCCACAATCCCCCGATATCCAAAACTGGCCGCATCAAATCCGCCCTGGAGCAGGAAATCCCGTCCCTCGAAAACAACGTGAAGATTATCCCGCCCCTGAATGTCCAGTGTCAGGCCACGGACATCCAGTTTTTTCAATACCAGTGTGTCAAACCTGGCAGCAATGAGTTTCATGGGATCTGATCGAAAGCTGCTTCGGTTTTGCTGCAGGCGGATATGAACCGTCACATTATCCACTGTTGCGCTCTCCACAATGAGTTTGAACAGGAACAGTTTCGCAACACTGACCTTCAGCGATAGTTTCCCAATGGATGCTATATCGGCAAGAGCAATGTTGGAAATATGAATCTGCCCGCTCAGGGGCGTGATGGATAGTTTTTCAATGTGCAGCTTTTCTCCCGTGGCATTGCTGAGCTGGCGTTCAATATCGTGTTTGACCATAGCCCGGAACATCGGGGTATGAACATACACCAACACGCCAAAAATTACGACTAGGATCAGCACCACCAGCAGGCGAATGATTTTTTTAATCATCAATTCCTCTTCCGGGATTACTCAATTTCAAACAACAATGTGCCGGCTTCCACCGATTGCCCTTCTGAAACATACATTTTTTTGACAATACCGGACAAGGGCGCTTCCAGTTCATTTTCCATTTTCATCGCTTCCAATACAACAACACCCTGCCCCTCTTGAACATCCATTCCCTCTCCGGCCAGTATCTTTTTTACATTCCCCGGCATGACAGCCGTAACGGTTCCGACACTTGCCTGAAAAGACGAAGATTGGAGGAGTTCCTTCTTCAATGGGTCTTCCGCCCGGACCCGATACTGGGTCCCGCCGATATAGAGAGTGTCCCCGGTTCGATAAACAGTCAGGGATTCATTGTCAATCATCAAACTGACACCCCCCTCCGGAAGTTCCCGCGCTTCAACCTGAAAGTCTTTTCCATCCAGGTTTACCTGAAGCCGTCCGTCCGGCCGTTCCCGTACCTCTACTTCCACGGATTTTCCATTCATTTCAACGGATACAAGCATTTCCACTCTCCTTTACAGCCAGCTGGAGCGCTGGAAGTGTTTCCACGGGGAACATTTCCGGGCCTCCCCTGAGCCGATGGCGGGTTGCCTGTCCAGGTAATAGCAAACCGCTGCCGCAACAATGGCAAGGGGTTCATCCCCGGTGGCACTTTGCAACAATTCGTCGAGATGACGGTCCACAAAGGTGGTATCATGGCCTCCACTTACAAATTCCGGATGATTCAGCACCTTGCGGTGGAATCCGATATTGGTTTTAATCCCTGCCACAATGTATTCACTCAAGGCCCGGCACATCCGCCGGATTGCCGATTCCCGGTCCGGTCCGTAGGTTGTCAGCTTTGAAATCAGGGGGTCGTAGTACAGAGAGATTTCTCCCCCCTGGTAGATGCCGGAATCATCACGAATCCCAGGGCCTGCCGGTGTGCTGAGCCGCTGAACTGTCCCCGGCGATGGCATGAAATTATTGTCCGGGTCTTCGGCATAAATCCGGCATTCCACTGCATGGCCCTGAAGCCGGACTTCTTCCTGTTTCAAGGAAATCGGTTTTCCCGCAGCGATGCGGACCTGTTCCGCAACCAGGTCCAGACCGGTAATCCACTCCGTTACCGGGTGTTCCACCTGAAGCCGTGTATTCATTTCCAGAAAATAAAAATTACGATTTTTATCCACCAGGAATTCCACAGTCCCGGCATTCCGGTAACCGGCGGCCCTTGTAGCCTGAACGGCAGTCTCCCCCATCTTTTCCCGCATTTGGGGGGTAACAAAGGGGGAGGGGGCTTCTTCAATCACCTTCTGGTGACGCCGTTGAATGGAACAATCCCGTTCTCCGAGATAAATCACATTTCCGTGGTCATCCGCAAGGACCTGAATCTCAATGTGTCGGGGGTGTTCCACAAACTTTTCCACATACACATGGTCATCCCCGAAAGAGGACAATGCCTCTGAGCGGGCTGCCCGGAGTGCCTTGCCCAGCTCTTCCGGCTCATTCACCTTGCGCATTCCCTTGCCGCCGCCACCTGCCGATGCCTTGACCATCACCGGAAACCCGGCTTTTTCGGCGAAACCCAGTGCATCCGCCTCCGTCATGTCCGGCTTGTCAAAACCAGGCACAACCGGGACCCCCGCCGCTGTCATAATCTCCCTTGAAGTGACCTTGTCCCCCATCTGGCGAATGGCCGCCGCCGGGGGCCCGATAAAAGCAATCCCGTTTTCCAGGCAGAGTTCCGCAAATAGGGCATTCTCAGAAAGAAAACCGTATCCGGGATGAATGGCTTCTGCGCCAGCTTTACGTGCAATATCAATAATCTTTTTGCCTTTCAGGTAGCTTTCAGCCGAGGTTGTGCCTCCCAGCGGATAGGCCTCATCGGCAAACAATGTGTGAAGGGCAATTCGATCCGGGTCTGAAAAAATGGTAACCGTTCGGATTCCCATGTCCTTCAGTGTCCGCATGACCCGTACCGCGATTTCACCCCGGTTTGCCACCAATACTTTTTTGAACATCCTTCCTCCACGCATCATTCTGTTTCTTCTATTTGGTAACACCTCTTTCATTATCCACTTTTTAGAGAACAAAGACAAGGGAGAAGCCGGGCGGGGCCGGGGTGGAAGGGTAGCTGGGGAAGAGATTTGGCCAATTCCCAATCTGAAAAGGTGGATAGTGCATTGTGGATGGTGGACGGTTGGGAAAGGCAGGGGATTGTCAATTCTCTGATTTTCCAACCTGTTTTTCGACTCAACATCCAACACCCGGCTCAACGCGCCATGTGCCCACCATCTGTAATCCTTCTGAAGCGGAAAGAGAAATTCAGAAAATAAGCATAAGATTATATTGACAAGGGGAATTTCTCCTGATAAATTTACAAAACGGTAAAGAACCGTGAAATTCATTAACCCGGAGGATTTATTTTGAAACGAATTTTAGGAATTATTTTTGTACTGGCTATGACATTTTCCGTATCTGCTATTGCCGGAGACGACGTTTCCGCGAACAAAGAAGTGAAAACAGACAAGGTGGTACAGACTGCTACGGTAAAAACCGCCCCCATGTCCCGGAAACAGATGAAATGCAAAAAGGACTGCCAGAAACCCTGCTGCAAGAAAATGGCAGAGATGAAAAAGGACTGCCTCAAGGTCATGGCAGACAAGAAGGCCTGCTGCAAGAAAATGGCAGCAATGAAGAAAGACTGCCCCAAGGTCATGGCAGACAAGACGGATTGCTGTGAGAAAATGGCAGAGATGAAGAAAGACTGCCCCAAGGCCATGAAGTGCAAAAAGGACTGCAAGAAGCCTTGCTGTTCAAAGAAACTTCCGGCAAAAGCACCGGAAAAGACAGCTGCACCCGAGGCTGCCCCGGTACCAGAAAACTAAGGAAGTTTTCAATCTCAACAAGGTAGAAGGCGGGCAAGAGCCCGCTTTTTTTGTGCCTGTCGGTGATTTCAGTCACGAAATCGTTCATTTCACCCACATTCTATCCCTGTCCGGTATAATAAATACATGGAAATCATTAAAATGCCGGCATCGGGCCCGGTTGAGGAGGCAGGAATGTTGAAACGGCTTTTTTTGTTAATGATTGTTCTGATGGCAGGAACAGCGGCACTGTTTGCAGGCAGCAAATCAAATCAGAGCACAAGGTTGAATACACTTCAAAAAATGCTGGCAAGGGTCCCGGTAGAAACTACAGGGCCGGACACCGGGCTTGTCCCGAACCGGCAGGGTGTCCCGTCCGCATTTGGTGGGCCGACAGCAGTTCTGCAGCTGAATCGGTCAAAGAGACTGACATCTACAAAAGGCGGGCTGGTGGTGGGAGATGATTCCCCGGATGAATCCGTCACTCTGACCGGGGATATTACCATCGATGGAGATATTGTTGTCGCCAACCGGGGAACCCTGCTGTTCAATCACGCCAATGTCATTCTAACCGGAAACATCAGCGTGGCGGATGAGGGTTCTCTGACTATCATCGGCGGGTCCCTTACCGTGCTGTCTCAGTACGTGTACTCCAATGGAATTATGGGATTCGACAACAGTCATGTGACGTTTCAGGATACCGCCATTAACACTAATGGCTACAACTGGAATGGAACATTTGGCGACAACGCCGCTTTCGTCGTACACAACACTACGTTTCACGATGGACTTACCACCGCTTTATTTGGCACAGCTACCGCCGATGTGGATGGTTCCAACCCGCTGGAATGGGTCGTGGGGGGAGATTCGTCGCTGTCTGTTTCCGACGATTCCGGCCCCTTCATCTTCTGGCCCATTTTTTCCGACGGGAGTGTAGCGGATCTGACCTTTCCCGACGGCGCCGACGTATCTTCCTTCTCTGTTTCTGACAGCGATCCGAAAATCAGCGGAATCGGGTTTTCCATTACGCTGAACAATATCCAGAATGTCTGGTGGGGCATGCTGCTGAATCCTGGCTGCGACGTAACGGTGCGGGATTCGGTGATGCGTACGACAGGCATTATGGCGGATTCCGGAACAAACATGAATCTTTCCGGCCTGGTGAACGGACAGGCCTATGCCGATTCCGTAATACCCATTTCCAGTCTGGCCTACCATCTCATCAACAGCTCAGTGGAAACTTGGAACATTTACCCCTGGGGCATTGATTCCATGAGCCTGAAAAACTGCATTATCGGAGAACTGGGTGCTGCCGGGAACACCGAGACCACGGTGACCAATACCTTGATTGACGGTACAGGCGGCTACGTGTTCAGTGCCGGGGAAAGCGGTACCACTTTCCTGTTTACCAGTCTGATCTGCCCCACGGTGGCCAATGACAATTCCGTTCAGCTATATGTTTCTTCCAGTATTCTTGCCGGAGACATCGTGGCCACCGATAACGCCATAATCCTCCTTGCAAACACACTCACCGAGAGAGTCCCCCAGGCAAAGAAAAACGCGCTGATAATCGAAGATAATGTGGCCCCGCCAACTTCCGCGTCTGTGGAAACAATGCTCCCACTCACCGGTAGTGCCAATGTTACTGCCGGGCCGGATTTTGCAGTGGACATGGATTCCTGGCAGATATTTTACGGAGCGGGGAGTGAACCGACCGATTGGCTGCCGGTGACCGGGATTCAGCATCGGGAGGTGCGAAACAATGTTCTGGGCATCTGGGACACCCATGGACTGACACCTGGGCTGTACACATTGAAATTGAGTATCCGGCTCACCGGCGGCGGCGACCCCATTGAGATTACCCGGGCGGTGCCCCTTGGCGAGGCCTCACCGGATAATCCGGTCAGCGCCCTCCTCCCCCACATTGCCACATCAGACCAGTGGCAGAGTTTCCTGACGGTGGACAATACCGGAACGTCAGCGGCAATGGTCTCTCTTTACCTGTACAGCGAAACTGGAATGGTGGAAAATCGGGAACTGACGGTTCCGGCCGGCAGCCAGCAGGTGGTTTCATTGCTTCAGGGAGATTGCGGGATTGTAGAAACCCCTGATGCAGGTGTCCTGTTCCGGGAAACATTCGTCAACACTGTGGATAACGGCGTGGCAGAATTTCCCCTCACGAACAATGCCGGACAAACCCTGACCTTCCTGTTGCCCCACTATCAGGCCCAGTCTCTGACATGGATGGGACTGGCGCTGATGAATCCCGGTGCCGCCACGGCAAACGCCATCCTCACTGCGGTGGACCAAGGGGGGAGCATGCTGGGACAGACGGTTCTGAATTTGCCCCCCCGAAGCCGTAGCGCCAACATTCTGGAAGGGTTCTTTGACGGGATTGACCGTAACCAGGTGGCCCGGGTGGTGGTATCTTCCGACCAGCCCCTCTCCGGGCTGAACATCTCCGGTACCGGCAATGAAAAACTTCTCTTCACACCCGCCCAGGCCGGGGAGTTTACCACTGGAACCCTGATTCTGCCCCATATTGCCAACCAGTGGAACACCTGGGAAAATAAACTCATCGTCGATAACACCGGAGACATACCGGAAAATTTGTCACTGACGCTCTACAGCAATGGCGCAAAAGTGCTGAGTGACCACTCGATAGCTGTCGCGGCAGGACAGGTGGTCACCATCAATCTGAACGACTATTCCACGCTCAACCCGGATTTCGGGCTGATCCAAAACCCATCACCAGAAGTGGCGTTGCGCCAGAGTTACCGGGCGGTTCAGCAGGGGGGCATGGCAGAATTTATCCTGTCTGACACCGTTTCCAAAAGCCTGGACTTCACCTTCCCGGCAGGTTTTACCGACCGGTTGAACTGGATGGGCCTGGCAGTCGCAAATCCAGGTAATGACACGGCAAGCGCTACTGCAACCGCGTGGAAGAACGGCATTCCAATAGCCACAGCACCGCTATCACTGGAAGCCCACACAAGGTTTGCAGACGTCCTTTCCGGCCTCTTTGACAGCATCAGCGACCTCGGCGCCGACCGGGTTACCATTGAATCCGATCTGCCCCTTGCCGGCCTCAACATCTCCGGCCTGGATCAGGAACGGCTTCTCTTCACCCCGGCAAGGCAGTGACGAGTGAAAGAGTGGGGATGGGAAAGCACAGTTGGCAGCTCCCTGTTGTTTACGAATCTTCTCCGAACAGTAATTTTAACTTACTGTTGTACCTCTTAGTGCCTTCGTGCTAAATTCTTTTCCCTCTCGTCTCTTCCCTTCCGCTCCTCCCCCTTGCCAGCCTTGTGTTTTTTGTTTATGATACCTTTAGATACCATTGACATGCCGGGTTCGGTTTTCGGCTTGACATGCAGAAAAAAGAGGAGTTAGAAATGGATTTCTTAACGGGAAAGTTATACTACGGAAACACGGTCAAGCAGTGGCTCATCGCTGCAGGCATCATCGTGTGTACCGTACTGCTGGCAAAACTTCTGTACTGGGCGTTCGGCAATGTGGTAAAAAAAATTACTGCAAAAACCAAGACCCGGATTGACGATATTCTTGTGGACATGCTGGAGGAACCGGTTGTTTTTTCCGTCATTATCATCGGGGTGTGGTACGGACTGGCAACCCTGCACATGTCCAAAATCGTTCATCGCTGGATTGCCACCGGTTACTACTTTCTCATCATTTTCGCCATTGCCTGGTCCATTACCCGGGTACTGGACTCACTGATTGAAGAATACCTGGTTCCCCTTGTGGCCAAGACGGAAGGCGACCTGGACGACCAGCTTCTGCCTATTGTGAGAAAGGGTGTAAAGTTCACGGTCTGGGGTATTGCGGTGATTATCGCGTTGAACAATGCCGGGTACGACGTGGGGGCACTGCTGGCCGGCCTTGGCATCGGCGGTCTGGCTTTCGCGTTGGCGGCACAGGATTCGGTGGCCAATCTTTTCGGCGGATTCACCATTTTTGTAGACAAGCCCTTTTCGATCCAGGATCGGGTGGTCGTGGACGGTTATGATGGAACAGTGGAGGAAATTGGCATTCGAAGCACAAGGCTCCGGACACTGGCCGGCCGTGTGGTAACCATTCCCAACTCCAAAATTTCCAACAATGTGGTGGAAAACATATCTTCGGAACCAGCACGAAAAGTTGTGCTGGTGCTGGGCCTGACTTACGACATGGATGAAGGGAAGATTTCCCGCTCCCTCTCCCTGCTGGCGGAAATTGCCAGAGAAACAGAAGGGGTGGACAGCAGTAAAATCAGCACAGCGTTTACCGGATTCGGAGATTTTTCTCTGAACGTCCAGCTGATTTACTGGATTGAGAAATCTGCTGACATTTTTGCCGTCCAGACTGCATTAAACCTGAAGGTACTGAAAGTCTTTGCAAAAGAAGGCCTGGAAATGGCGTTCCCCACCCAGGAAATTCACACAAAAACCGTCTGAGTGCCAGGGAAACGGGATGAAGCTGAAGCAGATACTGGAAAGGTGGTTTCACCTCAGTGAAAATGGAACAAGCGTCAAAACAGAGATGATTGCCGGGTTAACCACGTTTATGACGATGTCCTACGTCATTTTTGTGAACCCTGCCATTTTATCAAAGACTGGAATGGATTTTGGCGCTGTGCTCGTGGCAACAGTGCTGGGTGCCGGGTTAACCACTGTTTTCATGGGTCTCTATGCCAACTACCCCTTTGCACTGGCACCGGGGATGGGACTCAACGCCTATTTCACCTACACCGTGGTCATGCAGATGGGCTATCGCTGGGAAACGGCGCTGGGAGCCGTATTTATTTCCGGCTGTATTTTTCTGTTTTTGACTTTTGTAAAACTACGTCAGGTTATTGTGCATGCCATCCCGGATTCACTGAAACTTGCAACAGCCGGGGGCATCGGGCTCTTTATTGCCCTCATCGGTCTGAAAGAATCGGGGCTCATTGTGGCCAATAAGGCAACGTTGGTGGGGCTGGGGGATGTGACCCAGCCGGAAGCCGTGCTGACCGTCCTTGGTGTTATCCTCACCGGGGCACTGATGACGAGGAAGGTCAAAGGGGCCATCCTCATCGGTATCCTCGTGCTCTGGGTCGTCGGACTCGCAG
>Ga0190303_1000162_pt1 | contig 28146 bp, 28 predicted proteins | sample 48700701_MG_FD_161672 | JGI IMG/M metagenome (GOLD analysis project Ga0190303, IMG submission 161672) | Hydrothermal vent sediment bacterial communities from Southern Trench, Guaymas Basin, Mexico - 4870-07-0-1_MG | ecosystem: Environmental > Aquatic > Marine > Hydrothermal vents > Sediment ... | reverse complement strand
TTTCCCTGAATTGAGGTGCACCTTTTAACACAACGAGGGAAAACGAAATGAAAAAAATTCTTCTTACGACAACTGCAATGGTTGCCTTTGCTGGCGCCGCTTCTGCAGAAGTTTCACTGTCTGGTTGGGCTGAAATCGGCATCATCGGTGGTGATGGCGCTTCTGCTTCTGGCGACACACAATTCCACAACGATATTGATGTTCGCTTTACATTGTCTGGCGAGACAGACAATGGCCTGACATTTGGCGCAACTATCGATCTTGATGAAGCTAGTGCCGGAATGGGCACTGGTTATAACAACACCGGCAACAAATCTGCCGTATTTATTTCTGGCGGTTTCGGCACAATCACAATGGGTGACACCGATGGTGCGCTTGATTGGGCAATGCAAGAAACCGCTATCGGCGGCTCGCTCAATGATGATGAAACAGAGCACGCTGGCTATAATGGCAACTATGCCCACGACCCTCTGTATGGTGGTCAAGTTCTGCGTTATGACAACACCTTTGGTGATTTTGGCGTAGCACTGTCTGTTCAGATTGATGACTCGGGCGCAAGTGATGATGCTTGGGGCCTTGGCGTTAAATACAATGCTGCTCTTGGTGGTGTAGATCTGGGTCTTGGTCTGGGTTACCAGAGCGACGGCACAAATGACATCGTTGGTCTGTCTGTTGATGCCAAATTTGGCAGCGGTTTCCGCGCGATCCTGAACTACTCAGATTTGGATGGTAAAAGCTATAGTGGCTTGGCTATGGACAGCCATGTTGGTATCGGTCTTGGCTATACAATGGACGCTCTGGCTGTCTCCGTGAACTACGGTGAGTACAGTGGTGTTGCAGCAGCGGACGACCGTGATGGTTATGCTCTTGTTGTGAACTACGATCTGGGCGGTGGTGCTGTCGTTCAATTCGGTTACGGTAGCGACCGTGACCGCACTACAGCTGTTAACGAAGAAAGCTGGTCCATGGGTCTGGCACTGTCCTTCTAATTTAGAAGAACAACCTATCTAAAAGAGAGCGGGCCTTTGGGTCCGCTCTTTTCTTTTGTGCGGGTTTCTGTTTGTTTGCCGCTAAAGCCAAGCGGAGCCACCCTATGTCATTGTTTGAAATCCAGAACCGAATTCATGCCGAGGAGCGTCGTGTCGGACGCGAGGTGGGTTCAACCCGTCTGATTGCAGTGTCCAAGGTGCAGCCGAACGAACGCGTGGCCGAGGTGTTGGCACAGGGGCATCGGTTATTTGGTGAAAACAAGGTGCAAGAAGCGGCGGGCAAGTGGCCTGCGTTTCGTGCGCAATATGATGATGTCGCGGTTCATCTATTGGGTCCGCTACAAACCAACAAGGCACGTCAGGCGATGGGGTTGTTCGAGGCGATCCATTCGCTGGACCGGCCCAAACTGGCGAAAACACTGGCAAGGTTGGCGCAGGAATTGGGCCATTGCCCCGATTTGTTTATTCAGGTGAATACTGGCGAAGAAGAACAGAAGGCAGGGGTTATGCCTGCGGCGGCGGACGGGTTTATTGCCGAGTGCCGTGATCTGGACCTGCCCATCGTAGGACTGATGTGCATCCCGCCCGAAGGTGAAGAACCCAGCCTGCATTTCGCATTGCTGCACAAGATTGCCGAGCGCAACGGTATTACCGGCCTGTCGATGGGGATGAGCAGTGATTTTGAGCGCGCCGTGGCGATGGGGGCCAGCCATGTGCGGGTCGGGTCTGCCATATTCGGGGCGCGGGATTACGGATAGTTTCCAAAAAGAGATTCTATGCGCTCCGCGCGGGGATATTTAAGCCATTTGGAATGGGACAATCAGGCGGGTGCCGATCTGGATGCGCTGGATGATCCACAACAGGTTTTGCCGTGAAAAGGCAATGCAGCCCTCGGTCGGGTGATGCGGTTTGCGCCAGATGTGCAGGAAAATGGCCGAGCCTTTGTGCGGGGTGGCAACGGGCCAGTTCCAGTCGGTGATCAACACCATATCGTATAAAGGGTCGGCGCGGCGCATGCTCTCATGGCTGAACGGATGCGGTGCGCGCACCAGATGGTTATAGGCAGGATCAGCCCCGTCATCCGACCACAGATCACCCGGCAGGATTGGCGTGGCCCAGTCAGTGGGCGGTAGCATGCGGTCGGGGCGATAATAGAGCCCCATGATCCGGTGGTTGCCCGCAGGGGTGGCGCTGTCGCCCTCGTGTTTATCCATGCTGATGCCGCCGCGCCCGATAGAGCAGGGGATCAGGCGTCCCATAAACCGGATGCCCTGCTTGGTCAGGACCAGATCGGCAGGGGTCACAACAGGTGGCCCGATTTGGTGGCTTTGGTTTTCAGATAGTCTGCGTTATGGGCGGTCTGGCCGACCTTGAGCGGCACGCGTTCGGTAACTTTGACGCCCTCGGCCTGCATCATTTCAACCTTTTTCGGGTTGTTGGTCAGCAGGCGGACCTGCGTAAACCCCATCTGTTTCAGGATGTCGGCACCGATACGAAAGTCCCGTTCGTCATCCTCGAACCCCAGCCGGTGATTGGCCTCGACTGTGTCAAACCCCTGATCTTGCAGGGAATATGCCCGCATTTTGTTGGCCAGCCCAATGCCGCGCCCTTCCTGGTTAAGGTACAGCAGAATGCCTGCGCCCTCATTCCCCATCTGCGCCAGCGAGGCGCGAAGTTGCGGGCCGCAGTCGCATTTTAACGAGCCGAGCAGGTCGCCGGTAAAGCAGGCCGAATGCAACCGCGACAAAACCGGCTGGCTGCGGTCAGGTTGGCCGATTTCAACCGCGTAATGTTCCTCGCCACCATCATCGGGGCGGAAAATGTGCAGGCGGCCTGCGTCAGAAACCGACAGGGGTAGGCGGGCGCTGACCACGGGGGCAAGCGGGCTGTTGATGGTCAGGATGTCGTGGGCAGCATCCAGATCAATGGCGGTTAAACTGTGATCGGTTGCAAAGTCTGGCCCGTTCTGGATGTCCAGCACCAGTGCTGCGGGCAATAGGCGGGCGGATTTGGTTAGCGCGATGGCAGCACGATGCAGGCCCGCCGACCCCTCGCGTTGCGCCTGAAACGGCCCTTTCATCGGCATGTTCAGATCATCCGCCGGATCAGTGACCGCGTGGACCCATTGTAATGTTGCGCCATGCGGCATGATAATCCGCGCCACATCGCCATCATAGGCGCGGGCCTTCAGGGTTTGGCTGCGTCGTGCGGTGATTGCCAGAACAGCAGGGCCGGCCAGCGCCTGAACCTCAGTCAGGCGGGCCGCTGACAGGGTTTCCGCGGCCAATACCAGCGCTGCATTCCCGCCCTGATGAAACACCACAGGCACGCCCATGCGCACATCGGCGCGGGCGCGGGCCAGCAGTTCTGTCATATCGGGGCGAAGGTTCATCACCAGTCCTTGTTACAGTAAGTTACCGACATGTAGCGATTATTGCCGAAATGTGAAACATTTTGCGTTTCTTTGACACGGATGCGTGAGAATGGACACGGATGCGTGAGAAACGACCCACAGCTATTGCCGTTTGGGCCATTCAGGAACAATTGTAGTGCAAGCGAACACGCAAAAGGAGCCAACAGATGAGCAACAACGTTAAGAAAATCCTTCTGGTCGATGATGATGACGACCTGCGTGAGGCATTATCCGAGCAATTGGTAATGACCGAAGATTTTGATGTATTCGAAGCCGGTGATGGCGCAAGCGCGATGGTCAAGGCCAAAGAGGCACTGTATGATCTGGTGATCCTTGATGTGGGTCTGCCGGATACCGATGGCCGCGAGCTGTGCCGTTTGATGCGCAAACAGGGGGTGAAATGCCCTGTGCTGATGCTGACGGGGCATGATAGCGATGCTGACACTATTCTGGGTCTGGATGCGGGTGCGAATGATTATGTGACCAAACCGTTCAAGTTTCCAGTGCTTTTGGCCCGTATCCGTGCGCAACTGCGCCAGCATGAGCAAAGCGAGGACGCCGTATTCACGCTGGGGCCATACACGTTCAAACCAGCGATGAAGATGTTGATCACCGAGGACGAACGCAAAATCCGTCTGACCGAAAAAGAGACCAATATCCTGAAGTTTCTATACCGCGCCACCGAGGGCGTGGTGGCCCGCGATGTGCTGCTGCACGAGGTCTGGGGCTATAATGCGGGGGTGACCACGCACACATTAGAGACACATATTTACCGTCTTCGTCAAAAAATTGAACCAGATCCGTCAAATGCCCGCCTTCTTGTGACCGAATCTGGGGGTTATAGATTAGTGGCCTAGCGGCGAATCACACGAGATCCCCTGCATGTCGGGGTTATGACATGCACCTCCCTGTTGAACTGGCCCGGCCTTTGTGCCGGGTCTTTTTTTGGCGGATTGCGAATTTGAGGCCCAATCCTACCGCAGTGTTATAAGTATTTTGTGTTCGCCCAACGGTTTGGTGCATAAAGGGTAAATAACACGCTCTTTCGAAAAAGGATTTCGTTTAAATGTTCTGGAAAAAATTTCACTCTAAGGTAGGCTCCGCCGCAAGCTTTGAAAATAAGGACGAGTTTCAGGCTCAAAAAGCGCGGCTGTTCGACACTCCAGTTCATGAACCAGTTCGGAAAGAGATAGAATTGCCAAGCGATGAAGATGGTTTGGGATGGGCGAGTGACATAAAAAGAAGGCGTTGGGCGTTTAAGCATTTTGACAAGTTTGAAGATAGGATTCACATACTCCATAGTGAAGGCGCGATATACGACATTGGCCCGTGGCGACTTGAACAGCTCAGTGACCCCTATCTTTCAAATTTTGGCATAGACGATGGCCCAGTTATCGGCCTGAGATTCAAAATTTACTACAATTCAGAAGTGATAGGGGACCTTGAAATCTGCCCTATGAGTGAGCCTAGCGCTAACAGCGGAAAAGATGCTTCGGCTTATCAAGCAATACTTGACGTAGAAATTTACCCAGCGCCATTTTTGCCGCACGAGCATTTATTTGCTTTCCTGACTTCATGTGCGCAGGAACTGTTTCCATTTGAAGACACGAATAATCAAAACGCGTCTGTTGTGAAAGCACTAACCGCCACCATGTGGGAAGCCAATCGTCAGGATAGTATGTGGGTTAGCTTGAATTTTGGGTATTCTGGTTCTGTCTCATTTGAACACTTGGATCGATAAGTTCATTTTGGATAAAAACGAAAACTAGGGTCGGGGCACTTTCTGTGAACGGCAGCAATGTCCGTTGAAACCACCCCCCATTACAGTCTTTAATACATAATTGCATTGTGATGTTGGAAAGTCCCTGAATTTGAAAGTTAATCTAACCGTAGTTTCACCATGCCATATGCAAACAAGACACTGCCCCCCACAGCGCTCACAACATAAGGTATGCGTAACGCTGTCTCACGGCCCAGCCCCACCTCAAATATCGCCACCAGACCGCCGCCGATCAGCGCGCCGATCGGCATGGTGCCCCAACCAAAGAACCGGTAAATGCTGTTAACGCGGCCCAACAATTCATCGGGGATGGAGCGTTGGCGCAAGGATACCGTGACCACATTCCACAGCAAGGCCGCCAGCATGCCGATGAACAGCGCGGCGGCGACCATATAGGCGTTTGAAGTGAGGCTAATCACCAGATATTGCAGCGGGAAAATCCCCAGCGCGATTTTCAGGCTGGCGTTTGCGCCAATGCGGGCAATGATGCGCGGCGCAAACAGCCCGCCCAGCACACCGCCAGCCGCTTCGGCCGTTAGCAAGATGCCAAAGCCCGCTGCCCCAAGCCCTAAAATCTCCTGACTGAACAGCACCAGCACCGTCAGGCTGATCATGTGTAGCATGTTCAAAACCCCCAGCATGATCGCAAGGCGCAGGATCAGCTTGTGGGCATAAATCCACGCCATCCCTTCGCGCATTTGCGGCCAGAACCCGTCGGGCAGTTTCGGGGCCACGCGGGCGGGCATGGCGATCAGCCAGACACACCACGCGGCGATGGCAAAGGTCACGGCATCCACGGCAAAGGGCAGCGGCACGGCATAGGCGATCAGCAGGCCGGCCAGTGGTGGGCCGATGAATTGGCCCATGATTTGCTCGATGCTCCACATCTGGCCATTGGCGGTTTCCAGATCGTCCTTGGCCACAATCGAAGGCAGGGCGGTTTGGGCGGCGTTGTCGCGGATCACCTCGGCTGATCCCAGCAGGAAGGCGGCAGCGCAAAGGCCAAGGATCAGAGTGAACGCCTGATCCGCGGCATCAGACAGCGGCAGGGCGGGACCGGACAGGATCAGCCCAACAACGCCCAAGGTCAGCAAAAGGCGCAAGATATCGGCCTGCACCATCAGGCGTTGGCGATTGGCGCGATCGGTGATCACGCCCGCAGGGATGGCAAACAGGAACCACGGCAGGCGGGTGGCGGCGGCAACCAGCGCGATCAGCACCGGATCACGGGTGATCAGGGTGGCCAGCCACGGGAACGCCAGCGCCGAAATGCCATCGCCCAGATTGGAGATAGCTGTGGCCGTGAACAGCAGCCGGTAGTTTTTGTTAACTGCGAGCAGCATGATGGTGCGCCTTTATCCGATAGCAATCGGGGGAGGGTCTGACTAATGTAGCGAAAAGTCAAACCGGAGCGCACCTATGTCATTCACCCTTGCCACCTGGAATATCAACTCGGTTCGTTTGCGCGAACCATTGGTTTTGAAATTACTGGAAGAAGAAGCGCCGGACGTTCTGTGCTTGCAGGAATGCAAATCGCCAGTGGAAAAGATGCCGACCGAGGGGTTTGCTGCGATTGGCTACACCCACATGATTGCCAACGGGCAAAAGGGCTATAACGGGGTGCTGATCCTGTCGCGGTTGCCGATGGTGGACGTGGGGCGGCATGATTTTGCCAATCTGGGCCATGCGCGGCATGTTGCGGCGCGTCTGGAAAACGGTGTGACCATTCACAACCATTATGTGCCCGCAGGTGGCGATGTGGCCGACCGCGAGGTGAATGAGAAGTTTGGTCAAAAGCTGGATTACCTGACGGATATGCGGGATGATTTCCGCGCCAACATGCCGGAACGCTCGATCCTTGTGGGGGATTTGAACATCGCCCCGCGCGAGGATGATGTCTGGGACCACAAGAAACTGTTGAAGGTGGTATCACATACCCCTGTCGAGGTCGCAGCCTTGCAGGAAACGCAAGAGGCGGGCAATTGGGTCGACGTGACCCGCGCCGATATTCCCGAGGGTAAGCTATATAGCTGGTGGTCGTATCGTGCCCGCGACTGGGATGTGGCCGATAAGGGCCGTCGTCTGGATCATGTTTGGGCCACAGCGGACATTGCGGCATCGGGGCATTCCAGCCGCGTGGTGCGCCATGTGCGCGGATGGGAAAAGCCCAGCGATCATGCGCCGATTTTTGCGACGTTTGACCTGTAGAACTAACGCAGCCCCTCCCACCACGGATTGGGCTGCACCGGTGCGCCAAGGGTAACACATTCACCGAAATGCGGCGTTAGCAGCGGGGTGCCGTGGCTGTCAGCCAGCTCGCTAATCCTCTCAAGCGGGTTTTTCCAGGTGTGGAACGCCAGCCGGAAGGTGCCGTTATGGATCGGCATCAATGTGCCGCCGCCCAGATCATGGAACGCCTGCATCATCTGGGGCGGGGTCATGTGCATATGCGGCCATAGATCGTCATATGCACCACATTCCAGCAGGGTCAGATCAAAGGGACCGTGCGCCGCGCCGATCTTTGCAAAGCCGTCAAAATAGCCTGAATCACTGCCAAAGAAAATGCGCGCACCCTTGTGGCGCAGAACAAACGATGCCCAAAGCGATTTGTTGGTGTCGCGCAGGCCGCGCCCTGAAAAATGCTGGCTGGGGGTGGCGGTGATGTTCAGGCTACCATGACCATGGCTTTGCCACCAGTCAAGCTCGGTAATTTTGCTTGCAGGCACCCCCCAGTTTTGCAGATATTTGCCAAGCCCCAGCGGGGTGATGAACCGCTCGACCTTATGGGCCAGCCGTTTGATGGTTGGCTTATCAAGGTGATCATAGTGGTTGTGCGACAGGATCACGCCCTTAAGGGTGGGCAGATCGTCAACTGTCATCGGGGCCGCGTGAAACCGCTTTGGTCCGGCCCACCGGACCGGTGACGCGCGATTGGAAAACACCGGATCGGTCAGCCAGTAATCCGCCCCGAATTTCATCAGGATGGTTGAATGGCCCAGCCGGTACAGATGGGTTTCACTCACGTTACGCCGTGCCTCTAATTCCGCAGGCAGGACCGGCACAACGGGAATACCCCCCGCAGGAACGGCATTCTTGTTGCGCGGGGACAGGAATTTCCCAAGCATTTTCAAGTGGCTGTTACCCTCGTCCAAGTGGGGGGCAGGTGGGTCGTTATGAAATCTGCCATTCCTGAGGGGTGCGGGCTTTGGTTGGTCAATCATCAGGTTTAAGTAGTGCGGGGGTTGCGACATATCAACAAACCCCTTGGGTTTTGCGCCGCAAAAGCACATATAAGGCGCAACCAAACAAATTGATGGAATGATGACATGCTTGAACTGGGACAGGGCGCCGATGCCCCCGCTGCCGATCTGATCAAAGACACCTCCGAGGCCACCTTTATGGCCGATGTGGTGGAAACCAGCAAAGAGGTGCCGGTGATCGTGGATTTCTGGGCACCGTGGTGTGGGCCGTGCAAAACGCTTGGCCCAGCACTTGAGGCCGAAGTGACAGCTGCTGGCGGCAAGGTGAAGATGGTCAAGGTGAACATCGACGAGAACCAGCAGATTGCGGCGCAATTGCAGATCCAGTCGATCCCGACGGTTTATGCTTTTGTCGATGGCAAGCCGGTGGACGGGTTTCAGGGCGCGGTGCCGCCCTCCGAAATTAAGGCGTTCGTTGACAAGGTCTCGCTGTTGGGTCCGGAGGGCGACGGCGGTCTGGCAGATGCGATTGAAGCGGCTGAAACCATGCTGACCGAGGGCGATACGGCGGACGCCAAGGAAACATTCGCGGCCATTCTGGAGGAGGATGCAGTCAATGCGGCGGCCTATGGCGGTTTGATCCGGTCCTATTTGGCGCTGGATGATCTGGAACAGGCCGAGGCTACATTAAACGGCGCCCCTGCCGAGATTTCTGAAACACCCGAGCTGGAGACTGCGCACGCACAGATCGAACTGGCCAAACAGGCCTTGGATGTGGGGCCGGTGGCCGAATTGCGGGCCGCAGTTGAGGCGGACGCAGACAACCATCAGGCGCGACTGTATCTGGCGACGGCGCTGCACGGTGCCGGTGATACTGAGGCCGCAGTGAATGAATTGCTGGAGCTGTTTCGCCGAGATCGCGAGTGGAACGACGGTGCTGCCAAGGCGCAGTTGTTCACCGTATTTGACGCCCTAAAAGCGGATGATCTGATCGTGTTGAACGGGCGTCGCAAACTAGCGTCGATGATATTTATGTAGGATAGTGAGACAATGATCTCTGCTGCAAACCGGCCTGACATATTGCCTTTGTTCCCTCTGTCGGGGGCAATCGTTTTGCCACGGGCCCGTTTGCCGCTGAATATTTTCGAGCCGCGTTATCTGGCGATGTTCGAGGATGTTTTGAAAACCCGCGAACGGCTGATCGGAATGATTCAGCCAATGGACAAGGATGCCGAAGGGCAGATGCACGCGGTGGGTTGTGCGGGGCGTGTGACCAGTTTTACCGAAACCGATGACGGGCGTTACATGATTTCACTAACCGGTGTGTCGCGGTTTCGGTTTGTGGAACAGATCGACGGGTTTGTGCCCTATCTGCAAGTCAAGATTGACTGGCAGGATTTCGCGCGTGATCTGGGCGGGGCCGAACATGATGTCGGGTTTGACCGTGACGGATTTTTGGCGCTTCTAGAACGGTTTTTTGCAGTCGAGGAACTGGATACGGATTGGGATAATCTGAAGCAGGCCGAAACCGAGATGCTGGTGAATTCACTGTCGATGCTGGCGCCGTTTTCGCCCGAGGACAAGCAGGCGTTGCTAGAGGCAAAGACGCTAACGACGCGGCGCGAAACACTGGTGACATTAATGGAATTCGCGCTGCGGCGCGGCGATAGCCAAGGAGTGATGCAATGAGCCATAAAGGTGAATTTGACAGCAAGATGTTAGAGGCGATGGTTTGTCCGGTGACCCATACCAATCTGGTTTATGACGCCAAAATGCAGGAGCTGGTTTCCAAGACTGCGCATCTGGCGTTTCCGATCAGGGACGGGATTCCGGTGATGCTGGTGGATGAGGCGCGCAAGCTGGACTGAGTGGCTATTAGATCTGCCGCCCCTGCAATAGTTTAGGCACATCGCCAGTCAGCCCCGCCGCCTCGCGGATAAAGCGTTGGCGCAGGGTTGGGATGGCATTGACGATGCCCAGCCCGATATCGCGCCCCAACCGAAGAAGCGAATTATCATTTGAAAACAACCTATTAAAACCATCTGTCGTCAGTGCCAGCGTGGTGGTGTCAAACTGGCGCCATGCCTGATAGCGCTCCAGCACATCCACCGCCCCGATGTCTTCGCCGCGCCGTTTTGCCTCGATCAATACTTCGGCCAAGGCCCCGACATCGCGCAAGCCAAGGTTCAATCCTTGCCCTGCAATCGGGTGCACCCCGTGCGCGGCATCGCCAATCAAGGCCAGACGCGGCGCGATAAAATGATCGGCCAGTGTCAGGTTCAACGGATAGGTAAACCGCGCGCCCGCCAGTTTGATTTCACCAAGGAAACTGCCAAACCGCGGCCGCAGATAGGCGAGGTAATCTGCGTCAGATAGCGCATTGATCCGCGCGGCCTCCTGCGTTTCTTCGCTCCAGACAATCGAGGAACGGTTACCCAGCAGCGGCAGGATCGCCAAAGGGCCGGGTGGCATGAAGAACTGATGCGCGATACCGTGGTGGGGCAGGGCGTGCTCGATAGCGCAGACCAGCGCGGTCTGGTTGTAATCATGGCCGTGACGTTTGATACTGGCCCGCTGCGCCGTGCCGCTTTTGCGCCCGTCTGATCCAATTAAAATGCGCCCTGTCACGGATTTCCCGCTGGCGGTTTGCACTGTTACATGCGCCACACCGACATCCTGCTCAACCACCGTTTCACTGTTGATTTGTGTGATCAAAGGGTGCTTTTTCAATCCTGCTTGGAACGCGCGGTAAAGATAGCGGTCCTCAAGCATATAGCCCATCGGCCCCTCGGCCAGCTCGTCACTGTTGAAATGCAGCATCCACGGCGATGGGCCTTCGCCAGCGCGCCCGTCGGTGATTTTCACCTCGTTAATCGGCTGGCTGTGTGTCGCTACATTGCCCCAGACACCAATCGCCGCAAGCAAGCGTTGCGAGGCCAGTGCAAGCGCATAACCGCGCCCGTCAAAGCCGTCGTTTCCACGGGCATTGGCGGGCAGCGCGTCAATGATGGTGACGCTGAGCCCACCATCAGCCAAGGCCAGCGCCAAGGCAGGGCCATTCAGCCCGCCGCCGATGATCAATATGTCCGAGTCGAATTTCATACCCGATAATATGGCGTGGCTTTCGGGATTGTCCATGCGCCGCAGGACCGCTACCGTTCGCGGGAACAATGAAAGGTCTGGCTATGTCAAAGCAGTGGTTGAAAATGAGCGCGGCGGATTTAGGACGCGGCATTGGTGCGGGGGAAATTGACCCTGTGGAATTGGCGCAGACCTATCTTGCCGCGATAAAGGCACATCCGTTGCAGCACCGGATTTATGCGCGATTGGCCGAGGACCGTGCGTTGGCCGAGGCGAGCGCCGCAGCGGAACGGGCCCAAAGCGGCAATCGGCGCGGATTGCTGGATGGGGTGCCGATTTCGTGGAAAGACCTGTTTGATACGGCAGGGGTTGCGACCGAGGCCGGATCGGAGCTGTTAAAGGGCCGTGTGCCGGATGCGGACGCCGAGGTGTTGAAAAACGCGACCGAAGCGGGGCTGGTGTGTCTGGGCAAAACCCACATGTCGGAGCTGGCATTTTCGGGGCTGGGGTATAATCCCGTCACTGAAACCCCGCCCAGTGTGAATGATGCGGATGCTGTTTCGGGCGGATCATCATCGGGGGCGGCGACGTCTGTGGCGTTTGATCTGGCGGCGTGCGGCATCGGGTCGGACACTGGCGGGTCGGTTCGCATTCCATCGGCGTGGAACAATCTGGTTGGATTGAAAACCACCTCGGGCCGCCTGTCGCTAAAGGGCGTTGTGCCCTTGTGCGAGAGTTTTGACACGGTCGGGCCGTTGTGCCGAACGGTTGAAGATGCAGCGTTGATGTTGGCGGCGCTTGAGGGCGGAAAACCTGCGGATTTGGCGGGTGCGACGTTGAAAGGCAAGCGGCTGATGATTTTGCAGACCGAAGCCATGCAAGGCGTGCGCGACGAGCCAATGGCGGCGTTTATGGGCGCGGTTGAGAAGTTGAAGGCGGCGGGGGCCGTGGTCGAAGATGGGATCGCGCCCGAAGTGACCGAGGCGCTGGAGCTGTCGGCGGTGCTGTTCACAACCGAGGCCTATGCGCAGTGGCACAAGGAAATCGAGGCCGCACCTGAGAAAATGTTTGGCGCAATTCTGGAGCGGTTTCGGGCCGGCGCAACATTTTCCGGTGTCGAGTTTGTTGAGGGTTGGATGAAGTTGCGTAAATTGCGCGAGGCCTATCATGCGCGGGTGGCCGGATATGACGCGGTTATCATGCCGACATCGCAGATTTTGCCGCCGAACCAGCACCTGTTGGAGACGGATCACGCGTATTACATCACAGAAAATTTGCACGCTTTGCGTAACACACGGATCGGGAATTTGATGGGTTCTGCTGGGTTAACCTTGCCTACAGGCACAGCATCTTGTGGCATCATGTTTCTCACCCCCCCAATGAGCGAAGAACGCCTGTTAAGGTTGGGGTCAGCAGCCGAGGCCGCATTGGCCTAAATACCACAACTGCACCACCCAACTACATATTTTCCTTGGGTTTTTCTGGACGCGGCCACAGGGCTGGTCTAGATTCATCTCAAACGGGGCGAAATGATTCCGACATTTGAGGCAGATATGGACTTTCCTGAGCGGTTTTCGAACCTTCCAGAGTACGCTTTTCCGCGTCTTCGCGGGCTTCTCGACGCGCATGCGGCGGGCGGTGATGTTGTGCACATGACGATTGGCGAGCCGCAGCATGATTTTCCGGACTGGATTCTGGAAATCATTGCCAAAAACAACCACGAGTTCAAAAAATACCCGCCAAATGCTGGTTCGTCAGAATTACGGACGTCGATTTCGGCGTGGCTGAAACGGCGGTTTGGTGTGGATGTGGATGCCGCAAGCGAGATTTCAACGGTGAATGGCACCCGCGAGGGGCTGTATAACGCGGCGATGGCATTATGCGCTGAAACCAAGGGCGGTAAAGCGCCCATCGTGCTGACGCCCAATCCGTTTTATCAGGTTTATGCCGTTGCAGCGATGTCAGTCGGGGCGAAACCGGTTTTTGTGGCGGCCACTGCGGAAAACGGATTTATGCCGGATTATGCGGCGTTGCCTGAGGATGTACTGAACCGCACTGCGATTGCCTACATTTGTTCACCCTCTAATCCGCAAGGCGCTGTGGCATCACGCGAGTATTGGCAGGATTTGATCAGGCTGGCCGAAAAATACGATTTCCAGATTTTCGCGGATGAATGCTATAGCGAGATTTACCGCGATACGCCCCCTGTCGGTGCATTGCAGGTAGCGCGTGAAATGGGGGCAGATCCTGAACGGGTTCTGATTTTTCATTCATTGTCCAAGCGCTCCAACTTGCCGGGTTTGCGGTCTGGTTTCGTTGCGGGTGGGCCAAAATCCATCGCGCGGATCAAACAACTGCGCGATTTTTCCGGCGCACCGCTACCGTTGCCGTTGCAGCGGGTGGCCGAGAAGGTTTGGGCTGACGAAGCGCATGTGGAGCTGAACCGTTCGCTGTACATTGAGAAATTTGACATCGCCGATGAGATTTTCGGTGATGTTGAGGGCTATCTTAGCCCCGAAGCAGGATTTTTCCTGTGGCTGCCGGTGCCCGATGGCGAAGCGGCGGCATTGAAATTATGGCAAGAGACTGGTGTGCGGGTTCTGCCCGGCGCTTACTTAAGCCGTGAAGTTGACGGACAAAATCCGAGCCATGGCTACATTCGTGTGGCAATGGTGGCCCCAAAAACAGAAATGCGGCACGGGCTAATGCGCCTGAAACGCTGCTTGTATACGTGAGGAAGAGGTAAACATGGCATCCTATTCGGCAAAACAGCGCGACCCATTACTGGATTCCAGATTGCAGGCGGCAATTGAACGGCGCAGCAAGGAATTGATAGGTATCGGCATGGTGGTGCTGGGCGTTCTGGTGGCGATGATGCTGGCGTCTTACACGCCGTCTGATCCAAACTGGCTGGCGGCATCCCAAGCGCCGGTGCAAAACTGGCTGGGCCGTTTCGGCGCGTCGATTGCCGCACCTTTGTTTGTGATTGTTGGCTGGGGATCATGGGCGGTTGCCATTGTTTTGGTAGTTTGGGGCGTGAGGTTTACCACCCATAACGGCACCGAACGTGCCCTTGGCCGCCTGATTTTCGCACCAATCGCGATTGCGCTACTGTCTGTTTATGCCTCAACCCATGTCCCGTCTACGGATTGGACCCACAGCTTTGGTCTGGGCGGGTTGTTTGGCGATATGGTTTTGGGCTCTGTGCTGGGCATGGTGCCTGTCAGTGCTGCCTTTGGTTTGAAATTTGTAGCAGTCCTGATGGGCGTGGCGATGCTTTCTATGCTATTGTTTGCAATGGGTTTTACGATGCCAGAAATGAAGCGTTTCGTGCGTTTTCTGTTGGTCGGAATTGTCATGGCCTATGCTGGTTTGATGACCTTATTGGGCAAAAGTGCGCGTGGGGCAGCAATTGCGGCGCGCGTGGTTCAGGAAAAGAATGCAGTGCGCAAGGAACGGGTTCGCGCTGATGCCGAAGACGCAGCTGCCGAGGCTGCGGCCTATGCCGCCGTGCCAACACCTGTGCACCGTCCCGCATCAGTGGTGCGGGCCGAGCCGCCAGTTGTACAGCAGGCGAATGCATATCAGGCAGTCGAGGATGTGCAGAATATGCCGGAACAGCCCGTTAAACAGGGTTTACTTGCGTCGTTGATGAACCGCCTACCAGACCCTGAGCCAGAGTTGATCGAGCCAGAACTGGCACCGGATGTTTATGGCGAAGAGATTGGTGAGGACCGGATCAAGGCGCGGATTTCGGATGCGATTAGACAGCGTGTGCGCCAAGTGCCAACGCTGACAGCCGCCCGAGCCGAGCCACAAGTGACGCGGCGCAGTGGCCCACAGCCGCTGCTTTTGAATACAGAACCGCCGGTGGAAGCCCCACAAATGCAGGCGGGTGCAATTCCAGCGCAAGGCCCGATGATGTTTGAGCCAACCGTGGAACCCGCCCCAGTGATGCAGCCCGCAATGGCCCCGAAATCCGTGGTCCAGAACGGGGTGCGCAAAGCACCGCCAACATCGCGTCAGGCCAAGGCCGAAGCACAACCCAAGTTGCAATTCGAGGACAAGCAGGTGGCCTATGAACATCCCCCGCTGTCGTTGCTGGAAAGTCATGTGAACATCCAGCGCCACCAATTGTCGGATGAATCATTAGAGCAAAATGCGCGGATGTTGGAGAATGTTCTGGATGATTACGGCGTTAAGGGTGACATCGTCAGTGTGCGCCCTGGCCCCGTGGTTACGATGTATGAGTTGGAGCCAGCCCCCGGTTTGAAGGCCAGCCGTGTCATCGGTTTGGCCGATGATATCGCGCGGTCCATGTCGGCGCTGTCGGCACGGGTTTCTACGGTGCCTGGTCGCACGGTTATCGGGATCGAATTGCCGAACGAGCATCGTGAAAAGGTGATGCTGCGTGAAATCCTGTCAGCGCGTGATTTCGGCGATAGTAACATGCGTTTGCCGCTTGCCTTGGGCAAAGATATTGGCGGCGATCCGATTGTTGTAAATCTGGCAAAGATGCCGCACCTATTGATTGCCGGGACCACGGGATCGGGTAAATCGGTGGCGATCAACACGATGATCCTGAGCCTGCTTTACAAGCTGACACCTGCGGAATGCCGCCTGATTATGATTGACCCCAAAATGCTGGAATTGTCGGTCTATGACGGTATCCCGCATCTGCTGTCCCCTGTTGTAACCGACCCGAAAAAGGCCGTTGTCGCACTGAAATGGACAGTGGGCGAGATGGAAGAACGCTATCGCAAGATGTCGAAAATGGGGGTTCGCAACATTGAGGGCTACAACAGCCGCGTCAAGGCAGCCCTTGCCGCAAACGAGATGTTCAGCCGCACGGTGCAGACCGGATTTGACGATGAAACCGGCGATCCGATTTTCGAGACTGAAGAGTTTGCGCCCGAATCCATTCCCTATATCGTGGTGGTGGTCGACGAGATGGCCGACCTGATGATGGTGGCCGGTAAGGAAATCGAGGCTTGCATCCAGCGTCTGGCACAAATGGCGCGGGCGTCGGGTATCCACCTGATTATGGCCACGCAACGCCCATCGGTGGATGTGATCACCGGCACGATCAAGGCCAACTTCCCCACACGTATTTCGTTCCAGGTGACCAGCAAAATCGACAGCCGCACCATTCTGGGCGAGCAGGGCGCCGAGCAACTGCTGGGCATGGGTGATATGCTGTTTATGGCGGGGGGTGCTAAAATCACCCGTGTGCACGGGCCCTTTGTAAGTGATGAAGAGGTCGAGGAAATCGTCAATCACCTGAAGAGCTTTGGCGCGCCGGAATATGTGACCGGTGTGGTTGAAGGGCCGGAAGGTGATACCGAAAGCAGCATTGATCAAGTGCTGGGGCTGGGCGGCAATACCGATGAGCAGGATGCGCTATATGATACGGCGGTGGCGATTGTGGTCAAGGACCGCAAGTGTTCGACCAGCTATATTCAGCGCAAACTGGCGATCGGATACAATAAGGCTGCACGTTTGGTTGAGCAAATGGAAGATGCGGGACTGGTCAGTGCCGCAAACCATGTGGGCAAACGCGAAATCCTGATTCCGGAACAGCATTAAGTTGCTTATGTAGGTGTGCTGTTTTGTTTACCTGCAAGCATAGGATAGTCGGTTAAAACTTGGTTAAGTAACCATATAAGTCTTTGATATGTGTAGCCTGCTAAAACTACTATTCCGGAATAGTAGTTTTAACCACACATGGGTTTTGCGCGACATTTCATGGGTCATGCCATATCAGGGGTGGAAACAGCTGGATTGATGGTTAAGTAGAACATATGAAACATTTACGCATATTGATCATGCCTCTTTTGTGGGTTGCCCTGTCCTTACCTGTGTCCGCTGAAAAGCTGTCATTGAACAGGATTTCTGCCTATCTGAACAAGTTCACCACCGCCCAAGGCGGGTTCACCCAAATCAACAATGATGGCACCATTTCGACCGGCACGATTTTTATCAAGCGTCCGGGGCGTGTGCGGTTTGAATATAATCCACCTGACAAAAGCCTTGTTATGGCTGGCGGCGGGCAGGTTGCGATATTTGACGGGAAATCCAATCAGGGTCCGGAGCAATATCCGCTAAAACGCACGCCGCTTAACTTGATCCTGCAAAAGAACGTCAATCTGGCGCGCGCCAAAATGGTTGTCGCACATACGTCAGACGGCAAAAGCACAACGGTTGTGGCTCAAGACCCAAAACATCCCGAATACGGCCAAATCCGCCTGCTGTTCACCTCGAACCCGATCGAGTTGCGCCAATGGGTGATTGTTGATGGGTCAGGTGGGGAAACCACGCTAATCCTGAACGAACTGACCAAGGGTGTTCAGCTGCGCTCGACCCTGTTCAATATTGTGTTCGAGGCTGAAAAACGGGGCCTGTAGCCCCGCTTTCATTGATTTATCTGGATTTACCACACGCGCGGAGCTGGTCACGATATGTGTTGGACCGCGCCCCGATCTCGCCTGCGATCCTGATCAGCCACGGTTTGCTGCGGTAAGTGCCACGGGCATATCCGCTGCGCCCGTCGTGATAGGCCAGATACTGATTGCGGGCATCAGTTTTTGCAATGCCCAGCCGTTCGGTCGATTGCGACATATACCAGCCCATGAAATCGGTGGCATCGTCAATGTCGTCACGCTTTGCGCCGTTGCGGCCAGGGCCGCGTTTATATTCTTTCCACGTCGCATCCAACGCTTGTGAATATCCATAAGCCGAGGATTGCCGCCCCATCGGGATCACACCCAGAACATAGCGAAACGGGGTGCGAGCGTTGCCGATGAATTTGCTTTCCTGATAAATCGTCGCCATTTGCACATGCACGGGAATACCCCAGCGACGCTCGGATTTGCGCATGGCCTTCAGGAATGTCGGGCGCTGATTAAGGATACTACAGGCGTCATCCAGATTGCGCGGCGCGGAATAGTTTCCACCGCCCCCGCAAGAGGCCACAAGAATCGTCAATACTGTCGCGCGAAGAAGTCTGCTCATATGCCTCTCGCTTATATTTTTATATTATTACTACCAGCTTAGCGCATTTTTTTGGGGCGGTAAAACGTCAAATTGTCCAATTATAGCAGAAAAACCAGCGTCAGCGGGATTGTGACCACAGAAAGCACGGTCGAGACCACCACCAGCCCCGCCACCGCATCAGAATCCGCGCCGTATTTTTCGGCCAGCATATATGATGTCACCGCCACCGGTGTCGAAACCTGCATCACCAATACGGCGAACGCAACGGGTGGCAGCGCCAGCCAGCGGCCCACAATCCATGCCGCACCAATGCAGATCACCACCTTAGCCAGCGACAGCCAAACAGCCCGCCCCATCCGCCCCGGTTTCAGACGTGCAACGGCCACGCCCAGCGTCAGCAGCATGATCGGGATGGCCATTTGGCCGATTAATTCCAGCGTGTTGGTTATTGGTTTGGGGGTTTGCCAGCCCATCCACATGAACAACGCGCCCAGCAGAGTGGCGGCGACGATCGGCTCTTTCAGGGCTTTCAACGGGGATCCCCCGCCAGATACCAACCAAACCCCGAAGGTAAACGACAGGATCGCCATGATGGCAAACACCACCACCGCATAGCCCAGCCCAACCTGCCCGAACGCAAACAGCGCAAGCGGCAGGCCCAGATTGCCGGTGTTGCCGAATATGACAGGCGCAAGGTAGGTGCGGTGGCCCAAACCGGTGAACTGAATCATCAAATACGAGGCCAGCGTGACCGCGCCATATGCGGCAAGTGCCGCGAGCGACAGGGTGGCCAGCGCGGCGGGATCAATCTCGGTTTGCATCAAGGATGTGAAAATCAGACAGGGCACCGATAGGGTCATTGCCAGACGTGTGACAAACTCGACCCGATACTCGAATCCCGACTTGACCCACGTAAACCCGATGGCCCCCAGCAGGAACACAGGTGTAACGATTTCAAGCACTGTTAGAAATTGGTCCACAAACTGTTTCCTTATTTTGTACCAAATCACATGGACAAGACCCTGATTTAAGCATTAATAACGACGCACGGGGGCTGTAATGCAATGCTAAAATCACACGCGAAATATCATTTGGGGCAAGTTGTGCGCCATCGCAAGCACCCTTTTCGGGGTGTGGTGTTCGATGTGGATGCAATGTTTGCCAATACCGAAGACTGGTACGAGGCCATCCCCGAAGAGGTGCGCCCCAACAAAGACCAGCCGTTTTACCACCTTTTGGCCGAAAACGACCAAAGTTATTATGTGGCTTATGTGTCTGAACAAAACCTGATCGCGGATTATACCGGCGAGCCGATCAGCCACCCTGATCTATCCGATCTGTTCGGCGATTTCGAGGACGGCCAGTATCCGTTGCAGTTTCAGCTGAACTAGCGCGCATCCAATCCATTTCCATTAATATCCCAGCGCACAACCGTCCTTGCGCGGATCAGACGCGCCGATCAGAACGCCCGCATCATGGTCGATCCGGATCGCTTGTGCCCCGCCAATAGCCCCTGCTGGGATGGCGACGTTGTGGCCCATATCGGCCAGTTCCTGACGCACGGCATCACTATACCCGCGTTCCACATTCATCACGCCTTCGTCTGAAAAACAGCGTGGCGCGTCGATTGCGGCCTGTGGGTGCAGGCCGAAATCGACCATATTGGTCAGGAACCGTGTATGCCCGTTGGGCTGATAGGCCCCGCCCATCACGCCAAACGGCATGATCACGCGGCCATCCTGTTTCAACATGCCCGGGATGATCGTGTGCATCGGGCGCTTGCCCCCGCCTGCCTCATTCGGATGACCCGCCGTCAGGTTGAACCCTGCACCCCGGTTCTGGAACAATATCCCGAACTTGTCCGAGGCAAGGCCCGAACCAAAGGCGTAATAGGTGGAATAGATCAGCGACACCGCCATGCGGTCCTTATCGACAACCGTCAGATATACCGTGTCTTTGTGGATGTTTTCCGACAGCGCGGCGGGCGCATCCATCGCGCGTTTCGGATCAATCAGGGCGGCCAGTTTTGCGGCGGTTTCATCGGCCAGCATGTGGTTCAGCCGTGTGGTCATGGCGGGGTCGGCGATGAACCGGTTGCGCGCATCATAGGCCAGCTTTGCGGCTTCGGCCTCGATATGGGCGCGCGCGGCTCCGAACGGCTCCATTGCGGGCAGGTCGAACCGCGACAGGATATTATTCATCAGGATCGCGGTGGCGCCTTGGCCGTTTGGCGGATGCTCGACCAACTCATAGCCCTTGTAAATACCACTAACTGGCGTGGTGTAATCACAAGCAGTGGCCGCGAAATCGTCCAATGTGTGGGTGCCGCCCATTGCCTGTAAGGACGCGACCATATCCTCGGCCACTTCGCCCTCGTAGAACCCGCGCCGCCCCTCCAGCGCGATGCGGCGCAATACTTCGGCCTGCATCGGGGCGCGGAATATTTGGCCTGCGGTCAGGGGCTCGCCCTTGTTCAGATAGAATTCCCGCGCTGCCCCTTGCAGGCGTTTGGCGTTTGCGGCCCAGTCGAATGACGCACGCGGTGCGACGGGCACGCCTGCCTCGGCGTAATGGATCGCAGGGGCAAGGGCAGCCTTTAGGCCCAGCTTGCCCCAGTCTTTGGACAGGCGGCAAAAGGCGTCGATTGCACCGGGGATGGTCACAGCCTCGACACCGCCCAGCGGAATAGTTTTATGCCCAGCCTTGCGGATTTTTTCAGCGGACAATCCGGCGGGCGCGCGGCCTGATCCGTTCAGAGCGATCACATCCTCGCTATCGGCGGGTTTCAGCAGCACAAAACAATCGCCGCCAATCCCCGTGCTTTGTGGCTCGCAAATGCCCAGCAAAACGGCGGCGGCGATGGCGGCGTCCACCGCATTGCCGCCCGCCTCGAGCATTTGAATGGCGACTTTTGCCGCTAAGGGGTGTGATGTGGCGCAGATTGCGTTGCTGGCATAAACGGCTGAACGGCCGGGCAGGTGATAATCGCGCATGGTTTCCTCGCTTGAATGACAAGCGAGAGCCTAGGCTGCCTTTGGCGCAATTCCAATTCTAATTTTAGGGGGGCTAGTTAGTAAACCTCGACGTCGTGAACTGGGTGGGGGCTGTTAAACACGACGCCGAGGGAAGCTATATGCAGCTACCCTTATCTTTTCGCCCTTAATTCTGTCTTGGATTGGGATACAATAAGGCTTCTTTGCGTCTTTATTGGTTTTGCGGGGAATTTACGCCTGAAATTGCGCATGCCCGACGGAAATACGAAATGTCAGCCGATTCTTATCGCTGGATCGTGTGTATTCCAGATCATGGGCCAAATCCCGAATCAAGAACCAGCCGAATCCACCTTCGGGCAAGTCACCAACACCACAATCCAGTGATGGATTCCCGCCCAGAGGCACCATGCCATCAGGCATTGGGCGGCCATCATCACACAGCCTACAGGATAGGCCACGCGGCGTGGGTGTGATCCCCAGTTCGATCATGCCATCGGGGTTGTCTGCATAGGCATGTTCGACAATATTGTTCATGGCCTCGGCCAATACCAGTTCGACTGTGCCGGATTCTTCAGGCGATAAGTCCAGAAAACGAAGGCCTGCGAGGGTGTCGGAAAGTGCCTTGCGCACAGCAATAGCGGTGCCTGGAAAGGTGAGATGCAGTTCGGAAATATGGTTCTTTTGTCGGGGCATTGCCTGTGCTTTGTGCTTTAGTTGGGTCAGGTGGTCAGGATACATGCGCAATGTCGGTAAATGCGGCGTTTGCATCGGCGTGGATGGCAAAAACGCTGTCCATGCGGGTTAGGCGAAACACCTTATCAACAATCGGGGTAAGGGCTGCCAGTTCCAGTTTCTGATCGGGGGCCAGCAGCTTCATCGTGGCGACAATCGCACCAAGGCCGCTGCTGTCGATAAATTGGACACTCCCAAGGTCCAGCACCACACGGGCAGGGCCATTTTCGCATGCTTCGCGCATGTCATCCTTGAACTGGATGGCAATCAGAGCATCAATGCGATCCATCAGGGCAGTGACGATGATAGCATCGTCGCGGTTTACGGTTTCCAGTTGCATCTCTTACTCCGTCGTAGTTCGATATGGGCAGATTAACGGGCAATCGTTACCATTCGGTATGCGAATAAAAATAATGAAGGATAGAGCCATGAAAAATGTCGTCATCGCAGGGGCAGCCCGCACACCAATGGGTGGTTTTCAGGGGGTGTTCGCCGATGTGGACGCGCCCGTTTTGGGCGGCGCCGCGATCAGGGCTGCGATCAAAGGGGCAGGGGCCACGCCTGAGTTGATCGAAGAGGTTCTGATGGGCTGTGTGTTGCCAGCAGGGATGGGGCAAGCACCCGCACGTCAGGCCGGATTTGCGGCTGGATTGGGCGAAGAAGTGCCCGCAACCACGCTGAACAAGATGTGCGGATCGGGCATGAAAACGGCGATGGTGGCGTTTGACCAGATTGCGCTGGGCGCGACCAGAATCATGGTGGCGGGCGGCATGGAGAGCATGACCAAAGCGCCATATCTGCTGCCTAAAATGCGCAGCGGGGCGCGGATTGGACACCAGAATGTTCAGGACAGCATGTTTCTGGACGGGCTGGAAGATGCCTATGACAAGGGTCGGTTGATGGGGGTGTTTGCCGAGGACTGCGCCGAGAAGTTCCAGTTTACACGGGAGGCGCAGGATGAGTATGCGCTGAAGTCATTATCGAATGCTTTGGCGGCTGAGGAAAGTGGCGCGTTTAAGGACGAGATTGCCGCGGTGACATTGACAACCCGCCGTGGCGAAAGCGTGGTTTCGGCGGACGAGCAACCCGCTAAGGCGCGACCTGAAAAAATCCCGCAATTGCGTCCGGCATTCAGCAAGGACGGCACGGTGACGGCGGCGAATGCGTCGTCGATTTCGGACGGGGCGGCGGCGCTGGTGATGGCCTCGGAAGAGGCCGCGAAAGAGGCTGGGTTGAAGGTGCGGGCGCGCATTCTGGGCCATGCCAGCCACGCACAAGCGCCGGGCTGGTTTACCACGGCACCTGTGCCTGCTGCACAGAAATTGCTGGATAATATCGGCTGGTCGGTTGGTGATGTGGACCTGTGGGAAATCAACGAGGCCTTTGCCGTGGTGCCGATGGCCTTCATGCATGAAATGGGTATTTCGCGCGATATAGTGAATGTGAATGGTGGTGCCTGTGCGCTGGGCCATCCGATTGGCGCGTCCGGCACGCGGATCATTGTGACGCTGCTGAACGCGCTGGAAAAGCGCGGGCTGAAACGTGGTGTGGCCGCGATTTGCATCGGGGGTGGCGAAGGCACGGCGATTGCCATTGAACTGGTCTGATGCGGGTTGATTATGATGTGCTGGCCAAGACTGTTGCGTCGCTGACCCAAGGCGAAGCTGATGTCGTGTCACTGATGGCGACGGTGGCCTGCGAGGTGCATCATTCGGACGACCGGTTCGACTGGACTGGGTTTTATCGCAATGTCGGGGGCGATCTGTTGAAGATAGGCCCCTATCAGGGTGGGCACGGCTGTTTGGTGATCCCGTTTTCACGCGGGGTTTGCGGGGCGGCGGCGCGGACTGGTAAGGTGCAGTTGGTGGCGGATGTGGAGGCGTTTGCGGGGCATATCGCCTGTGCGTCCAGCACCCGCAGCGAGGTGGTTTTGCCTGTGTTCGGGCAAGGTGGGGCGCTGTTGGGGGTGTTTGACATTGATAGCAATCAACCGGATGCGTTTGATGCGCGGGATGCTGATGGGCTGAGCACTATCCTGATGGCGGTATTTGGCAGCATCTGAGGGTTTCCGCCCAACGTCAGCACCCCTGCGGGGCGCGGACTTATGGTCGGCGGTGGCCTCGCTTCGCTCGGCCTGATTTTGCCTCCGGCGGGGATATTTAAGAAAAGCAGAAACCATGATTTTGCTTGCGGGGAATCAGATTGTCGTCAATGGTGAAATTAATTGTGAAAATTTCATGGATAATTTCAAGACATGTTACACTCTGATCCGACACACCCCAAAACTCTTGGCGCGGATTTGCGGGCCATTCGCAAGGCGCGCGGAGTGACGTTGGTTGAACTGGCAGACCAGTTGGGGCGCTCGGTTGGCTGGGTAAGCCAGGTCGAGCGTGATTTGTCCGAGCCATCGGTGACAGACCTGCGCCTGATTGCCGCCGCGCTAGATGTGTCGATCTCGATGCTGTTTTCCCATGCGGCGGCCCCTGCTGGCGAGGAGGGCTATGTGGTGCGCAAAGGGGCACGGCGCAGTATTGGCAGCAATGAGGCGGGTCTGATCGAGGAGCTGTTATCACCTGATTTGACCGATGATTTCGAGGTGGTGCATTCGACTTTTCAGCCGCATTCGCAGATCACCGATGCCATCAGCCGCCCGACCCAAGAGGTGGGATATCTGGTTTCTGGCTGTCTGGATCTGTGGATTGCGGGCCGCAAGTTTACCATCAATCCCGGCGACAGTTTTCGCATTCGGGGCGAGGTGCATCGCTGGTCCAACCCGTATGACGCGCCTGCCGTTGCGATCTGGGTGATCGCGCCGCCGGTTTATTGAGGGGCTAGCAATGTCGTTTGAAGCATGGAGTATTTTCGCGCTGTTCTGGGTGGTGTTTGTCACCACGCCGGGGCCGAACGCGGTGAATTGCATCAGCAACGGCATGGCGCTGGGGTTTCGGCCTGCCCTGTGGGGCGTGTTGGGAATACTGACGCAGGCCAGCCTGTTTTTGGGCCTGTCCGCGATGGGGGTGACGGCGTTGATCATCGCCTCGCCCGCCGCCTTTTTCTGGGTCAAGCTGGCTGGGGCCGGTTTTCTGGTCTATCTGGGTGTGCGGGGCTGGATCAATGCGGGCAAACCTGTGGTGGCCGTGCGGGTGTCGGGGCGGCGTATCTACTCCAAGGCGTTTATGATTGCGACGATCAACGCCAAAAGCGTGGCCGGATATCTGGCCGCATTCAGCCAGTTTGTGCAGCCGGATGTGCCGGTCTGGCAGCAAATGCAGGTGATCGTGCCAACCGCGCTGCTGATCACGGCAATCAGTTACACGGGCTATACGGCGTTGGGCGCAGGCCTTGGACGTGCCGCCATGGGGGCGGTGTTTAACCGGCTGTTCCGCCGCGTGATGGCGGTGGCGTTCATCCTGTATGGTGTGGTTTTGGGCAGTGCCAACACGCCACAGATCGGGAGGGGATGATGCATAAGGGATCACGCCTGTGCGGAGCGGTTCAATATGAGGTGACGGGTGACGTTGCAGGATTATCGGTTTGCCATTGCAGCCAGTGCCGCAAGCAGCCAGGCCATCTCTGGGCCTCGGGATTTGTGCCGGATACGGCATTAACGATCATGCGGGGTGACGGGCTGAAGTGGTATGCCTCAAGCAAGACCGCCGAGCGCGGGTTTTGTGGCACCTGCGGGGCGTATCTGTTTTGGCGCAAGCTGGGGGAAGACACGACCTCGTTTAGTCTTGGATCATTAGACGGGCCAATCGGATTGAAATTGCAAAAACACATCTTTGTGGCGGATCAGGGGGATTACTACGATATCTCTGATGGTCTGCCGCACCAGCAATAAGGAGATGACGACATGGCAGATTTTCCTACCACAGCGCGAGTTGTGATCATTGGCGGTGGTGCGATTGGCACCTCCTCCCTGTATCATCTGGCCAAGGCAGGCTGGTCCGATTGCGTTCTGCTGGAAAAGAACGAATTGACGGCTGGAAGCACATGGCACGCGGCGGGCAATGTGCCGACATTCTCCACCTCGTGGTCTGTTATGAACATGCAGCGCTACTCATGCGAACTGTATCGCGGGCTTGGTGATGCGGTGGATTATCCGATGAATTACCACGTCACCGGATCGGTGCGGCTGGCCCATTCCAAGGAGCGGATGCTGGAGTTTGAACGCGCCTGCGGCATGGGGCGCTATCAGGGTATGGATATTGAAATGATGGGGCTGAACGAGATCAAGCCGCGCTACCCGTTTTTGGAAACCCATGATCTGGAAGGGGCATTATATGACCCCTACGATGGCGATATTGACCCCTCGCAAATGACCCAAGCCTTTGCCAAAGGCGCGCGTGATCTAGGGGCCAAGATTTTGCGCTTTACGCCCGCGACGGGGGTTCGGCGTGACGGGGACGACTGGGTGGTTGAGACCGAGAAGGGCGAAATCCGCTGCGAGTTTGTGGTCAACGCCGCCGGATATTACGCCCAGCGGGTTGGCGAATGGTTCCGCCCTTACGGCGGTCGGCGCGTGCCGATGATGGTGATGAGCCATCAATACATGCTGACTGACGAGATACCGGAACTGGAAGCATGGAGCCGTGAAGGTGGTGACAAGCTGCCGTTGCTGCGCGATGTCGATAGTTCTTACTACCTGCGGCAGGAGAAATACGGGCTGAATTTGGGGCCGTATGAGAGCAATTGCAAGGCGCATTGGGTGACGCCGGATGACCCTATGCCACAGGATTTCTCATTCCAGTTGTATCCTGACGATCTGGAGCGGCTGGAGTGGTATATCGAGGATGCGATGGTGCGGGTGCCGATGTTGGGCACGGCGGGCATCAACAAAGTGATCAACGGGCCGATCCCCTATACGCCGGATGGGCTGCCGCTGATCGGGCCAATGCCGGGCGTGAAGAATGCGTTCGAGGCGTGCGTGTTTACCTTTGGCATTGCGCAGGCCGGTGGCGCTGGCAAGGTGCTGGCCGAATGGATCACCGAGGGGGAAACCGAGTGGGACATGTGGTCGTGTGACCCGCGCCGCTTTACAGGGTTCACGGATGATGCGTATTGCGTTGCAAAGGGGGTTGAGGTTTACGGCAACGAATACGCGATGCATTTCCCGCATCACGAATGGGAGGCGGCGCGCGGCAAGCGGCTGTCGCCGCTGCATTCCCGCCTGTTGGATGCGGGCGCTGTGATGGGGGCCTATAATGGCTGGGAGCGGGCGAACTGGTTTGCGCAGGATGGTGATGATACCTCGCACGGTGCGACGCAAACGTGGCTGCGCGATGGGCCTTGGGAGGCGCGCATTCGGGAAGAGTGCGAAGCGGTGCGCGATGGCTGTGGAGTGCTGGCGATATCGGGGTTCACGCGGTTGAAAGTGGCCGGTGCGGGCGCGCGGGACTGGCTGGACGGGTTGACGGCGTCACGCCTACCATCAGTGGGCCGTGTCGGGCTGGCCTATTTCGCTGACAGTCGCGGGCGGATTGTGACGGAAATGTCGGTGGTGCCGCGTTCGGATGATGAGATATGGTTGATCACAGTCGCCACGGCGCAGTGGCATGATGGTGAGTTGTTGTCGCGCCAAGTACCGGATCAGATCAGCGTGACGGACCTGTCGGATCAAAAGGAATGCCTGTTGGTCACGGGGCCGGATGCGCGGGATATTTTGGCGGGCATTTCGGACGCCGATCTGGCCAAGGGCTGGCTGACTTATCAGGAGGCCACTGTCGCGGGCAAATCCTGTTACCTGCTGCGGGTTTCCTTTGCGGGTGAACTGGGTTGGGAGGTGCATTGCGATGTTGCCGATGCGCCTGCGATCTGGGACGCGGTGACAGCGGCGGGTGCCAAACCCTTTGGCATGTATGCGCTGGACCGTCTGCGGCTGGAGAAGGGCTATCGCGCGTGGAAAGGCGATCTCTCCACTGATTACTCACTGCTTGAGGGCGGGCTGGAGCGGTTCGTGAAACTG
>Ga0190303_1000161_pt1 | contig 28252 bp, 25 predicted proteins | sample 48700701_MG_FD_161672 | JGI IMG/M metagenome (GOLD analysis project Ga0190303, IMG submission 161672) | Hydrothermal vent sediment bacterial communities from Southern Trench, Guaymas Basin, Mexico - 4870-07-0-1_MG | ecosystem: Environmental > Aquatic > Marine > Hydrothermal vents > Sediment ... | reverse complement strand
CACCGCCACTTCTATCCCTGGTGTGTTTGCGGCGGGCGATCTGACCGACCATAAATACCGTCAGGCCGTCACCTCCGCTGGTATGGGCTGCATGGCCGCGCTCGAGGCAGAACGGTTCTTGGCAGAACAGGATGATTAATCATGTGCCCCTTTCGGGGCGCTTTTACCGGATCACTTTCGCCGGCGACGCATCGCGTGTTCTAGGCGGAGTGATCCACCCCGAGGGGCGCTTCCACCACGATGGCCAACCTGCCTTTTACGCCTCACCAACCAGCCAAGCTGCTGCAATCGCTGTGGCGACCTATGTCAAACCCGATGATGCGCCGCGTGTTCTGATCCCGTTGAAAATATCAGCCGCCAAGGTTTTCGACCTGCGCAACCCTGAAACCTGCGCTAGCCTTGGCATTGAGGCACATACCCCAAGCGTAAAGTGGGCCGAACAACGTGCCAAAGGTGAACCAGCCACCAGTTGGCAAGCCAGCGATGCGGCGCGGAAATATGGGGCTGACGGGATGATTTACACCTCTAGAAAAGACCCAAATCGCTGGCATATCGTCCTGTTCAACTGGAATACCACCCACGGCGCACAGGTCCGGACCGCAGGCACACCTGAACGGTTCGTGCCCGAAAGCAGTTGATCAAGTCGCTGCCTTACAAATCACTTCCAACCTGAAACAGACAGTCCCCGCGCTCGACCCGCCCGGGAACCCGCTTGCACAAAACCATGCCATCATGCTGAAAATACAGGATTTTCGGCTCTTTCCACGGATCCTGTGGAAAATGGATTGCGCCAGCCGCATCACCCTCTTTAACCTCGTCCTCCACGTCGAAATACGGCTCGAACAGCCCGTCATCATAGGCCACAACACTGTCGGTGATGGTCAATTCCCGCGTGCCGCCCGCCGCATCCGGCACATAGGACGGCAACATGCCAACACAATGCAGCATCCGCCTGATCCCCCGTTCTGTCAGCGCTAAAATATCGCGCGTCACCGACCCGCCACCGCCCAGTTCAGCCATCACTGTGATCGCCCCCTTGCGCCCCGCCCCGCCCATCGCGGTGCGCGCCGTGGATTTGCGCCCGCCACCGCTGGTAAATACCCATGCATAGGGCGCATCGAACGCAGTTTGCAATTTAACCAACATGTCGGATTCTTCCGCCGAATGCCCCAACCCGCGCAGCAATGTCGCTGGATAATACAGCGACGATCCCCCTGAATGAAAATCAAAGAAATAGTCGCACATCGGCAGCAATTCTTCCTCGATATAATGCGCAATCATTTCGGTTGGCGTGCCATGCGGATTGCCCGGAAACACCCTGTTCAAATTGCCGCCGTCAATCGGTGACGTCCGCGTCCCCGCCGCCGCCGCCGGATAATTCGCCATCGTCATAATAATCAGCCGCCCCTGAATGTCGCTGACTTCCATATCCTGACACAGCTTGGTCAGGGCAATTTGCGCCTCGTATTCATCGCCATGATTGCCCGACATCAGAAACACCGTCGGCCCCTCGCCGTTTCGGATCATCACGATCGGGATCAGGATGCGGCCATAGGCGCTGCGGTGAACAGAATGGGGCAGGCGCAAGTATCCGGTGTGCTTTCCCTCGGCCTCAAAATCGATATCCGAACTGATCAAACTTGCTGACATGAAAATATCCTCGTTCCGCATCATTCCACGCGAATATACCCAAGCTGGCGTAACATTGCCAATACAGGTCCATGACAATAACCATAAAACTGTTCCACAGCAGCACCAGATCGGGTGATTTCGTACTTTTTCTTACAAAACAAGTCATGTCCTGCTTGAATTTGGCCACATTCCGGCGTTATTTGCGCGTGAAACGCCTTTGTCAATAGGCCCTCAAAACCAATAACAATTACAGATCGAGAGTAACCAATGTCCATGCCCATCCTAGCCCCGATTCCGGAGTTGTATGTCTCTTACGAAAGTGCCCAAAAACTAAAAGTCGAAGCCGCCGAACTGACCTCGTGGGATCTGACCCCGCGCCAGATTTGCGATGTGGAACTACTGATGAACGGCGGGTTCAATCCGCTTAAGGGCTTTCTCGATCAGGACGATTATAACGGCGTTGTTAAAAACATGCGCCTTGCCGATGGCACCCTGTGGCCAATGCCGATCACGCTGGATGTGAATGAGAAATTTGCCGACAGCATCAAGAGCGGTCAGGACATCGCCCTGCGCGACCAAGAAGGCGTGATTCTTGCGATTATGTCGGTCGCCGACAAATGGGAGCCGAACAAATCGCTTGAGGCTGAAAAAGTTTTCGGCGCCGATGATGATACCCACCCTGCTGTGAACTACCTGCACAACACCGCTGGCAAAATCTACCTTGGCGGCCCGATCACTGGCATCCAGCAGCCGGTGCATTACGATTTCAAGGCGCGCCGCGATACGCCGAATGAACTGCGCGCCTATTTCCGCAAACTGGGTTGGCGCAAGGTTGTGGCCTTCCAAACCCGCAACCCGCTGCACCGTGCGCATCAGGAACTGACCTTCCGCGCCGCCCGCGAAGCCCAAGCCAACCTGTTGATCCACCCCGTCGTCGGCATGACCAAACCGGGCGATATTGACCACTTTACCCGCGTGCGCTGTTACGAGGCGGTTCTGGACCAATACCAATCCTCAACCACAACCATGAGCCTGCTAAATCTGGCCATGCGCATGGCTGGCCCCCGCGAGGCTGTCTGGCACGGCTTGATCCGTAAAAACCACGGTTGCACCCATTTCATCGTTGGCCGCGACCACGCTGGCCCCGGCAAAAATTCCGCAGGCGATGATTTCTACGGCCCTTATGACGCACAGGATTTGTTCCGCGAGCATCAGGACGAAATGGGCATCGAAATGGTCGATTTCAAACACATGGTTTATGTTCAGGAACGCGCCCAATACGAACCCGCCGACGAGATCAAGGACAGAGATAACGTCACCGTGTTGAACATCTCGGGCACCGAACTGCGCCGGCGTTTGTCGGAGGGTCTGGAAATCCCTGAATGGTTTTCATTCCCCGCCGTGGTCGAGGAACTGCGCAAAACCCGCCCTGCCCGTCACAAACAGGGCTTTACCGTGTTTTTCACTGGCTACTCCGGCTCAGGCAAATCCACCATCGCCAACGCGCTAATGGTCAAATTGATGGAAATGGGTGGTCGCCCCGTGACATTGCTGGATGGCGATGTGGTGCGTAAGAACCTGTCCTCGGAACTGGGCTTCTCCAAAGAACACCGTGATCTGAACATCCGCCGCATTGGCTATGTCGCCAGTGAAATCACCAAAAACGGCGGCATCGCCATCTGCGCACCTATCGCGCCCTATGCCACCACACGCCGTGCCGTTCGTGAAGATATCGAGCAGTTCGGTGCCTTCCTCGAGGTCCACGTCGCCACCTCGATTGAAGAATGCGAACGCCGTGACCGCAAGGGGCTGTATAAACTGGCCCGCGCGGGCAAGATTAAGGAATTCACAGGTATCTCTGACCCTTACGACATTCCTGAAAATCCTGAACTGTCAGTTGAGACCGAAAACGTCGAAGTTGATAACTGCGCCCATCAGGTGCTGTTGAAACTCGAAAGCATGGGACTGATTGCAGGCTAACCCTTTTCCCTAACGTCATTTAAGCGTCCCGAAGATACCTTCGGGGCGCTTTTTCATTGCCCCTATGCCCCGTTGGATGTCTAAGCATTAGCAACCAGATTGCGTGAAGGTCCACCAAATGAGCACCCCAACCCCAAACACCCCTGTTGATCTGTTTATCATCGGTGGTGGCATCAACGGCTGCGGTATTGCCCGCGATGCAGCGGGGCGTGGCCTGTCGGTAACTTTGGCCGAAATGAACGACCTTGCCTCGGCCACCTCATCGGCCTCGACCAAACTGTTCCACGGCGGCTTGCGCTATCTGGAATATTTTGAAATCCGTCTGGTGCGCGAGGCGCTTAAAGAACGCGAAGTGCTGCTCACCGCCATGCCGCACATTTCTTGGCCGATGCGCTTCGTGCTGCCCTATCACAAGGACATGCGGTTCGAGAATGACACGCCAGTTTCCAAACTGCTGTCATTTATAATGCCGTGGATGAAGGGTCGTCGCCCCGCGTGGCTGATACGCCTCGGGCTGTTCATGTATGACAATATGGGCGCGCGTAAAATCCTGCCTGCCACCCGCACCTTGAACCTCGCCAATGATCCAGCGGGCGAACCGCTGAATGAAACATACCGCAAGGCCTATGAATATTCCGACTGCTGGGTGCAGGATTCACGCCTCGTTTCGCTAAACGCCCGTGACGCCGCCAATCGCGGCGCCAACATCCTGACCCACACCAAAGTCACCAAGGCCATCCGCGTTGATGATCTGTGGGAAATCACCGTGCAAGCCCCCGATGGCACACAGCAAACCCACCACGCCCATGCGCTGGTGAATGCCGGTGGGCCGTGGGTTAAGGATCTGCTGACAGGGGCGCTAAACCACCAGACCAACCAGAACATCCGTCTGGTGCGTGGCAGCCACATCGTGGTGCCGCGCCTGTTTGAGCATGAGCGCGCCTATTTCTTTCAAGGCACCGACGGGCGCATCATTTTCGCCATCCCGTATGAGGTCGATTTCACCCTGATCGGCACCACCGACGCCGACCACCCAGATGCCGACACCCCAGCGGAATGCAGCGCGGCCGAACGCGACTACCTGTGCAAATTCGCCTCCGGCTACTTCAAAAAACCCGTCACGCCGGATCAGGTTGTCTGGTCCTACGCCGGTGTGCGCCCGCTTTACGATGACGGCTCCTCCTCGGCCTCGGCCGCCACCCGCGACTACGTTATTTCGCTGGCCGATGACTCGCCCACCGCTCCGCTTCTGAACATCTTTGGCGGCAAAATCACCACCTACCGCCGTCTCGCCGAAACCGCGATAAAACACCTCATACCGTTCTTCCCCGACCTACCGGATAAATGGACCGCAGGCGTCGCACTGCCCGGTGGCGACTTCCCCGTTGATGGCGTGGATGACCTGCTCACAAACATAAAATCCCGCTACCCGTTCCTTGACGACAGATGGGCGCTGCGCCTGATGCGTACCTACGGAACCGACGTGTTCAACCTGCTTGGCGATGCCAAATCCACCAATGATCTAGGCCAGCACTTCGGCTGGAGCCTCTACGCCACCGAGGTCGACTGGCTCACCAAAAACGAATTCGCCCAAACCGCAGATGACATCCTGTGGCGACGCACAAAAATCGGCCTGCACCTTACCTCGGATGAAAAAAAAGCCCTCACAGAATATCTCTGAAGGCCCCTTTCTTCTTGCTCTAAATACCTGCGCCGCAGGCAAACCCGAGCGTAAGCGAGACATCAAGCAGCCCGCAGGGCTTCCGTCTAACTAGTCCTCGTAATCTGACAACGGCGGACAGGTGCAAACCAGATGCCTATCACCATAGACATTATCCACCCGCCCCACAGGTGGCCAATATTTGTCCACCTTAAAGGCACCGGGCGGAAAACAGCCCTGCGCACGGCTATAGGGCCGGTCCCAATCCGCCACCAGATCGCTCACCGTGTGCGGCGCGTTCTTCAACGGATTATTCTCGGCGTCCATCGCTCCGCTCTCGACCTCGGCAATCTCGCTACGGATAGACAGCATCGCCTTGATAAACCGGTCCAGCTCGGCCTTGCTCTCGCTCTCGGTCGGCTCCACCATCAAAGTGCCCGCCACGGGCCAGCTCATCGTCGGCGCATGGAACCCGCTGTCTATCAAACGCTTGGCAATGTCATCCACGGTAATATGGGCATTTTCCTCGAACGGGCGCGTGTCCAGAATGCACTCATGCGCCACTCGCCCGCCTTTGCCCTTGAACAGCACATCGTACGCGCCCTCCAACTGCTTGGCCAAATAGTTGGCGTTCAAAATTGCCACTTTGGTGGCTTGGGTCAACCCCGCCCCGCCCATCATCATCACATAGCCCCAGCTGATCACAAGGATCGAGGCCGATCCATATGCCGCCCCCGAAACGGCACCCTCGCCACCTACAGGATTACCCGGCAGGTACGGTGCCAGATGCGATTTCACCCCGATTGGCCCCATACCTGGGCCCCCGCCACCATGCGGAATGGCAAATGTCTTGTGCAAGTTCAAATGGCTGACATCCCCACCGATTTCGCCAACTTTGGCCAGACCAACCATCGCATTCAGGTTCGCCCCATCGATGTAAACCTGCCCGCCGAATTCATGGGTAATATCGCAAATTTCGCGCACGGTTTCCTCGAACACCCCATGCGTCGATGGATAGGTAATCATACAGGCGGCCAGATCACCGCCCGCCGCTTCAGCCTTGGTGCGGAAATCGGCAACGTCAATGTCGCCATTTTCAGCCGATTTCACCACAACCACCTTCATCCCCGCCATCTGGGCGCTGGCCGGATTGGTGCCATGTGCCGACACAGGGATCAGGCAAATATTGCGATGGCCGTCGCCGTTTGCACGGTGATAGGCGTTGATCGTCAAGAGGCCAGCATATTCGCCCTGCGCGCCCGAGTTGGGCTGCATCGACATCGCATCATAGCCGGTGATCAGGCACAGTTTATCGCTCAAATCTTCGATAATCTCGGTGAACCCAACCACCTGATCATCAGGGGCCAGCGGATGAATATGGGCGAACTCCGGCCAACTGAGCGGCATCATTTCAGCCGCCGCATTCAGCTTCATAGTGCAAGACCCCAACGGGATCATCGCGCGGTCCAGCGCCAGATCACGGTCCGCCAGACGACGCATATACCGCATCATTTCGGTCTCGGAGCGGTTCATATGGAACACCGGATGGGTCAGGTAATCCGAGGCCCGCAGCAACGCGTCTGGCACGCGGTATTCCGCATGCAAATCCTCGTCCGTGCGCTCGATTCCGAACGCCCGCCACAGCCGTTTCAACGTGTCGGACCGCGTGGTTTCATCCAGCGTAATGCCCAGCTTGGTCTTGCCGATTTTGCGCAGGTTAATGCGCTGATCCACCGCCGCTTTCATAATCGCACCCTGCAACGGGCCGACATCCACAGTCACCGTATCAAAGAAGTGTTCAGGCTCGATCACAAACCCCGCATCCTCCAGCCCACGCACCATGCGCACGGTTTTGCGGTGAATACGTTGCGCAATTGCCCGCAACCCTTTTGGCCCGTGAAACACCGCATATAACGACGCCATCACCGCCAGCAAAGCCTGCGCTGTGCAAACGTTCGATGTCGCCTTTTCACGGCGGATATGTTGCTCGCGGGTTTGCAGCGACAGACGATACGCAGGGTCGCCATGACTGTCGATCGACACACCAATAATCCGGCCCGGCATGTTGCGCTTCATCTTGTCCTTACACGCCATATAGGCGGCGTGCGGGCCACCATAGCCCAATGGAATTCCGAAACGCTGGGTCGATCCAACCGCAATATCCGCCCCCATTGCGCCGGGTTCCTTCAGAATGGTCAGCGCCATCGGGTCGGCAATCACAATGCCAATCGCTTTAGCCTCGTGCAGCGCCTCGATTTGCGGCGTGAAATCGCGCAAATGGCCATAGGTGCCTGGATATTGGAAGATCGCGCCGAATACCTTGTCCGCCTCCAGATCGTCAGGGCAGCCGACAATCACCTCAATGCCCAAAGGCTGCGCCCGCGTCTGCATCACCGCGATATTTTGCGGATGGCAGTTTTCATCCACAAAAAACGCCGTGGCCTTGGATTTTGCCACCCGCTGCGCCATCGTCATCGCCTCGGCGGCCGCTGTCGCCTCGTCCAGCAATGATGCGTTGGCAATCTCCAGCCCTGTAAGGTCAGTGATCATAGTCTGGTAGTTCAACAACGCCTCTAGCCGGCCTTGGGAAATCTCCGGCTGATAGGGGGTATAGGCGGTATACCACGCCGGATTTTCCAGAATATTACGCTGGATCGCCGGCGGGGTGATCGAGCCGTGATAGCCCTGCCCGATCATCGTGGTGAAAACCTTGTTTTTCTTGGCAACTTGGCGGATAAACCACATCCATTCACGCTCGGATTTGGGCTTACCAAACTCCAGCGGCTCTTTGGTGCGGATGCTTTCTGGCACCGTCTGGTCGATCAACTCGTCCAGCGTGTCCACCCCCAACACCTTCAGCATCGCCTCGATTTCCTCGGGCGATGGCCCGATATGACGGCGGTTGGCAAAATCGTATGGCAGGTATTCGGTGGGCGTAAACGGCATGGAAATGGTCCTTATGTTGTAGGTCGGAGATGCAGGCGTTCCACAATCTTCAGAGAAATGGAACCATCTGCGCCAACGGCAAAATCGGAAAAGCGAAAAACACCAAGATACCCAAGGCGTGAAAAACTCCCATCCTTCGCGGTCCTCTGCATCACAGCGATGTCATGCACTCGTAGAGCATCCACAAAATCATTGTAGCGTTTGCCATCAAGCTTCGCTCCTTCCATAGGATCGAAGTATGCTGATGGTGGAGTCCACCATAAATCATGGATCACAGCCAGTCGCTCACCTTCGAGATCCGCGGTCCAATCACCGCGTGCCCCCGTGATTTTTACTGCGCGGGGAGCAACCATCACCCAATAAATTTCTTATAGGCAGCTTCATCCATCATTTCGTCCATCTGCGACGCATCCGCGACCTTCATCTTGAACATCCACGCGTCCCCTTGGGCATCGTCATTCACCTTGCCCGGCTCATCCACCAGCATTTCGTTCACTTCGACAATTTCGCCATCAATCGGGGCCAGAATATCCGACGCCGCCTTGACCGATTCAATCACCACTACCTCGTCGTCCTTGGTCACTTCGGTGCCAGTGTCGGGCAATTCGATGAACACCACATCACCCAGTTGTTCGGCGGCATGTTCGGTGATCCCCACAACCACAACGTCGCCTTCAACGCGCAGCCATTCGTGCTCTTCTGTGAATTTCATAGTGTCTTCTCCCTTTGGAATTATCGTTTGTAGGTTGAGGGCCGGAACGGCATATCCGCCACGGTGGCAGCTAGGCGTTTGCCCCGCACCTCGGCAAATATTTTTGTGCCCGTTGCGGCAAATTCAGATGTGACATAACCCATCGACATAGGCCGCTCGATGGTCGGGCCAAACGCGCCGGATGTGATCTCGCCAATTGGCTCACTCGTATCGGCCGTGGCATACAACATAGTATGCGCCCGCATTGGAGCCCGCCCATCGGGCAGGATACCAACTCGCCGCCGTGTCGCCCCGTTTTCCAACTCGTCCAGAATGCGGTCAGCACCAGGGAACCCGCCTGCCCGCTCACCACCCGTGCGACGCGCCTTCTGGATGGCCCATTCAATCGCACCCTCAACAGGGCTGGTGGCCTCGTCAATGTCATTACCATAGAGGCACAAACCCGCCTCAAGCCGCAGACTGTCGCGCGCGCCAAGGCCGATAGGCATCACCCCGTCCGCAGCCAGCAATGCCTTTGCAAACGCCTCGGCCTGATCGTTAGCGACTGAAATCTCGTAGCCATCCTCGCCCGTATAACCCGAGCGCGACACCCATAAGTCACCGAATTCGGACGCCAGCACAGCCACATCCATAAACCGCATGTCGGCGGCCCCCGCAGTGATACCTGATAGCGCCGCCTCGGCCAGCGGCCCTTGCAACGCGAGCAAGGCACGGTCCGCGACCACCTCGATCTCGCATATATCCGCCAAATTCGCCTGCATATGCGCGATATCGGCAGCCTTGCAGGCCGCGTTCACCACCACAAACAGATGATCACCCCGATTGGCCACCATCAGATCGTCCATGATCCCGCCCGCATCATTGGTGAACATCGCATAGCGTTGACGACCGTCTTTTAGCGCCAGCAATGAAACCGGCACCAGCCGCTCCAACGCCAGGGACGCGTCATCAACATTGCCGGATTTTGGCCGCAAGATAACCTGCCCCATGTGGCTGACATCAAACAGCCCTGCATCAGTGCGCGTGTGGATATGCTCCTTCATCACCCCCATCGGGTATTGCACAGGCATCTCATATCCTGCGAACGGCACCATCTTTGCACCCAGTTCCAGATGCAGGTCATACAGACCGGTTCGTTTTATATCAGACATTCGTTTGCCCCCTAGCCATTAACCAGATAAATCCTCCGGCACCAATTCAACGGCCCATTTGACCGCCGTATCAATGCCCCCTCTGTCCTTGTCGCCTGAGATCGCTATCCCTTCGGCGGGTGCTTTACGCACCACTCTCCAGAGTTTTATCGGTCAAACAGTCGGTCCTTTGGGCCTGAGAGTTTAGCGGGGCGTATGCTCCTTCGGCACTGGAATTCACCAGATTCTCCCGATGTTGACGTGGGCACGTTAGACCAGTGTCTGAATGCTCGCAAGGGGTTGTATTCATCTGCATACAAATGCACAAATCACCATATGAATGATCCGTTTTTCTTTGGCTATGGCTCGCTGGTGAACCGCAATACGCATGACTACGAGCAGGCCCACCCAGCCCAGATTACCGGTTGGCGACGGGCGTGGCGCCGTTCACCCAGCCGCGATTTATGTTATCTGACGGCAGTTCCCGATCCGGCCAGCACTATTGAAGGGTTGGTTGCCGCGGTGCCAAATGGCGACTGGGCCGCGCTCGATATCCGCGAGCGTGCATATCTGCGCCATGACGCCACCCACCAGATTAATCACGAGATTAACCACGACCCGGAAATTGCGATATACGCGATCGAGACTAATGCGCACCATCCGCCAACCGCGCAAAATCCGATCCTGCTGTCATATCTGGATGTGGTTGTGCAGGGCTATCTGGCGGAATTTGGCGAAGCTGGCGTGATGCGGTTCTTTGAAACCACCGATGGCTGGGGCGGGCCAATTCTGGATGACCGTGCCGACCCAATATACCCAAGGGCACAGAATCTTAGCAATGGAGAGACCGCATTGGTTGATCAGCACCTTGCAAAAGCCACGCCAAAACAACCCTGACACTTTGCGCCTAGGTCCGGCTGACCGGCAGGGTGATTGCAATGGCAATCATCTGCTCTTGCCAGTCCAAACCCCAAGCACTTGTTTCGCGCGATCAATCAATCTGCGTTTCACGAATAATTCCCTGCAGTTCACGTATCCGGCATTTCATCGCCGCTATCGGGATGGCACACGCTCCATTTTTCTACACGTAATGAAAGGATACAAACATGTTGAATGCCATTCTGGGCGACGCCCCTCTTTGGGTCTGGCCATTGCTCGCATTTCTGGTTTCCTTTGGGCGAAAAGCCACGCGCAGCCGCGAGGCCCCAGCGTGCCGATATGTCTGTTGCCGTTGTTGGATTTTATGTCAGTGAACGTCGTCAATTCATTGTCGTCCTCCGGTTTTACATGGGGCGCGTCATCCTGAAAGGCGAATGGATCACGTTGACCATTTTGATAACCATATTCTGGGTGAATTTAGCAGATGGCGCTGTAAAGGCCGTATCACCAGGCACTTATTTATCATCCGGTTTTCACATGGCATTTGCCAGCATCGCCGGATTGGCTGCCGGATCATTCATCGGACGGGCCTTGCGGGTGTTCCTAGCCACATCTTCACCAAAGCCCTTGGACACCTGATAAAGCCGCGCCGCATCAACTGAAATCCATGCCTCGCGCCCCTTTTGTTTGCGCCGTAAAATACCACCCTGATACATAAAGCGTAAATGATGTGTGAGGGAGGATACCTTTAGGCCGCTTTCAGCCTGTAATGCGCCAAATGGCATGCCTTTTGGCCCCTTTCGCAACAGAATTTCACAGAGCATCTGGCGGCGTCGATGGGCAAGGGCGGTGAAAAACGCGGCATTGAGTTCTTGGGTTTCTGTGGGTTTCATACTTACTCCTCAGGTGTTGGTGCGGTTGGTGAAATGGAGGGACATCGCCGTCCATTCACCTTGCCGCTAACAGTTCCACTATTCCGGAATAGTAGAAATGTTTTGAGAAAGAGTTAACTCAGTAAATCACCCCATAGCACATTGTTTTACCTCATACTTAACGCCACTCACTCGCCGTCCAGTATTTGAATTCCCCCGCAAAACACCCCTATCCCCGCAAATAATCCCCAATTGGCAATTCGCAAAAACCCGTGTAAAAGGCGCCCATCACCCCTAATCACAAAGCCGCGCAACATGACCCAACACCGCTCCGAATTATTGATGCCCGCAGGCAACCTGCGCAAACTGAAGATGGCGATCCTTTACGGGGCCGATGCCGTTTATCTGGGCACCCCCGACATGTCCCTGCGCACTAAATCTGAATTTTCGCTGGAAGACGTGATCGAGGGCGTAAAATTCTGCCACGCCCACGGCAAACGCGCTTATCTTACGCTAAACCTGTTTTCCCATAACAAAGACATCCCGAAACTGAAAGAATACGTCGAGACCGTGAGGCATGTAAAACCCGACGGCCTGATCATCGCCGACCCCGGCGTGTTTCAATTCGTTAAAACCCATGCCCCCGAATTGCCGCTGCACATCTCGACCCAAAGCAACGTATCCTCATGGCTCTCGGTGAAGTTCTGGCAGGATCTCGGCGCGGAACTGGTCGTGCTGGCCCGCGAGGTGTCCTTCGCCGAACTGACCGAAATCCGCGAGGAATGCCCCGACATCAAACTCGAGGCCTTCGTGCACGGTGCCATGTGCATGACCTATTCAGGCCGCTGCCTGCTGTCCAACTTCATGTCCGAACGCGGCGCGAACCAAGGCAACTGTGCCAACTCCTGTCGGTGGAATTACAAATTCCATTTGCGGATGAAGGACGGCACCGTGCAGGACCTGAACGTAACGGATGAAAATGCCGATATGTTTGAATTCCTGCTTGAGGAAGGCTGCCGTCCCGGCGAACTCCTCCCGATCGAGGAAGACTCGCGCGGCTCCTACATCCTGAACTCCAAAGACCTGTGCATCATGCCCAAACTTGATGAATACCTGCGCATTGGCATCGACAGCCTCAAGGTCGAGGGGCGCGGAAAATCCGAATATTACGCCGCCATCGTCGCCCGCGCCTACCGCATGGCCATCGACGACTACTACGCAGACCCCGAAAACTGGGACCCGCTACCCTACATGCGCGAACTGGAATCAGTCGGGAACCGCGGCTACACACTCGCCTTCCACGAGGGCCGCTTGACCAACCATGCCCACAATTACGAGCACACCGCCGCCATGGCCCAATGGGAATACGCGGGCGTTGTGGCCGAGGTCACCGAGGATGCCTTCCTCGTTGAGGTAAAGAACAAACTCGAAGCCGGCGAAGTGCTCGAGTTCGTCTCCCCCATCGCGCGGGAAACCGTGCTGCTGCGGATGTATGATTTTGAAAATGCCCAAACCGGCGAGAAGCGCGACGTGATCCACGGCGGCACCCGCACCACCATCCGCATCCCGTTTTCCCTGTTCGACCACGAGGACCCGAACGCCCTACGCGCCCGCTTCCCGCAATATAGCGTGATGCGCAAGGAACGTGCGCTAACGGATGAGCAATGGGCCCGCATCCGGCTGGATAAACTGACCCAAGGGCTGGAAATCAGCGGCAAAGACAACCCCGCCGCCTACGCCAAACGCCGCGACGCGCTGGTGGACAAGATCGAGGAAAACACCTCGGGAAACACTGGCGACCGCCGCTTCAAAACCAACCGCATCGGGGTTGAAGGCTGCTGTGGTAAGGGCTGCAACGGCTGCATGATGTTCTGGGAAGACGACCAATACGCCCGCGCCCGCGAAGTGCTGCTAAAGCGCAAACAGGGCGAACAGTTAACGCGAGCCGAGGCGACGGAGTTCAAGTTGCCTGCGGAGTAGAGGTGGCGTGCTAATACGGGACAAAGATGAAATTACATCAATCAGCTAGGCATGACCCTAATCTAATTAGCGGCGTCAAAATCAGGCTCTAAGTCCCGGACAATGCGAAAGCCGATTGATGGCGACCAATGGTTATCGTCAATAGCGACGCGCCGCGCGGGTCGGGCCAGTTCAACGTTGCCATAATACATGCCACCTTTCAAGGAACGTCGGCAGGTCAAGCGATCAGCGTCGACCGCAAGGTACTGGCTAGATGATCCTAAGCCGCGATGTGGGCCAGAACCGCAAGTGCTGGTGAATTCAGAAACGTTGCCAGACATATGCCTCAGTCCCCAATCATTTGCTGCATTGAGACTATCGACAGGCACGAGTTCACGTGGACTTCCTAGGTCGTATTTCCAGACATATTCATCATTCACAACATCCCGTCGTGAGACTGAAAAATTTGCCTGGCCCAAGGTAAGTGTGTCACCTTGCGCGAACGTTGTTGTTGTGCCCGCCCGCGCTGCATATTCCCATTCTGCTTCGGTCGGAAGTCTGTAAACATCTGCACCAATCCTGTCATTTAGCCATGTCGTATAATCTCTCATTTCGTGATAGGTAACACCTTCTCTAGGGTTGCGCGGGTGGGTCGGATGTGGATTATATTGAAGACGAAACCGGATCCTGTCGTCCGGGGTCAAGGTGCAGTCGCTGGCATTTAGGCAGCCGATCCAAGCAGACGGGCTAATGTCATATAGCCCCTGCTCGCAGCCACCATCTTCAACGCATGCAGCCCATTCTTCACGCGTCACTTCATTGCGTCCCATTGCGATTGGCAGATCAATTAAAACCTGATGAGCTGGTCGCTCGTTAGGAAATGGATTAATGGAACGCTGAGGGTCCTTATCCGGATCGATGTTCCGGTTGGCATAGTACCGTCTTCTTGCTTGGGCCACTTCTTCTTGGGATGAGCCCATTTGGAACTGGCCCAAGGGCAAAACAATCATTTCGGGACAACCATCGCAGTCTTGGAATACATCGAGAACGCCGACTTGTTCACCCGTGGCTGTCAGATAGACTTCTTCAGCAGACACGAATGTGCCCGTCGCGAACACGGCCAAGCTTTAAAATCCCATGAAGTTCTTCATTTGGCGCAAAAGGTCTTCCTCCGTTTAGTTCTGAGCACCGATCTATTCCAATCTTATGGCGTATTTATGGCCGCTGGTCTTATGACGGCCGCGTATGTGAACTACGATCCTCCGATCTGAGATGGTGTTTTCTGATGAAATCTCGTGGTTGATAGCAACTGCATTAGGATAGCTGCCATTCGAACGGTCCGCAGCATTGGTCAAAATGGCCTCAAACCCGTCATCCATCCCCCCCATCACTCCTCCCGAATTCCCCGCATCGCCTCCTTCGTCCCGCCCCACTCCCATTTGGGGTCTTCCTCGCACATCTCGAACTTGAACTCGTCCATCGTTTCCGGCCCCTCGATCACGCCCGCCAGCCGTCCATGCACCCATGCGCTCATCACATCGTTCATCCGGTTCTGATACCCGCTCCCCATGGATTTGAAAAACCGCACAATGCCCGCCTCGACCCCGATGGTGATCTTGATCTTTTTGTCCCGCCCCTTGTCCTTGGCAATCTCGCGCCACATCGGCGGGATGCGCTCGGCCCGATAAATCGTGTTGTGCATATCCCATTCCAGCCGCTGCATGGCATCGGTCATATAATGGAAATACTTCACTTGGGTTTTGTTCATTTTGGGCGGTGACATTCGGGCATCCTTTGGTTAGTGGCACCCCAAAGTCTGCTCAAATTTGATTAAAAATCGGTAATAGCAGCGTATGTAGGAAACCCATACGTTTTCCATACACTTTCCATACGCCGATTTTCAGCGGTTTTACCCGCGCTTCACATTCTGCAACAGCGGCAATAAATGCGACATATCCGGCCCGTGCTCCATTCCGGTCAGCGCCTTCCTAAGCGGCATGAACAACCCGCGCCCTTTGCGCCCCGTGGCCTCTTTTACCGCCGTGGTCCAAGCGCCCCAAGTGGTGTCGTCCCAGCCCCCGTCCGGCAGCAGCGCCATCGCCTGTTCAACGAACTCTTTGTCCTCATCGTCCACCATCGGCGCGGCCCCGTCACGGCATAGCGCCCACCAGTCTTTCAGGTCATCCAGCACGGTGATATTCGCACTTGTTGCAGCCCAGAACGCTTCGGCCATATCATCCGGCACACCCAGCGCCTTGATGGTTTCGGCCACATCGCCAAACGCCAGCGCTTGGTTGTAATGCGCGGTCAGCGGGAACAGATCATCCACATCAAATTTGGTCGGTGCAGCCCCGAAATGCGACAGCTCAAACCCATCCACAAGCTGCTCCATATCAGTGTGCAATTCCACCGGATCAGAGGTGCCGATCCGCGCCATATGCGACAGCAACGCCATCGGCTGAATCCCCTGCGTCCGCAGGTCGCGCAGCGCCAATGTTCCCAGCCGTTTTGACAGCGCTTCACCCTGTGGTCCGGTCAGTAACGAGTGATGCGCAAACGACGGAACCGTGCCGCCAAGTGCTTGAATTATCTGGATTTGTGTCGCGGTGTTGGTCACATGGTCCGACCCGCGGACAACGTTGGTGATGCCATAATCAATGTCATCACAAACCGACGCCAGCGTATAGAGGAACTGCCCGTCACCACGGATCAAAACAGGGTCCGAAACGCTGGCCGCATCAATCGACAGATCACCCAGAATTCCGTCGGTAAATTCAATCCGCTCCTGATCCAGTTTGAACCGCCAATGCCCCACCCCGCGCTCCTCGCGCAAGCGTTCCTTTTCGACGTCCGACAGCTCCAGCGCTGCGCGGTCATACACCGGCGGCTTGCCCATATTCAGCAGTTTCTTGCGCTTCAAATCCAGTTCAACCGGCGTTTCAAAACACTCATACAACCGCCCACTGGCCCGCAACTCATCCGCCGCCGCGTTGTAGCTATCCAACCGGTCAGATTGCTTTTCCAACCGGTCCCACGTCAGCCCCAACCACTCCAGATCCTGCTTGATCCCGTCCGCGTATTCCTGTGTTGAACGTTCCGGATCGGTATCATCCAGCCTTAAAACAAAGGTGCCGCCCGCCTTGCGGGCAATCAGGTAATTCATCAGCGCCGTGCGCAGATTACCAACATGGATATAGCCGGTCGGGGATGGGGCGAAACGGGTGGTGGTCATGAATATGGTCCAATGCTTACAGGTTATCAGGCTCTTTAAGCGGTTTTGCGCAAATGCGAAAGGGGCCTGCGAAAATCGGCCCTAATCACAAAACCGCGAGCGCTGTCACTATACCACAGCTTCAAACCGCAATTGTGGTAGGATGGCAAAAATCGGAGGGCCATCACATGACACAAAAACCATACACACGCAGATCAGCGATCCTTGCAGGATTGTCATTACCGCTTGCAGGCGGGCTGATTTCCACCGCAAACCCTGCGCTGGCTGCGGCCCCTATGTTGGGCGTGCAAACCACACGGTTTAACCGCTTCAAACTGGGCAGTTTCGAGGTCACAGCCCTATTGGCAGGGATCCGCACCTTCCCCGACGTGCACAGCATATTCGGAACCAATATTCCGGACGAGGAATTCGCCCGTGTTTCGGCTGACGCAAGTATCTCCGCCGACAAGGCTCAGTTTTTCTTTACCCCGACTGTGGTCAACACCGGCCGCGAACTGGTGCTGTTTGATACCGGCCTAAACGGCACCGAAATCACCTCGGCACTCAGCCAAGCCGGCATCAATAACGACCAGATTGACGTGGTTGTCATCACCCACATGCATGGTGATCATATTGGTGGTTTACGCATGCGGGGCGGCGAAACATTTCCCAATGCGCGCTATGTAACTGGGGCTGAAGAACACAATCACTGGTCCTTTATCGGCAATGAAAAGTTTGAGGAAAACGTGGTGCCATTGAACGAGAAAATGGAGTTCATCAACAACGGCCATTCGGTGGTTTCAGGCATCACATCCATCGCCGCCTTTGGCCACACGCCCGGCCATATGGCCTATATGCTGGAAAGCGACGGCCAGCAGTTGGTGCTGATTGTGGACAGCGCCAATCACTATGTCTGGTCGCTGGCCTATCCCGATTGGGAGGTGCGTTTTGACATGGACAAAGCCGCCGCCGCTGCCACACGGCGACAGATTTTCGGCATGCTATCCGCCGACAAACTGCCGTTCATCGGGTATCACATGCCATGGCCCGCATTAGGATATGTCGAGGCCCGCGATGACGGGTTTCAATATGTTCCGGCAAGTTACCAGTTGACGATGGAGTGATCCGAATTACGCCAAGTAAGACACCACTTCCACCTCGACCGCGTCCCCGTCATCAAAGTAAAACCGCCGCCCCGGCTCGTAATCTGCGTGCGATCCTGGGGTAAAACCGGCGGCCTTGACCCGTGCCTCGACCGCATCCAGATCATCAACCACAACCGCGATGTGGTTCATCCCGCCAACATGGGAATAGCTATCAGGGGTTTGCGTGGTATCCCCCTTTGAGTAGACCGCGACATAGCTGTTTTTGCCGCCCACATGGATGCTGGTGCCGCCATGAATTGAGTCACCTTTCCAGCGGATTTTCCAACCGAACAACTGGCAATAAAGATCTGCTGTTTCCTGCGGGTTGCTGACGGTGATGTTGACATGTTCTAGGTATGACTCGGACATTTTGGTTCCTTTCGTTGTTGATTTCCCTTTTGTAATTCCTTAAGCTAACTTTAGGTCAAGGACTATTTTCAGGAGCTGGATATGCGCAGCACAGACGCCCTAACCATCGGCCAATTGGCACGGCGCACCGGATTGGCGGTGTCGGCCATTCGCTATTACGAGACCCAAGGTTTGATCCGCCCCGCCCGCAATGCTGGTGGGCAACGGCGGTTTTTACGCTCTGATATCCGGCGGCTGTCATTTGTGAAAATCGCCCAGCAGTTTGGCTTTACCCTACCCAAAATCAGCGCGCTGATGGCCAGCCTGCCGGAGGAGCGCACCCCGACAAAACGCGATTGGGAAAAGATCAGCCGCCAGTTTCGCGCCACGCTGGATGCGCAAATCCAGACGCTGGAACGGTTGCGCGATAATCTGGATGGCTGCATCGGCTGCGGCTGCCTTAGCTTAAAGAAATGCCGTCTTTACAACGCGGATGATCGCGCCGCCCGCCTTGGGCCGGGGCCGCGGTATGTGATGGGGGACCGGCCTGCGGATGTGGATTAGGTTTCATCCCGCCACCGGTTCACAATGGGATAGCGACGATCCAGCCAGAATGACCGCATGGTCAGACGTGGGCCCGGGGCGGATTGGAAGCGTTTGTATTCCGAGATGTAGAGCAGGTGTTCGACCTTTTTCACCACCGCACGCTCAAACCCGTCCGCCACCAGTTCGGCCACGGATTTTTCATCATCCACCAACCCCTTCAGGATCGCATCCAGAATATCATAAGGTGGCAGGCTATCATCATCGCGCTGGTCTTCGCGCAATTCAGCCGTGGGCGGTTTGTCGATCACGCGGGGCGGGATCACTTCGCCGGATGGACCCATCATCCAGTCGCGGTGATTGGCGTTGCGCCAGCGACAGGTTTCAAACACACGGGTTTTATACATATCTTTGATCGGGTTATACCCGCCTGCCATATCGCCATAGATGGTGGCATAGCCCACTGCGACCTCGGATTTATTGCCCGTGGTCAGCAGCATTTCACCGAATTTGTTGGACAAGGCCATCAAAAGCAACCCGCGCAGGCGGGACTGGATGTTTTCCTCGGTTGTGTCGGTTTCAGTGCCCTCAAACAACGGGGCGAGCGTGTTGGTGATCGCGGCGCGACCCTCGGCAATTGGCACGAAGTCATAACGACAGCCTAGGTTCTCGGCGATTTCTTTGGCGTCGTTCAGCGAGGATTCCGAGGTATATTCAGACGGCAGCATCACACAGCGCACATTTTCAGCACCCAGCGCATCTGTGGCAATCGTCGCCACAATCGCACTGTCGATCCCGCCCGACATTCCCAGTAAAATCTGCTTGAACCCAGTTTTGCGCATGTAGTCGCGCAGGGCCATGACCATTACATGATAGTCCTGCTCCCACGCATCAGGCTGTGGGGCCTGATCGCCCATTTGCGCCCGCCACCCGTCGGCGGTGCGCACAAAATCGACATGGGTGATCACCTGATCGAAGGCCGGCATTTGCACTGCCAGACTGCCACCTGGGTTCAGCACAAAGGAGGCCCCGTCAAACACCTGATCATCCTGCCCGCCGATCATATTCAGATAGATAAGCGGCAATCCGGTTTCGACCACGCGGGCCACCATATGGTTCATCCGCACCGCCAGTTTATCGCGGTAATAGGGCGACCCGTTGGGCACCAGCAGGATTTCGGCACCGGTTTCGGCCAGCGTTTCGCAGACCTCATCTGCGTGCCACGCGTCTTCGCAAATCGGCGAGCCGATCCGAACGGGGCCAACCGAATACGGCCCTTGGTCAGGCCCAACGTCATATAGACGGACCTCGTCAAACACGGTTTCATTGGGCAGTTTCTGTTTCAGAACGCGGGCAGTGATTTTACCGCCCTCTAGGATGTAATAAGCGTTATACAGCTTATCCCCGTCAGCATACGGCCCACCAATGCCCAGCGCCGGACCATCGGCGCAATCCAGCGCCAACTGATCAATATGCGCCATCGCATCCGCCGTGAACGCGGGTTTCATCACCAAATCCTGCACTTGATAGCCGGTGATGAACATTTCGGTCAGCGCCACCATATCGGCCCCCGCTACGCGGCCCTGCTCCCACGCGTCAAACGCCTTGGCAGCATTATCTGCCAGCGCCCCTACGGTCGGGTTAAGCTGTGCCAGCGTCAGGCGAAATTTGTCAGACATGTGCGTTTCCTACTATTCACAAGTAGATTTATTAGCAGAGTTACGCCGAAGTGAAAGCCACAACCGCGCGAAAGTCGTTGTCAGGGCCACCTTGCTCTACTAAGTTCCTTAACCAACAGATATAGGGGGCTGATGTGTTTACAACCAAAGCAGCGATGAAGAGTTTTCGTGCCGCAACCACCGGATTGGCGCTGACCATAGCCGCCACAAGCATGGGCATTGCCCAGAACTCCGGCGCCGTTGAAACCAAGCAATACGATGATGGCGGCATCTATGAGGGCACGTTCAAGGACGGCAAACAGCACGGCACCGGCACCTATCGTTTACCCAGCGGTTATGAATACTCTGGCGAATGGGTGGATGGTGAAATCAAGGGCCAAGGCGCGGCCAAGTTCCCGAACGGGTCACTCTACAGCGGCACATTCATCAAAGGAAAACCCGAAGGCTTTGGCAAAATCATTTTTGCCGATGGCGGCAGTTACGAGGGTGACTGGGTCAACGGTATAATCACCGGCAATGGCATCCGGATCTATGCCAACGGCGTGCAATACGAGGGCGGCTTTCGCAATGCGCTGCACCACGGCGTCGGCACAATGAAAAGCCCGAATGGCTATGTCTATCAGGGCGAATGGGCCAACGGCATCAAGGCGGGGACAGGCAAGATCACCTACCCTGATAAATCCGTCTATGAGGGCACTTTGGTCAACGGGAACCGCGAGGGCGCGGGAACCCTGACCATGACCGACGGGACAACCTATGTCGGCAACTGGAAAGACAGCAAATTCAACGGTGCCGGCAAACTGACCCTGCCAAATGGCGACATTTACAACGGCAGCTTTACCGACAGCCAGCGGCATGGCACGGGGCGGATGATTTACGTTAACGGCGACAGCTATGATGGCGGGTTCACCAATGATAACCGCCACGGCCAAGGCACCTTTATCAGCACCGATGGCTATCAATATGTTGGCGGATGGATAGGGGGGCGCATCGAGGGCACAGGCGAGGCCACCTACCCTGACGGGTCAGTCTATACCGGCCAGTTCAAGGACAGCATGCCCGAAGGTGTGGGCAAAATCACCTATCCGGATGGCGGCAGCTATGATGGCGACTGGGTGGCGGGTGTGACCGAAGGCAAGGGAATCGCACGCTATAAGAACGGGATGGTCTACGAGGGCGAATTTCGGGATGCGAAATTCCACGGCCAAGGCAAGACGACCGAGCCGAACGGGTATCAATATGATGGCGGGTGGCAAAATGGCCAACGCCACGGCACCGGCACCGCCACCTATGAGGATGGTGCAACCTATACCGGCGGCTTTGTGAATGGCCGACGCGAAGGTCAGGGCGAAATGGTTATGGCGGACGGATTCAAATATGCGGGCGGCTGGAAGGCTGGCAAATTTGATGGCAAAGGCATTGCAGCCTACGTCAACGGCGACATTTACGAGGGCACGTTCATTGCTGGCAAACGTCAGGGTCAAGGCACTATGCGCTATGCGGCTACGGGCCAAGAATCCACGGGCAACTGGCAAAACGGCGCACTGGCACCTGCGGGGGGTGATGACACTGCCGCGCCGGATGCAGAGACGGCAGAACAGCCCGCCGATGGCAGTTCAAACTAACGGCGGCTACAATGATAAAGCAGTGTATATTTGTGATCGGCCTGTTGGCTACAACACCTGTCTATGCCGACATCGAAGACCCCTGCAACGATCTGTGGTTTTCCCGCAACGCAATGCTGGATCAGGCGGGGTATTGCTTTGCAAACCCCTTGGGCAAAGCCGTCTTTGACAATTTGGATTGCACCACGAAACAGCCCGTAATATCCACGGAAGTGAGATTGCAAATTGCGGCAATCAGAAAAATTGAAAAAGCAGACTCGAGTGAGTTTTATGACCTTTGCAATGTTGATACCTCAAAACGGGTGTTGGATTTAGAGGCAATAGATTTGCGCAAACAACTGGATTTCCAACCAGCAACAGACGGCGGGACCGGTATTTGTTTTGGCTATCTTGGCACCAACATCCCGTTATATTCGGCTCCGTGGAAGGGGGCGCGTCTGGTCGGGGTTATCCGTACGGGTGATAATATGACATTTAGCCATCTGGACTGGAAAGACTGGAGTTTCTCGCTCATCGGCAGCCCCGATGGGTGGACGGCAGCAGGTTGGTATAAGGAGCATATTGGCGAGCGCTGCAAGACCTTTGCGGGCTAACCACTATTCCGGAATAATAGAAATGACCACGTTCCCCTTCTTGTGCCCCGCTTCGACATAGCTGTGCGCCATGGCGATATCATTGAGCGGATAGACCCGATCAATGATCGCTCTTAGGGTGCCCGCATTGTACATACCCTTCAGGATGACCATATCCGCCGCCTGATCCTTGGCGGGTCGCAATCCGGTGGCCGCCATAACCGCGCGTTTTCCGCCAAACACCATTGTCCAGAACATGCGAGATATAGTTGCAAATGAAGGTGCTGTGACCAGATAGACCCCGCCCTGCGCAAGCACGCGTTTGACCTGCGCAAAACTGCTTTTGGCGACCGTATCAAAAACGATGTCATAGGTTTCGGCGGTTTCGGCCCGCATGGTGAAATCATCAACCGTATAGTCAATAACATGGTCCGCACCCAGCGATTTGACCAGTTCGATGTTTGCAGTGCTGCACACCCCCGTCACATGCGCCCCGAAATGTTTGGCAAGCTGTACCGCGATGGTGCCAATCGATCCAGACGCGCCGATGATTAACACTTTGTCCCCGCGCTTGATCTTGCCGTGATCACGCAGAAACGGCAACGCGGTTAGCCCGCCGTTACAGATGGTCGCAGCCTGTTCCAGCGTCATGTTGTTCGGGATAGCTGCAATCGCGCCTTCGGAGGGCAGGCAGATATATTCGGCATGTGCGCCAGTGCCATCAGCGGGGGCGGCAAATACCTGATCGCCAATGCCAAACCACGTCACATCCTTGCCGGTTGCCGCAACCACACCCGCCAATTCGGTGCCGAGGATTGTCTTTTTGGGGCGCAACAGCCCCAGATACAGCCGCACGATGCAAGGATCGCCTGCACGGAACGAACAATCGACGGGGGTGACTGTGGTTGCGTGAATTCGCACCATAACCTCGTTGTCTTTGGGCGTTGGCGTTGCGGTTTCTTTGAGTCCAAGTACATCGGCGGGGCCGTATTGGGTGAAGATGGCGGCTTTCATAATTTCGGGTTCCTGATTGGATTTGGATGGTTGCCCCCAGATACCTATGCAATTTACCAAATAAAATTGACTAAATTCGCCATCATGATATGCAAATATGCATGGATTGGTGTTCTATTAACTTTGACTGGAACCGCGCACGAGCCTTTTTGGTAACCGCCGAAGAAGGCTCGTTATCGGCGGCTGCCAGGGCGCTGGGGTTGGCGCAACCCACACTGGGCCGACAGGTGGACGCGCTCGAGCAGGAACTGGGTGTCGTGCTATTCCAGCGGGTCGGGCGCGGGTTGGAACTGACCGCAAGCGGGCTGGAACTGTTGGACCACGTGCGCGCAATGGGGGATGCGGCAGGGCGGGTCTCGCTATCTGCCGCAGGGCAATCACAATCTATCAACGGCAATGTCTGCATCACCGTCAGTGACATTTACGCGGCCAAACTGCTGCCGCCGATCATCGCAAAACTACGCGGCACTCACCCCGGCATCACCATCGAAATCGTCGCCTCAAACACGGCCAGTGATCTGCGCCGCCGCGAGGCTGACATCGCCATCCGGCATTTCCGCCCGACCGAACCCGATTTGATCGCAAAGAAGGTCGGGGATGCCGCCGCACGGCTATATGCGACCCCCGACTATTTAAAGAGCATCGGCAACCCGACAACGCCTGACGGTCTGCGGGATGCAGCATTCATTGGAATTGATCGCGGCACAGCGATGGTGACTGGGCTAAACGCGCTTGGCCTGAATATAAGTCAGGATAACTTTCCGATTATTTCGGGAAACTACACGGTGATGTGGGGGATGGTGAAGCAGGGTTTGGGCATCGGTATCCTTGATGCCACCATTGGTGACGCGGAACCATTGGTGAAACAGGTGCTACCCGACTTTAAGCCTATCACATTTCCGATCTGGCTGGTGGCGCACCGCGAGTTGAACACCAGCCGACGCATCAGGGTGGTGTTTGATCTGCTGGCGCAAGAACTGGCGCAGCTTTAATAAAAAACGGGGCCCGCTGTGGGGCCCCGTCTAAACTATTTCTGCAACTTGGTGATTTTCAGCATCTTCATGATCTGCTTTTCATACCAAGGCTCGGAAACACCCTTTTTCACTTTGCGGATGAAATACCACTCAAACGCCAGTTTGGCCCAATGCACCCAGCGCCCGCTGGACGTCCAGTTTTTGTTGCGCGGCGGGTTCTGCGGCATCGCCAAAAATGCAAAACCACGGTTGCCAAAGTCGGCCAGACAGAACGCATTCCATGTTGGCATTTCCTTAGGCTCCTTACCGGCGATCACATCGGGAATATTATGCGCAGTGGCCGTGACCATGCTTTCGATCATAAAGCCGGTTTTCGGAACACCCGTTGGCACCGGCGTAATCACTGGTGGCGCGATGGCGATTGCGACACCGATGGCAAAGATGTTTTTGTATTCCGGATTGCGCTGGAATTCATCGACAATCACAAATCCACGCGGGTTCACCAGCCCCTTGATCCCCATCAACGCAGGGATGCCGCGGAACGCTGGCAACATCATCGCATAGCTGAACTCTTCTTCGTGTTTGGCTTTCTCAGAACCATCGTCATTCACTTCGGTGAAGAACACTTTGCCTTCTTCAAATTTGTCGACCTTGGAGTTGGTGACCCATTTGATATCGCGATCCCGCATGGCGGATTCGAGCATACCTTTGGTATCGCCAACACCACCCAGACCAAGGTGGCCGATGTATGGCTCGGACGTTACAAACGTCATCGGCACCTTATGGCGGATTTTACGGCGCCGAAGATCAGTTTCAATGGTCAGCAGGTATTCGTATGCCGGGCCAAAACAGGATGCACCCTGAACGGCGCCGATCACAATCGGGCCGGGGTTTTCACAGAACGCATCCCAATTGTCGCCGGAAATTTCCGCGTGTTCCACATGGCAAACCGATGACGTGTGCGCGTCAGGGCCAAAGCCCTCGATCTCGTCAAAAGCCAGATCAGGACCGGTTGCGATCACCAGATAATCGTAAGTTACCTCGCGCCCGCTATCCAGAACGATGGTGTTATCCTTTGGTTTCAGCTTCTTTGCGCCATCGCAAATAAACTCGATTCCCCGCTTGGTCATCACTGGTTCCAGCTCGACAATCAGGTCTTTCTTTTTACGCCAGCCAACACCTGCCCACGGGTTGGATGGAGTGAATTGAAAATACGATTTATTGGAAATAACCGTTATTTTATCGCTTTTCGCCAGTGTTTCACGCAATTCATACGCTTGTATGGCACCGCCTAGACCGGCCCCCAATACAACTACATGTGTCATAGATTACTCCCCATTAGACTCAGTTTTCTGAATTCTCATCTCGTCTGCTATATCGAAAAAGGTAATTACATTCAATATTCTTAATGTTTCCCGCAACAATCTGTCGCTTTCAGGAATTCATATTACAGGGGTTTTCTTTTCAATTTCCCGCTCATATAGTCACCCGTGATGACGAATATTGGACATATCACCTGTGATACCGCAGCCCGCACCACTGGCCTGCTCCTATCGTCGATCCTACTTCTTAGCCGCCTCTGAGCGTGCCTGATGGCGCGACCGCTCAGAGGAGATAGGACGCGCCGCTTCACCCTAGGTTAAGACACACATACGAAAGTATTTCCGATATGACTGATACATCCGAACAAGACCGCGTAATTATATTCGACACCACCTTGCGCGATGGCGAGCAATCGCCCGGCGCAACCATGACCCATGACGAGAAGCTGGAGATCGCATCGTTGCTGGATGAAATGGGTGTGGACGTGATCGAGGCAGGTTTCCCGATTGCCTCCGAGGGCGATTTCGAGGCCGTAAAAGAGGTTGCCGCCCGCAGCGTCGATTCGGTGATTTGCGGGCTGGCCCGTGCCAAGGTCGGCGATATTGATCGTTGCTGGGAGGCGGTGAAATTCGCCGCCCAGCCGCGCATCCACACCTTCATTGGCACATCCCCCCTGCACCGTGCCATTCCAAATCTGGATATGGACGAAATGGCAGATGTGATCCATGAAACCGTGACGCACGCGCGCAATCTGTGTGACAATGTGCAATGGTCGCCGATGGACGCGACCCGCACCGAGGATGATTACTTGTGTCGTGTGGTGGAAATCGCCATCAAGGCCGGTGCGACCACCATCAACATCCCCGATACTGTGGGCTATACTGCCCCCGCCGAGAGCGCCGATCTGATCCGCATGTTGCTGGAACGGGTGCCGGGGGCGGATAGCATTATCTTTGCCACCCATTGCCACAACGATCTGGGCATGGCGACGGCCAATTCACTGGCGGCTGTGGATGCAGGTGCGCGCCAGATCGAATGCACCATCAACGGGCTTGGGGAACGCGCGGGCAACACCGCCTTGGAAGAGGTGGTGATGGCGATGAAAGTGCGCAATGACATCATGCCGTACCGCAACCGGATCGACACCACCAAGATCATGAACCTGTCTCGCATGGTCGCCACGGTGTCCGGTTTTCCGGTGCAATATAACAAAGCCATCGTCGGCAAAAACGCCTTTGCCCACGAAAGCGGCATCCATCAGGACGGTATGCTGAAGAACGCCGAGACCTTTGAGATCATGCGCCCCGAGGATGTGGGCCTGTCCGAAACCAATCTGGTGATGGGCAAGCATTCGGGCCGTGCTGCCTTGCGGGCCAAGTTGAAAGACTTGGGGCACGAGCTGGCAGACAACCAGTTGAAAGACGTGTTTGTGCGCTTCAAGACGCTGGCGGATCGCAAAAAGGAAATCTTTGATGATGATTTGCTGGCGCTGATGCGCGACAGCACATCGGATGCGGTGCACGACCATATCCAGTTGAAACACCTGCGTGTGGTCTGTGGCACCGAGGGGCCGCAAACCGCTGATATGACGCTGATGGTTGAGGGGGTCGAGTATGAGGTTTCGACCACGGGCGACGGCCCTGTAGACGCAGCGTTCAACGCGGTCAAAGCGCTGTTTCCCCATGAGGCGCGGTTGCAACTGTATCAAGTTCATGCGGTGACCGAAGGCACAGATGCCCAAGCCACCGTATCAGTGCGCATGGAAGAAGACGGCAAAATTGCCATGGGGCAGTCGGCGGATACCGATACGGTTGTGGCCTCGGCCAAGGCCTATATCAACGCGCTGAACAAACTGCTGGTGCGCCGGAAAAAGACCAAGCCAGCGTAACGCTCGGACCATAGCCAGTAAGTTTTTTCATGCATTGGCGGGGTAAATACTAATTGTGAAATTCGAACATTTTACACGATATTTACCCCGTCTACATGCGGAGCCTAGTTTATTTCCAACATTTCCTCCTGCTACAGATTTTGAAAAATCTTGCAGACTG